>Ga0315339_1002868_pt1 | contig 12602 bp, 12 predicted proteins | sample ASW17metaG_FD_204514 | JGI IMG/M metagenome (GOLD analysis project Ga0315339, IMG submission 204514) | Ammonia-oxidizing marine archaeal communities from Pacific Ocean, United States - ASW #17 | ecosystem: Environmental > Aquatic > Marine > Oceanic | place: USA: California | collected 2016-12-05
ATAATACAAATTTTGAAAAACCAAAAAATGTTATTATTTCAAATGTAACAGGATCAGCAACTCAAGAAATAGAAAAAATAAAGGATCTGCTTATAAAACAAATAGAAAGCCCGGTTCGTTGGAGAGAAAGCGTAATTTATATGATAAAAAATGGAGTTACAAATTTTATTGAAATTGGCCCTGGAAAAGTATTATCTGGTTTAGTAAAAAGAATAGACAAAAAAATTAATGTAAATAGCATAAATAAACTTGAAGATTTAAAAAATATAAAACTGAATGATTAATTTTAAAAATAAAAAGATATTGGTTACAGGCGCCACAGGAGGGATTGGAAGAGAAATTGTTAAAAAATTTATTTCTCTAGGTGGAAATGTTCTGGGAACTGGAACAAATATAGAAAAGCTAGATTTATTAAAAAAAGATTTTCCAAATGTTAATGTTATAAAATTTGATATTTCAGATCATTCTAAAGTTGAAGAATTTATAGACAATGCCTCAACCCAATTAACTGGATTAGATATTTTAATAAACAACGCAGGAACCAACATGGATAATTTATCTTTAAGAATGAAAGATGAAGAATGGAAAAAAGTGATTGATATTAATTTAACTTCTACTTTTTTGTTAAGCAAATACGCAATAAAAAAAATGTTAAAAAACAAATATGGAAGAATAGTAAATATTACATCTGTAGTTGGACATACTGGAAATCTCGGACAATCAAATTATTCCGCATCAAAAGCAGGAATAGTAGGTATGACTAAATCTTTTGCAATAGAATATGCAAAAAAAAATATTACATTAAATTGCGTTTCACCTGGATTTATACAATCAAAAATGACAGATAACATTATTGAAAGTGTAAAAGCTGTTTTAACTTCTAGAATACCAATGTCCAGATTGGGGAATGGTGAAGATGTGGCAAATTCAGTCGCTTTTTTATCATCTGACCAAGCTTCTTATATTACTGGAGAAACTATACATGTTAATGGAGGCATGTATATGGCTTGACAAAAATTTTTAATAAATTAATAACGACTTAAACACAAAGGATTTTATGTCAGATGAAGTTTCAAGCAAAGTAAAGAAAATAGTAGCGGATCATTTAGGAATTGAAGAAACTAAAGTAACCGAGGAATCAAGTTTTATAGACGACCTAGGAGCAGACAGTTTAGATACTGTAGAGTTAGTAATGGCTTTCGAAGAAGAATTTGGTTCAGAAATTTCTGATAGTGAAGCTGAAAAAATTCTTACAGTTGGTGACGCTGTAAAATTTATAGAGAGTAAAGCAAATTAAAAAATCAAAATTAAAATGTCTTTAGTAAAAGACGGGATAGCTGTAGTATTATCATCACCGTCCGGGGCTGGTAAAACCACACTTGTAAAAAAAATCGCTCAAGAAAATAACTTCAAAATTTCAATTTCATATACCACAAGAAAACCAAGAACTAACGAAGTAAATGGTAAAGATTATTTTTTTACTAGTGAAGAAGAATTTAAAAATTTAATCAAAAATAAAGAGTTTCTAGAATATGCAAAAGTTTTTGAAAATTATTATGGATCATCTAAAAGTCAAGTATTTGAAAATTTAAATAAAGGAGAAAATGTAATTTTTGATATCGATTGGCAGGGAACTGAGCAAATCAAAAAGCAGAAATTAAATTATAAACTTATTACATTTTTTATTTTGCCACCTAGTAGATCAGAATTATTTAATAGATTAAAAAATAGAGACATGAAGGATAAAAATATTGTCGAAAAAAGAATGAAGCAATTTAATGAAGACATTAAACATTGGGAAAACTATGATTTTGTAGTAATTAACGATAGCTTAGAAAAATGCTATAATGAAATCATAAGATTTATTAATATAAAAAAAAAAAACTTAAATAGTAATTACGATAAAAATAATATTTTAAATCATATAAAAAAATTAAGAACTTAGGTTTTCATACTCCATACATATTTCAAAATATTTTAATGATGATAAATTTTGAGGTCTATCGTTGATATTGATATTAAGTTTTTTAGAGATTTCATTTACATTTTTAAAAATTATATTTAAAGGCTTTTTGACCATCTTTCGTCTTTGGTTAAAAAAAACATTAGTAATATGTTCTAAATTTTTTGGGTTTTTCAAGTTAAAATATTCATTTTTTGGCTTAATTAATAAGATAGTGCTTTTAACTTTTGGAATAGGATAAAAAGAATTAGGTGAAACATCTGTAACTTTTTCTATCTTCAATTTCCATGAAGACAAAACAGCTAGTCTTCCATAGTTTTTGTTATTGGTTTCTGCAATTATTCTTTCAGCCACTTCTTTTTGAAACATTAAAACAAATTTTTTAAAAGTTTTATTTAAATTATTATATCTTATCCATTTAATTAATATTTGAGTAGAAATGTTGTAAGGTAGATTTCCAAAAACAATCATAGGATCATTAGAATATTTTTTTTCATCAATTTTTAATATATCATCATTAATTAAAATAATTTTTTCTCTAAACTTTTCATGTAATTTTTTTGCTAAAGATTTGTCCTTTTCAATAGCAAATATTTTTCTAGGATTTTTTGATAAAATTTTTTCAGTAAGATTCCCAGTTCCTGGTCCCACTTCAAGAATAGTATCATTTTTTTTTATATCACCTGCATTTATAATAATATCGACAATATTTTTATCAGTTAAAAAATTTTGTCCTAAACTTTTTTTAGGATGTTTAATTTTCATCTAATTTTTTTAAAAAAATTAATTGAAGAGATTAACGATTGAGCATTAGATTTATTTTTACCAGTCATTTCATTATTTGTTCCATGATCAGGTGAAACTCTTAAAAAAGGTAAACCTAAAGTCAAATTAATAGCTTCAAAATTAAATATAGTTTTCATTGGGGTAAGAACTTGATCATGATACATGCCAACAGCAATATCGTAATGAAATAAGTTTTTTTTAGAAAAAAAAGTGTCTGCAGAAAATGGACCCTTAATATTTATTTTATTCTTCAACAAAAGTTTAATTGCTGGCTTAATAACCTTTTCTTCCTCGCTTAGCTTTTCTATTGATTCACAATGAGGATTGAGACCCAAAATAGCAAATTTTGGCCTTTTATTAAATTTTGTTTTATAAAAAAGATTAATGTTCATTACATCATTTATAATTTTATTTTTTGTTAAATTTTTGGTTACATGACTAATAGGAAGATGTGTAGTTACTGGGCACACTGCAAAAGAAGAACTATAAATTAACATGGTTGGTTTTTTTTTAATTTTAGTTTTACTTGCTAAATATTCTGTAACTCCTAAATATTTTTTTTCTAAAAAATGTGTTTTTGATACTGGGCCATTAATTAAAGCAAAAGCAGATTTTTCATTTAATAATTTTAAAGCAATCTTAAAACAATTATTAATATATTTGTTTGAATCATTAGAAATCCTGTCAAAGGCTTTTTTAAATTCATACTCTACATTAACTATATTTATATATTTTTTATTTAAATTTGAATTTATTAAATCAAGGGTATTAATTTTTTGAATTTTAATTGAATATTTAAGAAATTTCATTTGTAATTTTAATAAATTTTTAGATCCTATTATAACAATAGGTCTATTAAAATTTTGTATAATTTTTTTTTTATAAGCTTTAAATAATATTTCAGAAAAAATACTATTTGGTTCGCCAAGCACTATCAGCAAAGGACTATTTTTCATTAATAAATATATTTTGTTTAATTTTATTAAAATAAATTAATGAAAATTGATTTAGCTGTCTATTTTTTTCTTCAGTTATCATTTGTTTAAAAGTTCTTTCAAAATCTAATTTTTTCTCTTTTACTCTTTTTTTATTTAATTTGATTATTAAATAACCACTACTTGTTTGTATTGGTTTAGTTAATTTATCAATATTTAAATTTTCAATTTCTTTTAGCAGATTGTCATTTAATTGATTTTGATTAACCCATCCTATTTCTCCACCAAATTTTGAACTATCACTTATACTAAATATATTTGCACTATTTTTAAAACCAGAATTTTCAATATTTTTTAATATTAAGTTATATTTATCCAAAAGCTTTTCGTTTGAATTAAGTTGAAATAATATTTCACTTAAATTGTATTCTTTTAATATTTTTTTTTGAGATTTTATTTTTAATTTTATTTTTTCTTTGTCAATTTTAATTTGATTATTGTATTTTTTAAATATCATTTCATTCCATAAAGTTTCTATTTTTAGTTTTTCTTTAATATCAGAAATATTTAAATTATAGCTAATCAAATAAGAATAAAACTCATCTTCATTTTCAAAATTTAATCTTTTATAAAAATCACGTAATATTTGGTTAGAGTACTTATCGGCTTTTTTGAAATCGTAAAACTTTAATAATTCAATTTTTTTGATTTTTTCTCTTATTAAAGATTCTTTTGAAATTTTTTTAAGTTGATTTTTTGGTAATGTTTTTAAATTATTATTTAGTGCAATAAGATAGTTTTTTTCATTTAAAAAATCAATATTTGTTAATATTTCATTTCCTATTTGTAATTCAACTTTAATTTTATTTTCAGAGCTTGCTGAATGTATAGATAAGAATATTAAAATATATATATATATAAATTTTAATATTATATTTTTAATCATTTAGTTAAAGACGGTGAAGAAATTTTACCAAATGGAATAATTTTTATTAAAAACAATATATTTTCTTCAGGTTTTAGATCGCCATCTGTATAATAGTTTTTGTTATACTCTATAGCTGCAGTTAAACAATCGTTTTCATATTCGTAAATTAAATTATAATAATTTGTAATATTTTGATCTAAATTTTTTGAAGTTCCAAAACTAACTGAATTATTGTTATCAAAATTAAATTTTGTATTATTTTTTAAATAGCTATCTTGGCTTAAATAGTTATCTTCTTCCAAAAATTCAAAAGAAGTAACAAAATTATTTATATTTATATTTGTTTTAATTAAATTATAATTTGATCCAGCCAATTTTTTATCTAATGAAAATTGGTAGTTTAAATCAAAAAATTTAGAAGGAGCAAAATCAAATTCACCTATAAAATCAGATCTTTTTTCTGAAAGACTATAAAGTTTTGGTAAATCGGGATTCTCATTTACTCTTAATACATTTGCAAATGATAGATTGATAAATCTTTGATTTTCTTTACTAGTTAAAGAATATTCTGCTCCTAAAGTTAATGATTCTCCACCTTCTACTGAGGTATCATCAATCCTATCTAATGAAAAGATACTGTCATAAGTTATACTTTTATTCAAATTCGAATTGTTTTTTGTTGAGTTAGGACTGTATCTAGCTGAAAATTTTGGCGATAGTAAACTAATAGAATTTTGATTTTCTTTTTTTAAAGGAAGCTTACTTTCCAATATAATGGTAGAAAGCAATTGTTGATCATCACCATTTTTAAATTTATCTGAATTTTCTGTAGATGAATTTAAATTCCTTAACAATAATTTATAATTTGTCATTAATCCATCTAGGGTAGAATTAATTTTTGAAAAAGAAGAATATTTTAAATCATTAATTAAAACAGCTTCATCAGAACTTTTGTTGTAATTTTTTTGAAAACCTCTTGAATTAAAAGTTAAATCTCCACTTATGTCACTATCTGTATACAAATATTTTTCATAACTAAAATTTGGAAAAATATATTCATACCTGTTGGGTTTTTTTTTATTTAAGTCTTCAAAAACTTCAAAACTAACATCAAATGAACTATCTTCATTAAACGAATTATAATTCATGTAAGAATGAAGTGAAGAATTATCATCAATTATAGGAGAAACTATATTGTTTTTTTTAAGGTAAGTGTCATTTGAAACACTTTCTAAGTGTAGATTTAAAGTTTGATTTTGCTTATTTGAAGAAAGATCTGCAAAAAAATGGTTTTTTATATCGTTGTTGTTTTTATTCACACTAAAATCTAATAATAAATCTGAACTTTTATTAGCTTGTCTGTATTCAGTTTGCAAAAGTATTTCGTTATTAAAAAATAATCTTGGAAAGAGGGTTAAATCTTTTTGCTCTGATATTACTTTATAGTAAGGAATTTGTATTGAGGCGCCAGAATTATTTGAAGTTTGAAAGCTTGGCATTAAAAAACCAGATTGGCGTTTTACTGTGGGATCTGGATGAAAAAAATAAGGGAAGTAGAGAACTGGTTTGTCATAAATTTTTAACCATGCATTTTTATATTCAATTTTTTTCTCATTTTTCTTATGAATAACTTCTTCGGCATATATTGACCATGGTGGACACTTATTGTCTTTTTGATTGCAGGTAGTGAAACTACCTTTGTAAACTATTGTATTGTTTTCATCAGAAATTAAACTATTCCCTTTTAATCTTGGGTCATTTTTATTGTTGCCGAATAAAGAATCTTCAAAATCAATTGAAATATCTGAACCTAAAAATTTATTATCTTTTAAATTTACTAAAGCAAAATTCAAATAGTATTGATTTTTTTTATTATCAAAAAGTGATAAATTTTTTGCTTTAAGAATGTTGGTAATTAAGTTGAATTTAAATTTTTCTGTAAAAAATATATTATTTTGAGAATCTTCAATTTTTGTTTTTTTATCAGAGTAAATTTCTGATGAACCTCTTTCATAAATTAAATCATTACCTTCTAAATAATAGGTATTTTGTATATTCGATTTTGATTTTCCAACAGATAAAATTTTTTCTTCATTTCTAAAATAAATATACTCTTCTCCTTCGGTAATAATGTTATTTTTTTTGTCATTCAACAGAACATTGCCAAAGATTTTAATTTTCTCTTCATTTTTAAAATAAATATATTTTTCTCCTTCGGCAATAATGTTATTTTTTTTGTCATTTAATACTACATTTCCAAAAATTTTTAAGACCGATTTTTCTTTATCATAAATTAATTCTTTGCCGGTAATTTCAATACCATCATTTGATGTAATTTTTACACCATCCGTAGCCTTTGTAATATTGCCTTTTTCTAAGATCTTTATTTTTGATGATTCGATATTAAATATTTCTGCACTTAATATATTTTGGTAAAAAAAAATTATTAATAATAAATTAATTAGAAGCTTATTTTTCATTGATTCTAACTAGTAAAATAAAACAAAATAAAATTAAGATTATTAACGGTGAACATATAGACAATAGTATAGATGTTTTTTCAGCTATACCTAATAAATTAAAGAAATAATTTATATAATATATTGTTACTGAAGATAAAATTCCCAAGGATAAATTAAAAAATTTTGATTCTTTATAGTTAAAACATAAAACCAAAATAGAACCAATAGTTGCCATTATTGATATAAGGATAGGAAATGAATATAATTTAAATAAGTGAGATTTAATCTCAGTACTAGACAACCCTAGTTTTTTGTAATCCTCAGATAAATTTATTAATTGTATTAAATTTAACGAAGTTAAATTTGAAAAAAGACTATTTAATTTTTCTCTATTGAAATTTGTATTAACTTTAAGATTTTCTAAAATTTCTTTTTTTCCATTATCAAAAAAAATTCTAACTTTTTTCAGCTCCCATTCTTTATTTTCTATGTCAGCTTGTTCAGAAATAATTATGCTTTTTAAATTAAATTTGCCATCTAGTTGATTTATTGTAACATTTTTCAATGTATTATTTACAAATTCATCTGCATTAATAACGTATATATTGCCCTCGTATTCATCTTTAATCCATAAACCGTTATCATTTATTGCTGCTAAATATTTATTATCATCAGTAAATTTATTTTTTATTAATAAATAATTATGCTTTAGATTTGAAGAAAATGTATAAAATAAAACAGTAATAATTATCCCCATCACTAATGATAAATAAATAAGCAATCTAATTAATGAAAAATTATCTATTCCTGTTACTTTTAGTAAATTTAATTCCTGGTTTTCTTTAAATTTTATAAAAAATAATTGAGAGGCAATTAAAAAAATGAATGGAAATATTTCAAACAAAACAGATGGGGTATTTAAGAAAGTTAATAATATAGGATAATATACTCCAACATCATATTTCTCAAAAAAAACAATTTCTTCTAAAATATTTAAAAAAAAACTTAATAAAAAGAAAATTAAGCTTACAATTAAAAAATAATATAAATAAGATTTTAAGATATAAGTTTTATATATTTTTAATTTCATAAAAATTTTAATTTTTTAGAGCTAATAAAAACCAAATATACAATAATACTTACAATTAATGGAAATAATACAACTATGGATTTATTTAAATTATTAAATGATACAATATTAATGGATCCTTCTGAAAATATTATAAAAACAAATCCTAAAATAAAAATAACACTTTTAAATTTTATGGAGTCAAATTGGTTTCTAGATTTCATAACTAAACAACTTGCAATAAAACCTGCAACAATAATATATAACGGTAATATTAATCTCTTATACATTTCTTGAAAGACTGAATTTACTGAGCTGTCATCACATACAAATAATTTTTCAAAAAACCCTTCTTTTTTATTAATAAATGAGCTTAGACACTCAAGTAATTTCATTGAATTAGTTTCTTGAATTTTTGGAAAGACTGTTGATTTAGTACTAAACTTAGATAGATTAAATTCTGTTTTTTCAAATTGAATTATATTTGTATTTCTAATATCTATATTTATAATTTTTCCATCAAACAAAACTAAATAATAAAAATTATTTTTTTTTGCTAGCAATCCTTCTCTTGCGCTAATTATCTGAGATCTACTATCATCAAAATTTTCTTTAATAAATATATTTTTTATAAGACCATCAGCCGTTTTGTCTTCAATAAAAATTGTTAAGTTAGACACTGTATCATTAAAATGCTGTGTCTTTATTAAAGAAGGAAAATAATCAATACTAGAATCCCTAATGTATGATCTTGCCAAATCTTGAGTTTTTGGAACTATGAAAGAACTAAAAATAACACTAATTAAAAAATATAAGAAAGAAAACTTTATTATTTTATTTATAAATTCTGACTTTTTTATTCCATAATTCCAAAATATTAAAATTTCATTATTTTCTTCATATTTAGATATTGTAAAAAATACTGAAATAAAAAAAACAAACAAAATTAATTTACTAAATATTTTGGGAAATGATAGCAAGGAGTACATAAAATAAACTTTAAAACTGTGCCCATCTTCAGATACAAAATCCAAGTAGTTTACAGCCTGTATTACCCAAACTATTAAAGTTAATGACAATGATGTAATTATAAAAAAAGTAGTAATATCTGTAAAAATATTTCTAAATATTAATTTTTTCATTGAAATTTATTATTTTGATACATATATACGTTTTCAACCTATACTATATTTAATATAAATGACTTTAAAAATAAATTATTTAAATACTCAAAAAAGCTTATCAAAAAATACAGTGCTATTTTTAGGTAATGATACTAAAATTTCAGAATTTAAGGGTATTTTTGACGATAAAACAAATCAAAAAATACTTAATTATTTAAAAAAAAGTAAAAATATCAAAAAAAATAAAATTGACTCAATTAACCTAGATTTTGATCAAAGAATTATAATTATATTACTGTCTAACAAAAACAGTGCTCAAGTTTCAGAAGAGCTAGGTGCTAAATTTTACGATTATGTTAAAAAAAATGAAATTGAAAATACCACAATAATTGGTTCTAATTTTTCATCAACAATAAATAAAATTCTTTTAAATCAATTTTTACATGGAGCTGAATTAAAATCTTATGAATTTAATTTATATAAAACAAAAAAATCAAAAAAAGAAATAATTTTTAATATTTTAAAAAGAAAAAACAAGATTAATCCAAAAGTTAAATATAAATTAGATGCAGTTTTAAATGGAGTTAATTTTGCCAAGGACTTAGTTTCCGAGCCAGGAAATGTTTTGCATCCAGATGAATATGCAAAAAGATTAATCCAATTAAAAAAAATTGGATTAAAAGTAACAGTTTATGATGAAAAAAAATTAAAAAAATTAGGATGTAATGCGTTACTTGGAGTTGGACAAGGAAGTATTAGAGGTTCTTATCTTGTAACAATGGAATGGAAAGGAAATAAATCTAAATTAAAACCTTTGGCATTTGTTGGAAAAGGAGTTTGTTTCGATACAGGAGGTATATCTTTAAAGCCTGCTAGATTTATGGAAGATATGACATATGATATGGCAGGTTCAGCTGTTGTTGTAGGGTTAATGAAAAATTTTGCTCTTAGAAAAGCAAAAATAAATGCCATAGGAGTTGTCGGGCTTGTTGAAAATATGCCAGGAGGCAATGCACAAAGACCCGGTGATATTGTAAAATCTTATAGTGGAAAAACTATAGAAGTATTAAACACTGATGCAGAAGGAAGATTAGTGTTAGCAGACGCTCTAACTTTTACTGAAAAAAAGTTTAAGCCTAATTTAATTGTTGATTTAGCAACTTTGACTGGAGCCATTATAGTTTCATTAGGATCTGAGTATGCAGGCCTTTTTTCAAACGATGATAAACTATCAAAACAAATTTTCGATGCTGGAGAAAAAGTTGATGAAAAAGTGTGGAGATTACCACTGCATAAAAATTATGATAAACTTATGAATTCTAAAAATGCAGATATGCAAAATATAAATTATGTGGGTGGTGCAGGCTCAACTACAGCAGCACAATTTTTACAAAGATTTATTATTAACAAAACACCATGGGTACACCTTGATATAGCTGGAATGGCTTTTTCAAAATATGCAGGAGCTTTAAATTCAGGTGGTGCAACAGGATATGGAGTAAGATTATTAAATAAATTTGTGGAAGACAACTATGAGTAATTCAGAGCAGACACTTTCAATAATAAAACCAGATGCAGTAGAGAGAAATCTTAACGAAGAAATTAAAAAAGAATTTAAGAAAAATAGTTTTAAAATTTATAAAGAAAAAAAAATTAAACTTGAAAAACATGAAGCTGAAAAATTTTATCAAGTTCATCAGTCCAAACCTTTTTATAATGATTTGTGCTCATACTTATCATCAGGCCCAATTGTTGTAATGATACTTGAGAGAGAAAATGCAATATTAGAAAATAGGAAATTAATGGGAGCAACTGACCCCACAAAAGCAGAAGAGGGCACTATTAGAAAAAGGTATGGAATATCTATAGATAAAAACTCAGTTCATGGTTCAGATAGCCCAGAAAATGCAAAAATTGAAATTGATTTCTTTTTTAAAGATTAGAATCAATAAACTTTTTGATAGCCTTAGGGTAAATAAAATTTTCAATCTTTAGCACTCTTTTAGATAAAGAATTTTCGTTATCTTTTTTTAATACTCTAACTTTTTTTTGTAAAATTATTTTACCCGAGTCTAATTTTGAGCTAACTAAATGAACTGTACATCCAGTAAATTTTTCTTTGTTTTTTATTACTCTTTTATGTGTATTTAAACCTTTATACCTTGGAAGTAATGATGGATGAATATTTAAGATTCTATTTTTGTATATATTTATTATTTTTTTTGATAAAATTTTCATAAATCCTGCGAGGCAAATAAAATTAATATTGTGATTTTTTAAATTAATTAAAATTTTACTTTCTGCTTTATTTTTATTTTTATAATTAATAAACAAGAATTTAATTTTATTTTTTTTTGCAAGATATATCCCTTTTGCATCTTTATTATTAGTAATAATTAAAACAATTTTAATTGAAGATTTTTTCTTTTTTGAAAAATTTATTAGTGATTTTAAGTTAGTTCCTCTTCCTGAAATAAAAACAGAAACTCTTAATTTTTTTTTACCATTTAATTTTTCCATTTAAATCAACATTTTTTTTTCCATTAATAATCTTTCCTATTACATAAGGTTGAAAATTCTTTGAGAAATATTTTTTAATTTTTTTTAAATTTTTAGAATTAATTACTATAGAGAAACCAACCCCACAATTAAATGTTTTTATCATTTCTTTTTCATTCACTCCTTGACCATGAATCCATTTAAAAACAGAGCTTGGTTTTATTTTTGTTAAGTCAATGTTTGCACATAGATTGGAAGGGAGAATTCTTTTAATGTTGTCTTCAATTCCTCCACCAGTGATATTAGCACATCCATTAATTAATTTATTATTAATTAAATTTAAAATTTCTCTTACATAAATTTTTGTAGGTTTAATTAATTCTTTTCTCAGAAATTTATTTTTTTTTAATTTTATATTTTTTTTTTTTAATATATTTCTTACTAAAGAGTATCCATTTGAATGTATTCCATTAGAAGGAATAGCTACAATTAAGTCATTCAATTTAATTTTCGACTTATCTAGAATTTTGTTTTTGTCAACTACTCCTACAGAAAAACCTGCTATATCAAATTTTCCTTTTGAATAGGTTCCTGGCATTTCAGCTGTTTCACCTCCAACCAGCTCACAGTTTGAAATTTTACATCCTTTAACAATTCCTTTTATGATTTGTTTTAATTTTTTTAAGTTAATCTTGTTAATTGAAATGTAGTCTAAAAAAATAAGAGGCTTAGCTCCTTGAACAATTAAATCATTTACACACATAGCCACAAGATCTATTCCAATTGTATTAAATTTGTTTAATTCATTTGCAATTTCAATTTTTGTTCCAACACCA
>Ga0315339_1002869_pt1 | contig 12601 bp, 11 predicted proteins | sample ASW17metaG_FD_204514 | JGI IMG/M metagenome (GOLD analysis project Ga0315339, IMG submission 204514) | Ammonia-oxidizing marine archaeal communities from Pacific Ocean, United States - ASW #17 | ecosystem: Environmental > Aquatic > Marine > Oceanic | place: USA: California | collected 2016-12-05
CCTCCACACTCAAATCCATCAACCGACACCGCATCGCATCCTAAAGACTGGGCTTTTAACGAATGTCGAATAGAAGTACATTTATGTATTACCTTAATTCCAGCATCCTTAAAATACGGCAATACCTGCTCAGGGCTACGCCCAGCTGTCTCTACGACCTTCACTCCACTATCTATTATGGCTTTTACATATGCAGGCATGTCAAGCGCTGCAACACTCGGAAGAAATGTTAAATTAACGCCAAACGGTTTATCTGTTAAGCTAAAACATTTTTCTATTTCTTTGCCAAGATCCTCTGCAGATTTTTGTGTAAGTGCAGTAATAATACCTAACCCCCCAGCATTCGACACAGCGGCTGCAAGCTCGGCAAAGCCAACATAATGCATTCCACCCTGGATAATTGGATGTTCAATTTCGAATAGCTCGGTGATTCGTGTTTTCATAAATTTTCCAGTTTATAAATATAGTAAGCGTTCGTTTACTTTACTTTCTCTACATCTCAAGATAAAGGAAAATTATAAATTCTTAAGAAGTAACGTCTAACTCTCTAGAAACTTAAATTTCTATCTTTTATCTTTGTTCCTGTAGCACCTTATCTAACCACCCATACATCTCAGCATGCATACGACTAAGATTATTTATATGGCAATGAGCATCTGCACCATCTACCTCACCATCTAGAATAATTCCCGTCATATTCGTTTTACCAATGTTTTGTATATGACGAGTATAATCAACAATGTGTGGCCCTTCCCCTATAGATGCTATAGACAAAAAAGGAATTGATATATTTTCAATAGTTGAACTCAGGTCATAATCTCTTAAGATCTCAAAAAATTCTGGTAAATTTTTAGTACCGAACCTCCATTCAGCTTCACGACCAATCCATGCCAATACAGGGCCTGTTGTTTCATTAGTAATTTTGTCAATGTCATCTTGTGATACAAAGTCATTTGTAAGCTCTAAGCCAAGAAGACCAAGAAATGCCTCTCGTAAATCGGTCAACAGTGAATTCACAATACAAGCACTAATTCGTTTTTCATAAAGGCCAACCCTTGCCCCTAAATTTCCACCCAGGCTAAACCCTGCAAAAGCAAGCTTATCTGCATCAACGTCAGAACGAGTCATTGCATAATCTACGACGGTAGAGACAGGTATTTCGTAGTCGGGTTGGTATAGTGATCCAGGGTGCATGTGAGCGGTTGTGCGCTGTCCAGGTCCTTCAAACTGTAAAACGTTGTAACCTCTCCGAGCTCCGGCAGCTCCTCCAAAATAATAGAGCTCTTCTACAGAACTATCAAATCCTCCCATAAGTAAAAGAGTGGGACACTTATCTCCCGTGCTACTTCCAGGAACAAAATATGCGGGTAGACTGATATCTTGGTAGGGTATTTCTATTATTTCAATTGGCACGTCAAATAAAACAGCAGCCTTCTGAAAACTACTGCGTGCATTCTGCCATGTCTCCCGATGTCTAGGATCATTACGCTCAAGAAAAAATTCAGCCGATCTATAATAACAGTTAGCTCTCTGGAATGCTTCACGAGCACTTACCTTATCACCGTTAGCCAGGTAGCCATCACCCAGCATATTAATACGGCTTCCGATAGCATCCCACTCTCTAAACCAACTCTCAGTATCATTATTTACTATTTTACGCGCAGTCGATAAACATTCCCCAATTTCAGCACCACCATATGTCTGCGTACCCATCGCTCGTACTAATTGAAAATCAAATGCTCCTTTAAATATCTGTGGAGCTCCTACGCTAACATTTTTTCCCATCGGATCAGACATTTAACAGTTCCCCTCATGATTTTATTAAATATATTTAAATCAGTATTAAAAGTATTTTTCTAGTTTGCATAAAACTCGTGAGCATTAGTTTAGTACCTTAATTATTTTTTTAGTTAGTCTAAGTAATGTAGTTGATAACTATAAAATTGTTACGATTCGACTATAGGTTGCGAAAGGATCCAAAGACTTATCATAGTATATCCAACCATCAAAACTAACATAGGATATTGGCTGCGCAAAACAGCACTACGATTATCAAAAACCCTCATAGCCATTGTATGAGATAAGAAAACTGCAACTACGTGGCCTACCACAATAGCTGTTACTGAGGATATCCAAGCAAATTTTGCACCGACAAATGCTATATCAACTTCATACGAAGCCGTACCAAACAAATCCCACCCATAACCAAATGGATCTGATATGAGTGGAATAATTTGCTGCCCATATATTAGGAATAGAGTAAGAAAATGGGCCAAATGATAAGCGATCGCAATAGGAATTAGCGTATAGATGAAAATACGCGCTATATGAAGAGCCGACAATTTCTTAGGCAAACCATACATATTGACTGGAGAAAAATTTTTGGTAAGCAAATAAACAAAAGCGCAAAATGTAATATAAACAATAAAGAAAATAAAAGGAGTAACTATTATACCTAATGTAGTTATTAGGCCTATAGAATTATTCAGGTCAAATAAATATGTTAGTTCTCTACTGAAAGTTGTTAAAACCAAGGTATCAAATATATTTTGCCAGGCAGGCGTATCAGCAAAACCATCAAAACTAACTGTTGCTAAAACCAATAAAATAAATACCATCATCGATATTGATGGAACGTGGTTTGTTAAAAGTCCAACTCCGTAAGGTCTTAGATCAATACGTCGTTCCGTAGTAACAGCTTTACGAAAACACCAAGAACAATCTGTACAATAATTTTTATTATTATGTCGACATGCTGAATGATAACAAGTTTTACAATAATTATTATTTGTAACTCTGCACTCGATTCTGGAAAATTTGGCAAAAAGACCATATAGTATGGTAAATGCTTCTCCTCGAGACAACCATACTTCTATACCTCTGAAGTACATTCCTATCCAAGTTATTGCACTATATATGATTACGGCAATTGCTAAACTAAAAGGAATAGCACGATCAGGCCACACTAGTTCAGCCCACGAAAAACCTACAAATACTATTACTGCGGGCCATACAGATGAAAAACGAGATAAAGATTTTTTCTTTTGAATACTGGCAGACCTAAACCGACAACTAAGGTTTGAGGTCCATTCAGCAATTATTCTCCATGGATTTATTAAATCCCATAGATCGCCCAATAATGCACTAAAAAAGGCAAGACCCACCCACCAAATTATCCACACAGTTGTAGGCAATATATTATTGTCAGGAGGTGTTTGCGTTCCAAATAAACCACCAATGATAACGGTTAGAAAAAAGAAAACTGAAAAAGCCTTTATACAAAACAAGGTATAACGATGACTAAAAATTCTTCCTAAAGGAGTTCTTAGCAGTTCAAGTCTTGGAGTATCATCTTCTTTGTCTCTACCTAAAATAACTATAATTATCAAAAATGAGAGAACTACAGTTGCACCTGCCCCTAAAAGATAAAGCCACAGAGGCACTGGTAGGTCGTAACGTTGTGCAAACGCATGAGCATTAACTGGTGTTATCATTGCCAGTAGCAAACTATTAGTCAGTGCCAGAAAATATAATATTGATCGACTCATAAAATAATAAACCCTTAGAATGTATTTTACCTTCAAATAATTAACGAGGTAGAACTTCAAGATATATTAACGTCTTATGTTTGTGGTCATGTCCAAATCCATGCGCCTCTATAGAGAATCGACCGGCCGCTCTAGCATTTATATTCATAATTACATCCTTATCTTTGGGAATTTTTGTCTTAATATTATAGCCGTGTAAATGAAGTACAGTCGACTGATCAGCATTCCAATAAATTTGTATTTTCTCTCCCTGATTTACTCTAATTACATCCACCCCTCCAGAAATTTTAACTTCTTCACCTATAGCCTCTTTATTCTTTATAGATATACTTATGCTTCGGTGATCCTGTGCAAGAACCTCGTCAAACCCTAATGAAGTAGAAACGCTATATATAATAAACAATACAAAGATAGAGTAATGAAAGCGCATTTAATAACTCCTTAGAATATTATTATGTAGCTGCCTATTATATATATATTCTTAATAATAAAAAAACTTAATGGAATAGCAGAAAAGAAAAATAATGAGCAATCAAATAAAATTATTCTCTCCTCTCAAAATTCGTAATATATTGCTACGTAATAGAATTGTCCTATCACCTTTATGTATGTATTCGGCAAATAATGGAGTAGCCTCTAACTGGCAATTTGCGCACCTCAGCACCTTTGCTCGTGGCGGTGTTGGTCTAATTTTTACAGAAGCAACCGCGGTTGAATCACGAGGGAGAATTACACCAGGTTGTCTTGGCATATGGACTGATGAACAAGCTGAAGCTCTTAAACCAATAACAGAATTTATTAATTCTATGGGATCGGTTGCCGGCATTCAACTTGCCCATGCTGGACGAAAAGGATCAGCAAGCCCCCCCTGGGAAGGAGGAATTCCGATAGAAACAGAAGAAGGAAGAGATCAACAGCCAGGCTGGAAAACCGTTGCCCCCTCAAAAATTCCCTTAGCCACTGGCTGGCAAGAACCACAAGAACTTAGTAAAAGTGAGATTAGAAGTATAATATCAGCTTTTTCAGATAGTGCTATACGAGCTGCAAACGCAGGTTTTAAAGTATTAGAAATACATGGAGCACACGGATATCTAATTCATAGCTTTCTCTCATCTTTAAGCAATAACAGAAAAGATGAATATGGAGGAAATCTACGAAATAGAATGCGTTTTGCATTAGAAGTTACCGAAGCTGTTCGTAAATCGTGGCCCACAGATTTTCCTTTATTTTTTAGAATGTCAGCTGTAGACAATCAGGGTTGGGAGATTAGTGATTCAATTGCTCTTTCACGAGAACTTAAAATGAGAGGTGTTGATGTTGTTGATTGTTCAGCAGGCGGCATTACCGGAGCTCCAGCCTTTAGATCGAAAGATGATGGTAGTCCCATTAATTCATCGGGCGACCGACCACTAGGTTTTCAGGTGCCATATGCAGAGAATATAAGATCTGAAGCTAATATTATGACTATGGCAGTCGGCCGAATTGTTTATCCTAAACAAGCAGAAGATATTTTGAATAATAATAGTGCTGACCTAATTGCCTTGGGAAGAGAACTTATGCATAACCCCTTTTGGGCTCTACATGCTGCTGAAAAATTAAATATTGATGACCCCTTTAGCTTATGGCCAGAACAATATAAATGGGCTGTAGTTAGACGTGCCGAATTAGGACAATATAAATAAAATGTTTTTAAAATAGTATTTTCTAATTACATTTGTTTAACTTTAGAATACTAGGAAATAGAGGTGGCTATATTATTGAGGAAATAGCAGCAGATATAATTTCATACCCTAGTTGTGCCAGACACATTAACTCTATTTTTAAATGCATCGGATGCGCTGGTGCAGAAATTGTCCTTGAGTGGAACGGTGGGCCCCGTCCACTCATACAACTTGGTTCGAACTGACTTGATCACTGACACCCGAGCACTCCCCTCTCTCTGCAATTCGCGCGGCACCCCAAACATCAGTCACCTACCGTTCTATGATGCCGGGCAGGAACGTCGCTATATCGGGTAAGAAAGCGATTGCGGTGGAAAGCCCGAGCAACATCCCCCAGAAAACGATCGATCCCCTGAAGATATGGCCAAGTGTTACGTCATCGTCCGGGACTACGGCCTTGACCGCATACACAAGCAGCCCGAATGGAGGCGTCAGTACACCCGCTTCGATTGCGAGGATGCCTATGAGCGCAAAGGCGATCGGATCAAACCCAAGCAGCACCGACGCCGGCGCGAAAATAGGGACCGTCAGGAGCATGATCGAGACCGAATCAATCAACATCCCCATAACAAACCAGATTCCGACCATGATCGCCAGGGTCCCGATCGGACCGAAGCCGGTACCGACCAGCGAATCGGCAATAGCGCTGCCGACCCCGGTCAGGGCCAGCATACGCGAATAGAGCTGTGCCGCGAAAATCAGAACCATAATCGGCACAGACGAGCGCCCGACGGCGAGCACAGTCGTCTGGATCTGCGGCCAGCGCATGCCCTTCGCGAGTCCGAGTACAAGCCCCATGAGCGCTCCGATTCCCGCGCCCTCAGTCGGCGTGAAAAACCCCATCCATATTCCACCAAGCGAGCCGCAAATGATCGCAACAATTCCAATGATGCTTATCGCAACCGAGCTCTTTATTCGATCGTCGGGCGGAACAATCCCTGCGGTCTCAGAACCGTTATCCGACGTAGATGGTGCCGCCGGTGTGTCCTTTATTTCGGTGTGGCCGATGCCGACCCGGGCCGGCGCAATCAGGGCAACGGTGCTGATGTATAGCATCATCATGGCAGCAAGGAGGAAACCGGGAATGATCCCAGCGATAAATAGCGAGCCGATCGACTGTTCAGTCAGGATTCCCCAGATCACCATGAAGATGCTGGGTGGTATCAGTAGCCCCAGAGATGCCGAACCCGCGATCACGCCGAGAGAGAAACCGCGATGGTAGCCAAAGCGCTTCATTTCGGGATAAGCAATGCGGGTGAATGTGGTCGCGGATGCCAGGCTTGTCCCGGTCACGAACGAAAACACGGTGTTGCCAAGAACGGTGGCGTGGGCCAGCCGACCTGGAAGCCGTGAGAGGTTTCTGTTGATTGCGGCGTAAATATCGCCTGCCGCACCGGACCGAGCGATGAACTCCCCCATCAAAATAAAGAGTGGGACAATGGCGAAGACCTGGTCGTTGAGTGACTGGTTCGCCGTGGACCCGAGGTAGCTTAAGACCACTTTGACTTCGCCGAATACAAGGAAGAGACCCGCGAACGCCGTGACGCCAAGTGCCACGGCAACGTCTACGCCGAGGACAACGAAAACCAGGAGAAGACTGACGACGATGAGAGTGGTGTTTAAATCGAACATGCAACTCGCTTCTTTCTTTGAAGTTCTCGGACGTGACTTGTCGCCGAGAACTCCCGTTTCCTTGACTTCGGCCGTTAAGTCCCCGACAGGGACTGTTTAGACAGGGGCGGCGTGCGCCGAAGGATTTCAAACGCCGCAAGCACATAGCTTATGACGGCGAGAGCTGCTCCGATCAATACGGCAAAACGGGCTGGCCAGACGGGAACGCGGAAGTTCTCCGGCCCTTCCCATTCACCTATCTTCCAAGCTTCGATGGCAGGTTCGTATGTCCCGACGACAATCGCGGCGAAGAACAGGGCACCGAGGATTGCGCTGAACAGCCTCAGCATATTCGTTACGGAAACGGGCAGCACTGACGTCAACATGTCTGCGCGCAACATGCCGCGAATATGGATGCAGTAGGCTATCTGCATGAAGACGATGATGACGATGGAATTTGCCGCGACCTCGGTGGTCCCGTCAATTTGTACGCCTAGGTTGCGGGCAACGACATCAACGAGAATGTAGAATCCAAGGCCGAAGGCCCAAAACGCCGACAGAGTCATCAAGGCTCGGCAAACAATGTTATGAAGTCTCAGGATCATACCCCCCCCACAATGCCGACGTTCATCGTCAGCGGAAAGAACGGTTCGGCGACGTCGGTTACCCCGGCGCCGCCGACCGGATCGGTTCTATTTCACCTCGTAGCGGATCGGCCACGTATGTCCGTGGCGCTCGGCCGCATCAAGGGTAGCGTTGAACGTCTTGATCGCCGGCCATCCCGCGGCTTCCAGTTCGTTGGCCTTCTTCTGAGGCATATCACGCAGGGTCTCTGCCCATTTACGGCGTTCTTCCAGTGACAAGTTGAAAAATTTCACACCGTTGTCGCGCATATTTTGAAGGGTTGGCGCATAGGCGTTCGTGATCCCGTCAGACACGACATGCTCGAAGTCTCGGCCGAGATCAAGCAGGATGCTCTGAACCTCTGGCGGAAGTTTGTTGTACCATTTGTCGCTGACATGTACGCCGATCCAGGTCATTGAGGAGATCCCTAAGTGCGTGTAGTTTTTGGCGATCTCAGTCAACTTGCCCTTCGAGATGAGGCTTGCGAAGGCCAACGACGCATCGAGCACGCCCGTCTGCAGGCCCGTGTAGACCGTCCCCGCATTATCCTGAACACCGACCGCGCCGGTTTTAGTGAACCAGATCGCATTAGGTCCTGCGAGGCCCATCTTGAGGCCCTTTAGGTCTGCGAGCTTCCTGACGGGCTTCGTCGACACAATCTCATACGGGTCAAGGGGAATCAGCGTGATCATCTTCTGCGCGTACTTTTTTTGAAACGTACCCTGGAGCTCCGGGATCATACCCCAAACATCGCGCGCGACCGTCCGGGAAACCCGGGGGTCGTCCGGAGAGAAGGGAAGATAGACTTGGAAATTATGCAACGGTAACTTGGCCGCCTCGAACGGATAGGCGATCCCGCCTACATCGATGATGCCATTCTTCAGCCCCTCGAGCGTTTCGTTCACCTTGACTACCGTACCGCTATAGAGTTCGAGCACATTGACCTTATGATCGGTCTGCGCTTCGACACGTGCCTTGAATTGCGGCGCGAAATAGTCAGCGAAACGTTGGACGTAGTAGAGTGCCGGTGGATGACCTGTTGCCAATTTCATTGTGATTGTTTCCGCAGTCGCGGTGCTCGAGACAGCCCCCGCCGCGATCGCGGCGACTCCTATAGCAGTTAATATTCTTCTGATGGACATTGTGTTCTCTCCTCTCAAGGAAAATTATTTTAAATACAACTTGAGAAAGTTAAGCACGTGTATGGCACTCGGTAAACCCCTTATGCCTACCGAATAACCCAATACGCATGGCCACAAAATATTTAAAGAGTTGTATTCTAAAAATGGTATTGAATGAGGAATGAATTGGTTCTTGAAGGCTGAACCTTAATAAGTGAACTAATATTTCTATATATTAACAAAACGTTGAAATAAACGGGCTAATGAAGAGGTAAACTGCAGAGGAGCATCTGTGACAACGAGACAAATACAGTCTTCACCAAAGTCAGCTCTAGGCTGATGAATAACATCTGTATTAGCAGTTTCCACATCACCTCGCAAAAACCGTCCATTTTCATCAGAGAAACTTCCTGAAAGAACCATTGTAAGCTCGTCTCCATTATGGCCATGTTCGGGAACTGCTTTACCTTCTTGTATTTTAAGAAGTCGGGCTAATTCACCATTACGTCCTTCAACAAGAGGTATGTGAGATGCATCTTTCCCAATCCGTTTCCAAGGTAACCTTTCTATGTCAACTCCTGTGTATTGCCGCAAAGGATGGGGTAAAACATTAGAGTATGAACTCTGACTGAAAACTTTAGACTTAGCTACTTGTTCTTCATTTTGAGCAATTGCTAATGTTTTTTCGAATGTATCATTCTCTAATGTTTCTGGCGTTATATTTTCTATCAAAGAACCACCAATAGCCTCTGCTTCATACATTTGATGTCTACAGCTCAAACACAGTGAAACGTGAGTGGCCATCAGCAATGACCATGCCTCTGCGAGATCTCCTGCACAGTAGGCAAATAACAAGTCTTCCGCTGGGTGGTGGTTAATAATCACAATTCTTCTCCAAGAGAATTTTTTATACGTTGAAAGGCTAGCCTTATTCGAGACTTTACTGTTCCAAGAGGTAAATCAAGCTGTTTAGCAATCTCCGCATGACTAAAATCTTCATAGAAAGACATATGTAAAACTTGACGTTGCTCAGAGGGTAACTTTTTTATTGCAGTATTAAGGCGAGTTGCCTTTTGCTTAGCAAACACTAATTCTTCCGAAGAAATATCTGGATCAGGAGCCAAGGAAGGATCGTATGGGTCAAGATCAGGGCGTTTTTCCTTTCGAAATGTATCTATTCGAAGATTTCTGGCAATCGTAAATATCCACGTAGATGCTGCTGCTTTAGATGAATCATATTGCTTAGCTTTGCGCCAAACAATTGACATAACTTCCTGAGTCAACTCTTCAGCAACCAAGTTGTCACTGTCTAAGCGCATTATGTAAGCTTTCACTCTAGGAGCAAAATATTCGAAAATGCTCTTAAAAGCATCTACATCACCCGTATCAGCAATCTTGCCTAAATCATTTGACCAATCAATTGGATTTGTAGCTTGTTTATTTTGTATTGGTTTTTGCAAAGCTTGATTAATCCATAGACTTGTTACCGATTTTAATAAACCGGACCCAATTACTGGGTTTATAGTTAATGCCGGCCTGGTCATAGTCTGAAACATATCTATTTCTACGTGGGTGCTCAGATAATGGATCTCTATTAAACGTTTTTTTTCATACCCTAGGTTAACTAGTGATCTGCGTAGCAATGAAGTTCGTACATGTATACACCATATATTTAACTAGGATATATACAATTGGACAATAAATCTCAAAAAATAGCTGTTATTGGGGGAGGAATTGCCGGTTTATCTGCTGCTTGGTTATTGAACCAAAGATATAAAGTAAAAGTTTTTGAGAAAGCAGATAAATATGGCGGCCACGCAAACACCGTTTCACTCAATATTGGTAGTTCAAAAGTTCAGGCTGACACAGGATTCATTGTCTATAATGAATTAAATTATCCTAATCTAGTAGCTCTTTTTAATTATTTTAGTATACAAACACAAACTAGCGATATGTCTTTTTCAATATCATCAAGAGCAGGTAATTTTGAATATTCAAGTAAGTTTCCGAAAGGATTATTTGGACAAAGAACTAATTTACTACGACCGTGGTTCTGGAACATGCTTTTCGATATTAAACGGTTTTATAAAAATGCACCCATTGATTTAAGAGCAGGAAATCTTAGAGGTTTAACTATACGTGATTATCTAGATAAGGAATATTATAGCTATAGATTCATAGTTGACCATATTCTACCTATGGGAGCAGCTATATGGTCGTCACCAAGCCTTGACATCAATAATTACCCGGCTGAATCGTTTGTACGTTTTTTCGAAAGTCATAACTTGTTGAAACTAGGACAGCGTTCGTCCTGGAGAACAGTTAGTGGTGGGAGTCGTAAATATATAGAGCGATTAACTGCTAATTTTACCGATAAAATTTTTTGTAATGTTAATGTAAAGAAAATAATACGAAATAAAAATAGTGTTGAAGTAGTGGATGATAAAGGGAATCGAGATCTGTTCGATGATGTTATATTGGCGGTTCATGCTGATGAAGCGCTAAAATTAATTTGTAATCCAAGTAAAATAGAACGTCAGCTCCTGGGTAAGATTTCATATACTTGCAATTCTGCTTTTCTTCATACAGACGTTAATTTTATGCCCAAACGAAAAAACGTATGGGCAAGCTGGAACTATATAAATAACCAACACAGTAATTCCATACCTCCACAAGTTACTTATTGGATTAGTAGTTTACAAAATCTAAGTTCGCCGGAAAACTTATTCCTGACCCTTAACCCCAAAAACCCTCCATGCCCTTCGAAAACATTTACTTCTATCAAATACCATCATCCTTTATTTACATCTGAGGCACTCAAAAGCCAGAGACAACTGTTACAGATTCAGGGCAAAAATAAAACTTGGTTTTGCGGAAGTTATTTTGGCCATGGATTCCATGAAGATGCATTACAATCAGGTTTATGGGTTGCAGAAAAAATAGGAAAGATAAAAAGACCTTGGTCCCTTCCAGGACAAAACGACCGGTTAATCGCTATTAATGATTAGCCTATAGTATAAAAAAGACTAACTAATTGGAATATAAACTAATGTCCAAATCAATGGCATATAGCGGCTTCGTGAGTCATTTGAGGCATCGCCCCAAAAAACATCTTCTAAAGTATAGAGTTTTCTATCTTCTTCTAAATCTTGGTGAATTAGAAAAACTAGATAGGAAATTAAAGCTATTCTCATACAACCGCCCAGGAATATTTTCATTTTATGACATAGATCATGGCGCTCGAGATGGCACCTCATTAGTTTCATGGGTTTTTAAGACTCTAAAAAAGGCAGAAATAGATATAGAAGGTGGACGAGTAATGCTAATGTGTTTACCCCGAATGCTTGGCTACGTATTCAATCCTGTCAGCATATATTTTTGCTATAATAAAGACGATTCTCTGAATGCAATACTATATGAAGTTAATAATACTTTCGGTGAGTCACACACTTATGTTGTTCCCATCGGGAATGATGGATTAACCACCCTCAAACACAGTTTTGATAAAGTTTTTTATGTTTCCCCGTTCGTTTCAATGGATTGCATATACAATATGGCAATAACTCCTCCAGATAGAGGTTTGAGCATTACAATGGAAGAAGCGGATATAGAGGGTCCTCTTCTGGTAGCTGTTTTTAGAGGAAAGGGAGAATCTTTAACAAATATATTTCTCTCGCTAGCCCTAATACGTTATCCATTTATGACCATTAAAGTGATTGCTGGTATCTACTGGGAGGCTTTTAACCTATGGCGTAAACGCATACCTATTTTTCATCATCAACCAACAAAATCTGCATCCGTATCAATAGTCAGTCCTCGCTCTGGTTTTTCCAATGAATAATTTTATACAAACGGTCCAAAATCGGGATTTATCTAAGACGGTAATAAATAAAAATAATGGATCTAAGCTAATAAAGTATATTTGCAAGAAATGGTCAAAATATATTCAGTCAGGAGAACTTGAAATATTATGGCC
>Ga0315339_1002871_pt1 | contig 12593 bp, 13 predicted proteins | sample ASW17metaG_FD_204514 | JGI IMG/M metagenome (GOLD analysis project Ga0315339, IMG submission 204514) | Ammonia-oxidizing marine archaeal communities from Pacific Ocean, United States - ASW #17 | ecosystem: Environmental > Aquatic > Marine > Oceanic | place: USA: California | collected 2016-12-05
TTCGACGCCGGCGCCCATGCCCTGTTTACCGCCTTCGAGCCAGCAACCGACGCAAAGGCAGACGCCGATATTAGGGCTGTCGGCGATATCCATAGCGCGTTTGTAGCCGGCGAAATTGCCGAACATACAACGGGGTATTCCGCCGAGGGCGTAGACCGGCGGGTCATCGGGGTGAATGCCGATGAAGACGCCGGCTTCCTCAGCCACCGGCGCGATTTTGCGGATCATGTATTCGTAGTTTTCCCACAGCTCGTCCTCGCTGTATTCGCGGCCGTGCGTCAGATCACCCTCGAAAGTATCATCGATCCAGTGGCCCGTGGCGTTTTTGAGGTCGAGGGTCCGGGCGCTCATGCCGCCGCGGCGGATGGTGCGCCCGCTGCTCCAGATGCCGTTGCCCATATGAGCGTAGGTGTTGTAGCGTATTCCGGCCTCACCCAGGTTGCGGATGAACTGGATAAATTCCTCGATCTTCTTGTCGCGGCCAGGCAGATTGAGGGTGATCTCGGGCACATTGTGCACGGAGTGATTGGCGATGCGGTAAATCTGCATGCCGTATTCGGCGAAGCGGGTGGCGAACTGCTTGTAGTGCTCGGCTCTGTGCAACTCGGGGTCGTTGACGCCGAGCATGATCCACTCGATGCCGAGTTGTTGGAAGAATTGCAAATCCTCGTCGCTGGCATTGTGCGAAGTTTGCGCGGCGAGTTGTATGCCGGGCACATTGGAGTAGAAGCCGGGCACGGCACGCAAGGCGTAGGGTCTGTCGGCCATGATAGCCTTTCTTGGGATAAAGGGTGCTAGGTGTTTAGAAGTTCGGATACGGGTTGTGACTTTTCCCAACGTAGCGCGACTTCTCGATCGCTGCCACAGAGCCAGTTCCAGGTGCGGGTGCGCCGAACTTTATCGCGGTAGGATTCAACTTCGGTGACGTAATCGAGGCGTGCGCGATCGCGGTAGGCGGGGATTTCCGCTGCGTCGCAGCACCAATCGCGTTTCGGCGGCGCGGTGCGGTGGTAGGAAAACTTGATCATGCTGCGGGCGCGGTCGTTGGTTTTGGGCCCGGCTTTGTGCCAGATCCCGTAGCGGGTCAGCGCGACGGTGCCTGCCGGTACGGTCAGCGAGATTTGGCCGCGGATATCGCCGTAGTGGGCGATGGCCTCGCGATCGACGGCGCGGCAGTGCGACCCCGGCAGGACCATGGTGGGGCCGTCTTCGATCGCGACGCTGTGCGGATAATAATAGCACTGCAGTTCGGTGACGTCATAGCCGTTGCCGGAAAGCCCGTCCGAATGCCAGGTCTGGCCGAGGTGCGGCTCTTGGAAGTAGTGGTGGTGGCCGCCCCGGGGCACGAGAAAATCCTCGCCTAACAGCGACCGCACGACACCGGCGACCTGAGGGTGCAACAGCACTTGGCGGGTGAAGTCGTCCGAGGCAATAAAGGCGTCGCAGTTGCCGCGGTCGAGACTGTCCGCGCGGCGATTGAAGTCCGGGTCGATTACGCCTTCGAGAATGACGAGGCCGGAGGCGGCAAAATCCATGACGCCGTTATCATCGAGCGTCGGTTCGATCTGGGCCATTGTTCCTCCTATATGATTTTTTCGAGTATGAACTCGAAACCAAGGTAGTCGTTGTCCTGGCCTTCGTAGTCGTAGAGTTTGGCGATGGGAAACTGCACCACTCGCCAGCCGTCGGCCAAGGCCGCGATTACCGAATCGTAGGGCGCTTGGGCGGAGGGCAGGGTCGGTCCTTGCGGTTGGCTAGGGTCGTAGAGGGCCCAGCTGGCCAGCGGGGAGCGCATATTCGTCGATTTGGAATAGAGGTAGAGCACCCGTTGGCGGGGCTCTGCGAGTTGGGCTTCGAGGCGGTCCAGGTCGGCGGTGGCAAGTGGCTCGTCGTCGAGCTTTCCCCGGGCTTGTACCAGCCATTCTTTTACGGCTTCGCGCATAAACGTCTCCCGATGGTGTCGGGGACATAAGAAAGCTTGTTCGGGCGTTGGGGTCAATAAGCAATCGCCGGTGATTTTTGCTATATTGGCCCGTACGTATTGACTTAGTATATAACAGGAGAAGATGTGTACGGACGATATAAAAGCGTTGGTTTTTGTCGGTACGGAGGGCATTTACCACGATCACGAGGGCCAGGGGAAGTTTATCGCCGAGTTCTTATCGGCAACGGATGGGATTAGCGCGGACTTTTCACAGGATTATGGCGTGATGGCCGGCGGATTGGCAAGCTACGACGCGGTGTTGTTCTATACCGATGTCGGTCATTTTAGCGAGCAGCAGGAAGCGGGTTTGCTGGAGTTTGTCGAGCGAGGCGGTGGCTTTTTCGGCCTACATACCGCGGCGGCTTCCTTCCGCGAAAATCAAGGCTATCACGCGATGCTTAACGCCTTCTTTGACGGGCACAGCAAATACATGGACTTCAAGGTAGATTTAGTTGACCGCGAGGATCCGATCACGCGCGGGCTTGAAAATTTTACCGTGACAGACGAGTTATACTACCTAAAACACGACCCGACTAAGTCGCACCATCTGATGCAAGCCTACGACGAGACGAAGGACGAGACCCACGTGATGGCCTTCCATCATGATTATGGAGCGGGACGGGTGTTCTATTTTGCTTTGGGACACGATATGGCGGTATTGCAGGATGTGAGTTTTCAGGAGATCGTGCGCAGAGGTGTGCGTTGGGCGTCACCCAGCAAACCGCCAGCGGCGTGATGGGTGACGCAACAAAAGCCACGGTGGAAAAGGGGGAGTAGTTTCTCGCGGCAGCGACCGAGGGCCTCGTGGAGTTGGTGCACGAATTAAAAAGCCAACCCATCCTGCCCCGACTCGACCAACATAAATAATTGACTATATCCGCCGCTACGGCACTCCGCTCGTCGAGTTGAAATTGCACGCCGCCAAAATCATCTTGGCGCGGCCGCATCACTCTTTTGGCCCGATTGCCATTAACGGCACGCAGCAGATCGGCCCCGACCACCTGCACCTGAGCCACTTACAAGCGCAACATTTCAATCTCAACGGCACCCTGCATTCCGCGAACTCTGGCAACGGCCGTTTTCCTTCGATTTTAGAGCATTTTACGAATGACTCGCCTTTCGGTCTGGTGCGCCTCGACATGGGGTTCGGGCAAGGCCAAGGCAACGCCTCCAGTTGCCTCGAACTCGACTTCGGCATCGGTCAGAGCGGCTGAATTGACACGCGCTCTCCATCGCCGTAAAGTTTAGCCCGCAACCAACCATTCCACTAGGAGCCCGTAATGACCGAGCTGGAAATGATCGAAGAGCTAAAAAACTTCGACACCCCCTCCATCACCAATGTTGTCGCCACCTACCCCGACCACCCCTTGTGTCTGGGGCTCTACAATCCATGAAGCGAGAATTGGTATACCGACCAGTCGCTGCGCTGCATGTATCCCGAACTGGGGCGCACAGTCGGCTACGCCGTTACCTGCACCTGGGGCGTGCCCGATCCCAACTATAGCGGCATTACCTTTATGGATGTGCTCGATGCGATGGACGCCTCGCCCAAACCGACGATCTTCGTCTTCCAGCAGAAATTCCCACCGGAACTCGAGGACAAAGTCGGCCTGGCTGGCGGCAATATGACCACCGCGATGCAGGCCATTGGCTGCGTCGGCGCAATTTCCAATGGCCCCTCGCGCGACATCGACGAGATCCGCCCAATGAAATTCCAATATCTGCTCAGCGGCGTCACCGCCGGGCACGGCGCGATGGCCGTGCACGCGGTCAATGTCCCTGTCTCGATAGCCGGCATGGACGTGGCCCCGGGCGAGATTATCCACATGGACGAAAACGGCGCGGTCAAATTCCCCGCCGACAAGCTCGAAGCCGTGTTGGAAAACGCCCGCGCTCTGCAAATAGAAGAGACCGAGCGCCTGGACGCTTGCGCAACGCTAAATCGGCCGCCGAATTGCGCGCTATTTTCGGCGGACATACCTACGGCGACGACGAAAAGAAATAATCCGATGCGGCGTTGGCAGCAAATTTTACGGCGTCCCAGCCGCGAATGGGTGCAACACTTCGGCGGTGGTATGCTCTATGAAATCGTTTGGATCGGGTTCTTCGTCGCGATGTTGCCGCACGCACCACCCTCGCCCATAGCCCTCGGAGTATTGCTCGCCACTTCAGCCGTTGAAATACTACAACTTTGGCACCCACCCCAACTGCAACATATCCGCTCCGCCTTCGTCGGCCACGCCTTTCTCGGCAGTTCCTTTCCCTGGTGGAATTTTTCTCATTACATTACGGACTCGACTATCGGATGGGGTCTGCTGCGGTCCATCGATAAGACCGCACGACGAAGAACCGCTCCTGGCGATCCGCCCATTAATTCAAAGAGGACTATAAATTTCGGAGAGTCTACCCCGTGCTATTTTATATACTGCCCTTAGTCGTCATTGCTCTTACTATATGCGCTGCTTCCGCCGACACCGACGCGCACCGTTCTTATGTCGGCGACGCGGCAGTCGCGCAAATCAGCAACGCCCTTATTCCTTCAAAAGCCGCGCGAGAGCGAAGAGCCTACTATCCCTGCCACCGACCCCTTTCCTCTCCCAATAGCCAAGCGAAGGGTCGAGGGTCTGCCGCAGGACAAAGCATCCCAAGGGCCATCGGTTGAACTCTATCGTCCCGCTCCCACTGCCGGTTAAGGTGGCTCTGCCACGCCGCCGCTTCGAACTCCAAGCCTGTAGGTCCTTCTTAGCTTTGCTTCCGAAGGCAGGTCCCCGCTCCACAGCGTCAACCGCACAGGAACAACCATGACCACTATCCCCAAAACGATGCACGCCATAATCTGCCACGCCCTCGAAGGCTATCGCCTAAAAAATTACCCCGTACCTACCCCATCCCACGGAGAAATTCTCCTACGCACCCACTCCGTCGGCATCTGCGCCAGCGACTTGAAATGCTGCCTCGGCGCCCCCCATTCTGGGGCGACGCCCACCGCAAAGGCAATTGCCAAGCCCCCGTAATCCCCTGCCACGAGTTCTTCGGCGAGGTCGTTGCCTTGGGCAAAGGAGCGAACGAAAAATACGGTTTGGCACTAGGCGACCAAGTCGTCTCCGAACAGATCGTGCCCTGCCAACAATGTCGCTATTGCCGCCGCGGCCAATACTGAATGTGCCAAGTCCACGATATCTACAGCTTCCGCCAAACCACCTTCGGCACGATGGCCGAATACGTGCTGCTGCGGACTAACGCCCTAAACTACTAAGGTCCCCTCCAGCATTCCAACCACCCATGCCGCCAATATCGAACCGCTGGCCTGCGGCATCCACACTGTGCAGCGCGGCCAAATCGAACTCGAGCACACCGTCGTCATCGCTGGGGCCGGCCCGTTGGGCCTGGGCATGGTCGACGCCGTCGACGAGATGCTCAAACTCACCGAAGGCTATGGCCGGTACGTCTATGTCGAAGCGACCGGCCACCCGGCCGCCGTCGAACAGGGGCTGCATATGATCTGCAAGTTGGGGACCTTCGTCGAATTCAACGTGATGCGCGAGCCGGTCACTGTTGACTGGAACATAATCGGCGACACCAAGGAACTCGATATCCACGGCGCGCACCTGAGCCCGCACTGCTATCCCATCGCCATCGACTTACTCGCCAAAGGACTCTTGCCAATGGATCAAATTCTCACCCATTCCCTGCCGCTGGAAAATTTCCAAGAGGGGATTGATCTGATCGCCGCCGGAGAACGCTCGATCAAAGTGAGCCTCGCGCCGTGACCATCGACGCAATCGGCCTCGGCCTCTGCACCGTCGACATGCTTTTCGTCGTCGACCGGCAACCGACCTTCGACACGACTATGCGCGCCTCACAGTATTTGCGCCAGGGCGGAGGCCCCGTGCCGACCTCATTGGTCGCACTCGCCCGTCTCGGCGCATCGACGAGCTATGTCGGCAAAGTCGGCGACGACCCCGACGGCGACTTTATCCGTGCCGAGCTGGAAAAAGAAGGCGTCGACACCTCGTCCTTTGTCGTCGTACCCGGTGCCCTCACCCGTGTCGCTTTAGTTCTCGTAGAAGAGGCTACCGGCGAGCGCGGCTTTACCACCCGACCCGAGACCTGCCCAGACCTCGATCCCGTCGAACTCGACCGCGAAACCATAGCCAACGCCCGTATCCTTCACCTTGACGACGCCGACCCGGCCTGCATGCAGGCCGCCCGCTGGGCGCGCGAAGCCGGTAATACCGTAGTCTACGACGGCACTTGGCTACACGAGGACCTCGACGAGTTTCTGCCCTTAGTAGATATGCCCATCGTCTCCGAGCCGATGGTCCGCCGCTGGATGCCCGACGCCACACCGCAACAAGTCGTCGACCGGCTCCATGGTTATGGCGCCAAGATCGCCGTCTACACCCTTGGAGAACGCGGCACCATCGTCCGCTGGCGGGAGGGAACATTCACCTACCCTGCCTTCCATGTCGAAGCCATCGATACCACTGGAGCCGGCGACGCTTTTCACGGCGCCTTTATCTATGGGCTCCTGCAACACTGGCCGGTGTCCGACATTATCCGTTACGCCTCGGCGGTGGCCGCGTTAAATTGCCGGCAATTAGGAGGGCGCAGCGGCCTGCCCAATCTTTCTGCAACCGAGGATTTTGTTGCTGCCCATCGGGCAAATTGGGACGCGCAGATAACAAAAATCTGATGCCGGTTATTTAGCGCTTGCCCCGGTCTACCAACTCGGTTTAATTAGTCGCTCACCGCATTGCGAAAGATAGCTCTTTGCTTATGATAGACCTCACGGGCAAAGTCGCCCTGATCACCGGTTCATCGCGCGGCATAGGCCGGGCCTGTGCCGTGGAGATGGCGCGCGCCGGCGCCGACATCTGCGTCAACTACCGTTCCCACGGCGACGAAGCCGAGGAAGTTGTAGTCGAAATCCAGGGCCTAGGACGGCAAGCCATCGCCGTCGGTTGTGATGTCTCCGATCGCGCAGCTGTAGACATGATGGTCGCAAAAACCGTCGCCGAGTTCGGGCACCTCGACATCGGCGTCGCCAATGCCTACTACTCCAAACGCGAACCCTTTCTAGAACTTTCACTCGAAGCTATGCGGCAGACCCTGGATGTGACCTTGTGGGGCGCGTTCCACCTTGCACAGTCCGCCGCCCGGCAGATCGACAACCAAGGCCAAGGCGGCGCACTGCTCTTTATCACCTCCGTCCTCGCCCAAATCCCGATTCCAACCTCGCTGCCCTACAACACGGCCAAAGCCGGTGTCGAACATATGAGCGCCACCATCGCCCGCGAATTAGCCCCCAAGAAGATTCGCGCCAACGTTATAGAACCCGGCTGGACTGACACGCCCGGCGAGCGGCAATTCACCAGCGAAAAAGAAATCCGTAAAGGCGGCGAAACCATCCCTTGGGGTCGCCTAGCCACCAGCGAGGATATTGCTAACGCCGCGGTCTTCCTCTGCTCAGGCGCCGCCGACTATATCACCGGCACGGTGCTCAAAGTCGATGGCGGCTACTCCTTGGCGCCCCCTTAATCACACTGGAACGGATCGCAGCGGCAATCGTCCTAGGTAGGAGCACTCCTTCGCGCTTTCTCCCATTACTGATCGCTCTTTTCGCCACCGCTTCCCACGGCCAGTTCCCCACCGACCCCGACCCCGACAGCCTTAATATCGAGTTCGTCGGCCAGATCAACCTCACCGGCGAACCCGTCGCAGACCGCTTACCTGACGGAACCGATCTATACGTCTCGGGCGATATAGCGCTAATGGGCGACTTTCGCGGCATTGTGCACATCGTTGATATCTCCGACCCGACCGCGATGCAAGAGATTGCACAAGTGCGCACGCCCGGCCCGGCCCGGCCCTCGACATCAAGATCGCAGGCGACCTAGCCGTCATCGGGGTGCAACAACGCAGCACCAACTTCGGGCTGATCGTGCTCGACATTTCCGACCCGGAAAACCCGGTCGAGCTTTCCCGGCTCTTTGAACCGGGTTGGAACGGCGTCCACAACCTCTTTCTCTACCGGGACCGCGCCTATCTTGCCCATGGCGGCAGCCTAGGTATGAGCGTCGTCGACCTCACGGACCCGCGCGCCCCGGTCGCCTCGGGCTTCTGGCTTAACCAGGACGGCTTCAGCAACGTGGTCCACGACGTCTTTATCCAGGACGACCTGGCCTTCATCAGCGATATCGCGTCCGATTCCGGCGGCCTCGTCATCCTCGATCTGCAAGACCCCGACAATCCGCTTACCCTCTCCTCGCTGCCCATCGCCGAAGGCCTGCACAGCGCCTGAGCGGTCGGCAATTACGTCTATTGCAACCAGAAATTCGGCGGTTGGCAGCGCCGTCTTTACGTCGTCGACATTACAAACCCCCGACAGCCTGAAATCGTGCACTCCTTCGGCGTCCGACCGCCCCCTCCGACGCGTTTATCGGCCCGCACAATCCGATAGTCCGCGACGGCCTGCTCTATTACGCCTATTACGACGGGGGAGTTCGCGTCTTTGACCTGCTCGACCCGACCCGACCCATGGAGATCGGTTATCACTCCTATCCCGGTTTCGCCCGGAGTGCGCAGCCCCACGACGACGGCTTGTTCTACATCGCCGATAGCTCGGTGGGCATCGAAGCCTTTCGTTTCCACGAACCCGCTTTTGCCATACGCACCGTCGCCACCGACCCGCCGATCGCCGTCCGCAGTCGCCATCAATCCGTCAAGTTAAAGGTAAGCGCGGTGCCTTCACCGCGCGGCATCACCGGCGCGATAGACCAAGTCATCGCCCGCCTGTCGGGCGATGACTCCGCACCGGAGCAAAGACTCATCGCCGAGGGCAGCTTCTTTACGGGCACACTCCCCATCCCCGCCGATCTGCCCACCGGCCGCTATCACCTGCAATTGGAATTAACGGACGATCGTGGTCGTGTATACCCCTTTGAGCAAATCTACGATCTGTATCCCGGACGGGACCTGGAAATATTTAAGGGTGCACTCGCCGACGATTGGCGACTGGTCGGCAATATCTCGAGCAACGCCGATATCTTCGACAGTCGCCAAAGCCTAAGCCTGCCCGAGCGCTTCAGAGCGACATTCGAACCAGACGTCCCTTTTGAACCGACAGGCTATAGGGCCTTGCGCTTCTTCTTCCATCCGGGCACTGCCCATGACTTCGCGACAAACGCGCTAGCCATTGGTGTCGCAGGACACACCGTGCGACTCTCGTTCAGCGGCGGTGATTCGCTCGCGGTGTCCCTCGCGGACAAACGTTGGCAAACTGTGGAGATTCCGTTCGTCGCCCTTGGTATTGAAATCACCGATCCGCCGCCCGAGCTGCACGCGGTGCTAATTTCCGGCAACCTGCAAGGTACGGCCCATATCGCCGAGCTAGCGCTTGTCACTGCCATTCCACCGCCCATAACCGCCGTACGCGAGCAGCGCGAAGACCCGCGAACTTCGCACTCGCGCAGAACTTCCCCAACCCCTTCAACGCCGCCACCACCATCCGGTTCGCCTTAGCCGATCGTGCGCAGATCTAACTCAGCCTCTACAATTTGCGCGGCCAAAGAATCGCGACTCTGGCAACAGGGGATCGGTCGGCGGGTTTGTACTCTTTTGCTTGGGACGGTCGTGATGACAGTGGACACGTAGCCTTATTTACAACCATTCCTAACCGATCCTAAAAACGTATAAAACCACTGTGATTATAGCCCCTAATCCATATAGGCCATACTTACAGAGTAAAGCGGTTATCGTATATTCCCATGTTTTTTAATAGATGATCTATAGATGGCGCCCTACCTAATCGCCTGACGCATCCACCATAGCCTGACCAATGATATACGCCGCGGCCACAATAGCCACCGGCAAGGTGATCTCTACCGCGCCCGGTAGCCGCCGCCGTCACCGCCAGCTTACGGCTGGCCACCTTATCAAATACCCCTTTTAGAATATTCATAAATTAAGCTCCGCTTGTTTAATGCGACTTGCCTGTCACATCGTTCTTGACAAAATTACCGTCCTCATGGTCGGTTTTGTATTCTGCGAGATCGGCACACCCATCTCACCTTTGGCAGGAGGCTTGGCGTCATGGATATCGCAACCATCGTTGGAATAGTAACAGGTAGCTTGTTGGTACTAATAGCTATGGAGAACCCCACGATTTTTATTAATATGCCGGCCTTAATAATCGTAGTTGGCGGCACATGTGGGCTCATGTTATTTAGCTTTCCACTACATAATGTTAGTAGCTTATTTCGCTACTTTGGTTACACGGTGAGACCACCGAAGCCAGGGGCCGACAATAGCAAAGTCATTGGCGAATTAGAAATAGCAATCGTCATGTTTACAAAGATGAAGTCATACGCTCAGGCGACAGGATGGGTAGGTTTTTTTGATCGGCCTTGTTCTCATGAGTGGCCTTGTTCTCATGAGTGGAAGTATGACTGATCCCGCCGCTCTCCGTCCATCCGTGGCAGTAGCTCTACTTGTTGTTTTTTACGGCACTCTCATCGCTTATTTTATTTGTCTGCCCATCAGTACGAAGTTGCAGTTCCGTCTTGACGAATTGAAAAAGGCTTCATAAAAGCCGCGCCCGTAGCCGCCGCCATCCGCTTGGATGCGAACGGGGCTTTTCGTATACTGTCGGCTGACTCTAAGACGGAGACAGCACCAAATGACGGTCGAGCAACGATTGGATCAGCTGGAGAAGCGCAACAAGCGCCTGACGGTGGCGTTGACGATGACGGTGGTGGCGATGGCAGCGGTGGTGACGATGGCGGCGACGGGTGAGAAGCGCGGCGACTTCGATACGGTGTATGCGAATGTGGTGTTGACGAAGTCCATTTTCGTTTTTAACGACGCTGGCGACGCAATCTTCTTCGATTCCAATGTATCTTTTAGCACATAAGGACTATTCCGCTGAAGCCCAATATTGGTCACGAGGGTACCTCGCGTTACTTTCCAGGCTGAGCAAGTCACATGGTGCAGTTTCTGCGGCTATCCTTGCCACTCAGGCAAGGAACGAACTCAACGTGACGGTGTTCGTTCTGAATTCGGACATTACCGGCAAGGATAACCCCAACCGTACGTGCACAACATTTGTCATCAAGAGGAGTACTCATAATGAAATACGCGAAGTCGGCATTATTAATCACTGTGGCGGTTTTTCTAACTGCAGATTACTCAGAAGGTAGCTCATAGTGAAATTCGCCTATGCCTTTCGCCGCGAATCTTGGTATCCGCACTTCGGACCTCGCGGCACTAAACTGGTGCCGGCCGATCTGCGTGCCTCCTGGTTGAAGAAGGTCAAATCTCTCGGCTTTGACGGTCTCGAGATTTCCGCTGTCCACCCCGATGGCGACGACGCCAATTCAGGCACTATTGGAGAGCTCCGCCGGCAACTCGAAGGAGCCGGACTACCGGCTCTGGGGGTTCGCGGCGGCGGTAGCTTGAACAACCCTCGCACCGCCGAAACTACTTGCGAACGCTGGGAGCAAGCGATACAATTCGCAGCGTGGGTCGGGTCGCCCATTTTAAATGGTAATTTGTGCACGCCGAGCAATCCCAGTCAGCCCGGCCACTTTGTCGGCGATCTGCTATCCCAAGACGGCAGCCGTGAAGCCAGCGAAGACGATTATCAGCGCGCAGCAGCGATATTGCGCCCCCTCGCCGACCGGGCAGCAGACCTCGGCGTCGGCATCGCGCTGGAGGTGCATCAGCACAGCATCATCGACACTGCTTGGGCGGCGATCAAGTTCATGGCCATGATCGACCGCGACAATGTCAGCATCAATCCAGACCTGGGCAACATCTACTGGCTTTACGACGAACCCGAGGAAACGAGCGAGTCGGCTATCGTCGCGCTGGCCCCTATCAGCGGTGCCTATTGGCACTGCAAGAATTTGACGCGCATCCACATACCTGAAAATCGCCACGCTATCTTTCTGCAGGTCCAGTTGCACCAGGGCGATATCGACTATCGCTTTTCTTTAGCGGCAATGGTCGACGCCGGCTTCGATGGCACCTTCGCTCTCGAGGGGGTCCGCGTCGGCGATCCGTATGAGCGCGATGGCGCCAGCCTCGCCTATATACGGCAGGTCGCCACGGAGTTGTCCCGATGAGCATGATTCCGGTTAACGTAGTATGGAAAGCGGGACGGCCTCCCATCCCGCTTCTCTTTGCCGCGCACCGACACGCTCCTGCCGCCGTCGTGTTACCGCTCAGCTGCGCCTGGCAGACGCACTGTGCGTGGACTGACGCCGGCATTCAGTGACTTTGTCAAATGCCATTACCACCCGTCGGCCGCAGAAGCTCGGCCCGAGGCTGATGTCTTCTGCGGCTGCCAGGTGCCGGTCTGAGCATCGTATTTCGGGATTGGGAACCCCACGATACCCAGCGCCCTCAATTGTCGTATCACTACCCGTTTCAGTCCTCCTTTAAGCGACACCAGTCCACTCAGCCCAGCCCTCCGCCAGCGACACCAACGCTCCGCATACCGCCAGAGGCGATGTTGGTCGGCCCCCTGAGGATTTGAATCCAACTAAGCCTGCTTCCACCTGGCCGCTGCCAATGCCTCGTATATTATTTATTTTCTAACGCCACT
>Ga0315339_1002874_pt1 | contig 12587 bp, 9 predicted proteins | sample ASW17metaG_FD_204514 | JGI IMG/M metagenome (GOLD analysis project Ga0315339, IMG submission 204514) | Ammonia-oxidizing marine archaeal communities from Pacific Ocean, United States - ASW #17 | ecosystem: Environmental > Aquatic > Marine > Oceanic | place: USA: California | collected 2016-12-05
CGCTCGATACGCCTGACCTCGTCTTCGTCCACGTACTTCCCGATCTCGCGCCGAAACTGCGCCATGGCCGCATAAGGCCGGTACTCGTCGAACTCGTGTCGCATGCGGTTGCCGACGCCTGGAATGCTCAGGATGGCCTCGTCCGATGCTGTGTTCAGGTCGATGCGGACGTAGGCGTACTGAGCGAGGCGCGCGAGCTCGTCGTCGTCCACGTACTTGGCGATCTCACGGTGGAAGACGGGGAGCCCGGCGTACGGGCGATACTCCTCGAACTCGTGCCTCATGCGCGGGCCCACTCCCGGGATGAGCAAGATTTCCTCGTCGGTCACGTCGTTGAGATCGATCGGGACCCACAAGGCTCGGTACAGTGCATCGAAGGCGTCCGCGGCCAAGTGGCTCGAGAGCACGCTGTGCAGGTCGGCCATGCGCAGAAACGGGCGGCTTCCCATGATGGCGCCGACGGCCGACGCCGAAAGCCCCGGCACAGCGGCGAGTTCGTCCTGAGACGCGAGGTTCGGGTTCACGAGGCCGAGGTTTTCTCCGACCTGTGCGCCGGCGGGCGAGGCGATCAAGAGGCCCATGGCCAAAAGCCCCGTGGAAAGCCCCATCGCACTTCCCATCACGAATCTATGTGCCCTGCTCATGATCGACTCTCCAGCGTCCATGATTCTTGTGATTCGGCACCGGGCGCCGAGAGCGCCGGGTGCCGGAAACAAACTAACAGACCGAGCAGCCCGAGTTGGACCATCGTTCCCGGTGCGAGAGCGGGCATGGCACCCTTGAGCGATTCCATGACCAGTTCGAAGCCCGCCATCGAGGGCCTCATCTCCAACTCGAATTCGACGTTGGATTTCACGTGCAGGTAGACCCCCAGCGCGCCGGCCAGAAGGTAGACCGCCATGAGCGCTCGCAGGCTGGTGACGACCGCCCGAGTCGGCCGAACAGCGACGGAGACACCGACCAGGAGGCCGAGCGCGAGCAGGACCAGAGGTGTCCACTGCAGTAGATCCTCCATGTGCTCGAGAAGGACGAGCTCGGTGGTGGCCCCCGCGATTCCGAACAGTAACAAAGCCAGCCCGAGGCGTCGCCACAGCTCCACGTCCCCGACGACCGTCAACGCACCACCTCGCTCGTACGGGCCAACACCAGCCCCGAAGCGGCCGCCATCGATTCGTAGTAGCGGACGAAGCGGTCGGTTTCGAAGGAGTCGTAGTCGGCGAGGTTTTGCGCCCACCTATATGCGATCGGCTGGAACCAGAGCTCGACGGTGACCGTGAACGGACCGGCATCCGGCTCCACCTCGACGCGGTACTGGACCTCGTCTCCGCCTGCTGTGAACTAGGCGTCGGAGCTCGCGCCGCCGAGCACGGCGACGCGGCCGTCCGCACGACTCGCGTCGAACCCGTCGGGAAGCAGGCGGTTGTCCTTCACCCAGCGCTCCGCGGACATGAGTCCAGTTGTGACCGCGCCGTCTTCATCCACCATCACCCCTTCGTATACCTGGACCTGGTCAGCTTGGGTGATCTCCATGTAGTGCGGCTCATAGCGGGAGCCGTCCTCGTCGTGGTCGTTGCCCACGATGCTCCCGTCGGTGGCGAAGGCTCCCGAGTCGAAGACGCGGCGGCCCGCCCCATCGCCGACCGATACGTGGAGCCATGCTCGCCTCGACGGATAGGCCGTCGGGAACTTGTGGCCCGCCCGGTTCAGCACCGAGACGTCGATCAGCAGACGGTCACCCTCGATTCGCGCGCTCTGGATCCCGACGCTCGCGGTCGAGTTGCGTAGATGCGCCTCGGTTCGGTCGGCGGCCACGGCCATCTCCTGCGGCAACGCGGTCACGCCTAGTTCCTCTCGATACCGATTCAGCAGGCGCAACATGAAGAAGTTGCCACCTTGGAAGACATGGCGGGACACGTCGGGGCGCGCGCGGCCGAGCACACGAGTGACGGGTACGTGCTCGTGCACGACGGGCATGTGGCAGTCCTGACAGCTCTGCCCTGTTTCATCTGCCGCGGCGAAGCCGCTCGCCTGCCATTCGAGGTAGGGGCCCTGCTCCAGAAACTCGGGGCCCTCGCCCTCGGCGCGCCGGATCGAGTGCGTGGAGAGCGTGTGGCAGCTCGCGCACAACTCGGAGTCTTGAACATGCGAACCTTCGGTGGGTCGAAAGCCCGTCGCCGAATGCATGATGCCGGCCCCGCCCTCGTCGGGCTCGAACGGGCCGAAGACGGTCCGGCCCTCCTCCGGCGCCAGCTCGGAGATCAAGAAGCCGCCAGTGAAGCTCGACTCTTCGCCGAGGCCGTCCGGCTGCACCTGATGGCAAACGGCGCACGCGACCCCGTCGGACGCGAGTGCCTTTCGATCATCGGATCCGGCTCCGTCACCCAGATTCGCGAACACCGCGCCCATCTGCCCAGATGCCCGCGCGGTCACGTTCGCCATCGGCATGTGGCAGCGACTGCACTTGTCCTCGATGGCCGCGGAGGCCTCCGGGTGATCGATCACTTCCCGCCGCACCGCCGCTTGCCAGTACGGATCGCGCGCGCTGTTCGCCATCATCGACGCGCGCTGTCACGACTTGCAGCGCAAGATCGTCAACCGCGTCTCTCCACCGAAGTCGTACGACTTCGTCTTGATGCTCACGCCCCGGACAGCGACATCGTGGTCCTTGGCGTGTTCCATCGCCAGTACCGGAGCGAACGTGACCGCTCGCCATTGCTCGATGACGAGGTCGAGCTTCTTCGAGCCGTACGGTGGATCGGCCAAGCACACATCGTAGGCTCCCGCTTCGAGTTTCAGTACGAACGGGATCGCGTCTCGTTTGTAGATCCGGCACTTCTTGGTGGCGCGCAGTGCAGCCACGTTCGCCTTGAGCGAGTGAAGCGCCGCCGATCCGTCTTCCACGAAGTCGACGAAGCGCGCGCCGCGAGAGAGGGCCTCCAGGCCGACCGCTCCGGAGCCCGCGAACAGATCCAGGACGCGCGCGCCCGGCAGTTCCGCCTCCAACAGGCCGATCCAACGGTCGCGCACTCCCTCGGCCGTAGGGCGCACCTTCCTTCCAGGCGAGGTCAAGTGCCGGCCCGCGAACTTTCCGTTGACGATTCGCATCGGGAAACATGGCAAGAAAACGCCCCGGCCAGGAGCATCCCTGGCCGGGGCGATGCACGATCAGGGATCGCGCCAGGGTTTCGTCGGGTTAGAACGAGTACTGCAGCTTGACCAGGCCGACCCGGCCCATGAACGGCGCACCGATGAATTCCTGGTGCAGGTTGTTCAGCGCGTTGTTCAGGGTGAGCGACACGATGAAGCCGGTATATCCCGGGACCCTGTAGCCCATATTCAGATCGAGTACCTGGTAGCCCGCCACATCTCCCTGGTAGACGCCGGAGTTCATCGGGAAGGCGCCACTGACCCGCACTCTGCCGCTAATGAAGGTGCCCGCCACCTTGTTGTCGTAGCTGACCCCGAGCGAACCCTTGTCGGTCGGCGCGTTCAGCGCGATGTCCCGGGCGGCGCAGCCGGCCTCCCCGTCGAAGTCGAAGCACTCCTCGCTCACGTGCGAGTAGGAGCCGTTCAACGTGACTCGGTTGGTGGCATGGAACTCGAAGCCGAAATCGGCTCCGTAGAAGTCTATGTCGTCGGTGGTATTCTGGCGGAACGTCATCAGGATGTCGGAGTCGGACTGCTGGTCGGTGGCGACCGTCCCGAGGGGAACCGTCGCCGCGGTGCCCGCGATTCCTGCAGCGAGCTGAGATGCATAAGACAGCGGAATGCCAACACCCGTCATGCGCCCGACGAGGAATGCCGCAACCGAAGGGCCGTCCAAGAATACGCTCGGCGTTTCGACCCTCAATGGGCCTGTGAAGTTGTTGATCCTCGTGACGTATCCGGACGCCGCGAAGCGAAGCTTGCCGCCGATGAGCCCGTTGTAGCCGAGCTCGTACGTGTTGAGGATGCTCGGCTGGAGCTGATTGACCGTCGAGGTACCTGGCTCCGGGTCGAAGGCCAAATCGTTCGAGTTGAAGCGCAGCAAGTAAGAGGTGAGGTCGCTGGCTCCTGGATTGCCGATGATCGCCGCGAAGGACTGCGGGGTCAGGCCGAGCAGCGGCAACGTTGCCAGCAGTGTAGGATCGGACAGCGCAAATGGTACTACGACGTTATCCCAGAGAACCGTTCCCGTCGCCGGGAGCTGTGTGCCGGGCGCGAACGGCGAGTACATGCAGTAGTTGTTCACTCCACCAGCGCACGTGTTGTTGAACGTAAAGCCCGTCGTCCCTACGCCGGAGGCTCGTATGTTGTAACCGACGGTCGGCAGGATCGGTATGCGACCTGCTACGATGTCCAAGAACAGGCCGTTTGTACCCGGCGTACCGAAGGCGCGGTTGTACGTCGCGCGCAGCGTGTGCCCGTCGGCTGGGGTGAAGACGAGGCCGGCACGTGGTGAGATGACGGGATCCTCGAGGTGCTCGTGGTCGTCCACGCGCAGCGCGGCGACGAAATCGAGTCTGTCGCTGAGCCTCGTAGTCGTCTGCAGATAAGCGCCCATCTCGGTGGTCTGGTCGATGTCCTCGTTCTTGCCGGTGATCGTGCCCATCGTAACGGGGTTGGTCTTGGAGTAGTCGTAACCGACGACCGCGTCGATCCTATTGCCGAGCGTGAGGTCGTACTGGAGTTGGGCGGCGAACATCGAGGACTCGTCCACGATCTTTCCGCCCGTTCGCAGCAGGTAGGTATTGCCTGCGTTGCTACCGTTCCAGAACGCTTGTGCGAAGAGGGATCCCTTGCGCAGCCGTGCCTGTGCGAACTGGTACTTCCAGTTCTGGGCCTGACTCGCCCCGATACCAGTCATCTCGACCGAGTTGACGAGCTCGCTGAGGCCGTACGTGAAGATGATGTCATCGTCAGGGTTGTCCCAGGGGCGGAAGTCCATCCGCGCTTCGACGCTGTACCGTTCGGCCTCCGTATTTCGTTTCCCGATGACGGTGCCCGGGTTCGCGGCTCTGGCAGCCTGCTCCGCGGGATCGCTGTAGGTGAAGTCGTCACCTCGGAAGTACTGCCCGGAGACCTTGAAGCCGACAGTCTGGTCGTCGTTGGCCCATGCCTGGCGGGCGACGCCTTGGAGGATCCTGCGGCCACCGCCCGCGATGCTGAGGGCCGTTCCCTGTTCGTCGAAGGGTGACTTGGTAATGATATGCATCACGCCGTTGGCCGAGTTCGGGCCGTACAGAGCCGCGGCCGGTCCGAGCAGGACCTCGACGGTCTGTACGTCGAGGGGCGTCGTGGCGAGTATGTTGTACGCGTTGAGATTGAGCGACGGCACCCTGGCGTAGCGGTTGTCCGTCAAGACCAGCAGCGCGCCGCTGAACACGTTGTTGAATCCCCGCGCCACCGTGTTGCTCTGGGTGATGCCGGTCTGCACCACGTCCACCCCAGGCATGCCCTTCACATACTCGATCGTCGTCGGTGCAGCGATCTTCTCGATCATCTCCGGGTCCGCGACGTTGACCATGGCTGGAGCAACGAGCGAGCGCTGCCCGCGGTTACGATTCACGGTGACGCTGACGGGGGCGAGGGCGATCGCAGTCGAAGTCAATGAGATGCTGATGCTTGCGCCAGCCGGGATGCCATCGATCCGCTGCGTTTCGAAGCCGATGAACTGGACCGCGATGGAGTATGAGCCGCGCGCCACGTTGACACTGAAATTCCCCCTCGCGTCGGTCAGAGCCCCACTGTCGCTACCGACCACGGATACCTGCGCGCCGGAGATCGGCTCATTATTCGCACCGTCTACAACCTGTCCCGTGATGGTGGCCTGTTGGGCCGCGACCGGCGCGGCCAAGGCCAAGCACGCAACAAGGCAGACTCCGAGGAAACCAGTCACTCTTGAAGACTTCATCCGCCCAACTCCTTCGTATCGGTATGAACACATCGGAGGATAGAGGCGAAACTACACTCGAATGCGGAGAGGCGCCAAGGAATCCGAATACGTACGCAATGATTCGTAGGTGGTCGAGACGTTGTCGGCCGGCGGGTCGCGGCATCCCGGAACGTGAGGTGGATTCGCCGCTGCGACGATGGCAAGTACTTTGAGCACGATGAACTCACCCGCCACCAGCCGCCCACCGCTCCTGCTCGCGCACTCGTATTACCTCGTGTATGACGAGAAGCAGACGAGAAAAATGAAGCCGTACGCCCCGCTGGGTACGCTGCTCACGGCGGCGTTCGTGCGGGCTCGCGGGCATGAGGTCGCGTTGTTCGACTCGATGTTGGTGTCGGGGGTCGAGGCGTTCGAGCAGAGGCTCGACGAGGTCGGTCCCTGCGTCGTGGCCATCCTCGAGGACAATTTCAACTTCCTCACCAAGATGTGTACGCTGCGCATGCGGCGCGCGGCGCTCGGGATGATCCAGATGGCGCGGTCTCGCGGCTGTCTCGTGATTGTGAACGGCTCAGACGCGACGGATCGGCCGGATTTGTACCTCGATGCCGGAGCGCTCGCGGTGATTCTCGGCGAGGTGGAGCAAACCTTCGCTGAGTTCGCCGATGTCTTGGCGGCATGGCCGGCTCGCGCGGACGGAACGACTTCCAGGGCCGGGCGGCGGAACCCCGTGGAATCGCGCACGACATGAAGACGCAGCGACTCAGCCCCCGTGGTATCGCCCGGTTCCTCGGTCGACTCACGCCGCGGGTGAGACCCTACCTCATGTCCCTCATCGGGGCGGGCGTGGTCCTCGTCGTCAGCACCGGCATCGCTCTGGCTTTTCCACTCATCGTTCGCGAGTTGCTCGACGCGGCGTTCCTGGACGGGAGCGGCGAGCTACTCAATATGATCGCCTTGGGGCTCCTGGGTCTGTTCGCGCTCCAGGCGGTGCTGAACTTCGCCCAGAGCTATCTCACGGCCTCCGTGGCCGAACGCGTAATCGCGGATCTCCGCATGGACGTGTTCGCCCACCTGCTCCGTCAGCCTCCAGGCTTTTTTTCGCTGCGTCGCGTGGGAGAACTCAGTTCGCGTATTGCCTCGGACTCATCGCTGGTCCACAACGTGCTGCGATTCGGGATCCCCGAGTTGGTGCGGCAGGCGATCTTTCTCGTGGGGGCGTTGGCTCTCGTCACTGCCACGAATCCTAGACTGACCCTGGTAACGCTCACCGCGATTCCAGTAGCTGCAGCCGTGGGCTGGTTCTTTGGCCGCCGCGTGCGCCATCTGAGCACCGGCATCCAGGACCAGCTCGCTTCAGCCGTCGCCCGGGCCGAACAGGCGTTCACGCAAGTCCGGACGGTGCAGGCGTTCACCCGCGAAGTATGGGAGAAGGAGCGCTTTGAGGAGCTGATCGGCCGCACCAGGGACGAGGGCCTCAGGCGGGCGGTCGCTCGAGCGGCGCTCACGGGGGCGGTGACGTTCGCCGCGTTCGGCGCGATCGTGATGGTCTTGTGGGAGGGTGGACGCCTGGTTCTCACCGGTGACCTGAGCCCGGGCACGCTCGTGGCCTTCCTTCTCTATGCCGTGACGATCTCGGGCGCCATCACTTCCCTTGCCGGCTTCTACGGAAATCTGAACGAGGCGGCGGGTGCCGCTCGGCGCATCTTCGAGATCCTGGACGATGAGCCCATCCTCGTCGATCCGTCCGATCCGATCGTCTTGGCTCGCCCCGTGCGAGGGACCGTAGGCTACCAGGACGTCCACTTCCGCTATGGCTCCGAGCTGCCCTCCGTCCTGCGCGGTATCGACCTCGAGATCGCGGAAGGGGAAACGGTCGCTCTCGTGGGTAGCTCCGGGGCGGGCAAGAGCACGCTTGCCTCGTTGCTGCCCCGCTTCTTCGACACGGAGCGGGGTAGCGTCACAGTCGACGGCGTCGACGTGCGTGCTCTGCGCCTGGAGGAGCTTCGTTCGGTGATCGCTATCGTTCCGCAGGAGCCGATGCTCTTCGCGGGCACCGTTCGGGAGAACCTTCTCTACGGGGACTTCCAAGCGACGGAGGCGGTCCTCGACGTGGTGGCTGCGGCCGCGCACGCGGACATGTTCATCCGGGAGCTTCCCGACGGGTACGATCAGCTGATTGGGGAACGCGGGGTGACGCTGAGCGCGGGGCAACGGCAGCGGCTCGCGATTGCGCGCGTGATGCTGCGACGGCCTCGAATCCTCATCCTCGACGAAGCCTCGAGTTCGCTCGACGCGGAGTCGGAGCGGCTGGTTCAGGACGCGCTGGACCGACTCATGAGCCACTGCACCACGCTCGTGATCGCGCATCGGCTGTCGACCGTGATCAGGGCCGACCGCATTGTCGTGCTCGACGAAGGGGTCATCTCCGCCGCGGGTTCGCACGCACGCCTGCTCGCAGAAGACTCCGTCTACCAGCGACTCTATCGCCGTCAGTTCGAGGACGCCCTGGCGACGACCGAAGCGACCCGGATCGGCGCGGCTACGCCTCGCCCTCCAGGCGTTGCTTGAGCAACGAGAGGGAGTCCTTCATGTGTGATCGGAATGCAGCCTCGATGCAGATTCGGCTGCCACTCATTCTCTCGCCCGACGTCGTCCATGTAGTCGAAGACATCGGCCACGGGCCGTTGAATCAAGACGCTATCGCTGTATCGTAGCATTCGAGAATCGTTTGCATGGGTCTGCGTGAAGCTTCCTGGAGCGCTCCGGCCAAGTATCGCTGGAACGACTTCGGCGTAGTAGTGTGGTGGCCCGCCCGATCACACGTCCTGATCCCGACCGTGAAAGCATGACGATGAAGCTCCCCGAGATCTTTGGAAGTCTGGCGCACTGGCTCGGCGCATCCAAGGCTGGTCTACTGGCATTGGTCGCCGCGACGCTGGTGGCTCCCTTGGCCGCCCCATTAGCGGCCCCTCTGGCTGCTCAAGACCGGTTGGAGACCATGCCGGGATACGAGCGCTTCACAGAGATGGCTCCGCAGATCGAGCGGTCGGTCGTTTCAGGCGCGGTCCGTGCAACGTGGGCAGAGGACGGGAAGAGCTTCCAGTACACGCACGCCGGGACGGCCTACCGCTTCGATGTCGCGAGCGCGACGTCGTCCGTCGATCCGGCGCCACCGAGCGGTGGGCGCGGTGGGCGCGGTGGACGCGCGCGCGGGCGTCAGTTCGTGGAGGCGGAGTCACCGGACGGCAGCTACAAGGCGTTCTACCGCGACCGCAACCTCTTCGTGAGTCGCGCGGACGGCACGGAGGAACGGACGATCACGAGTGATGGCAGCGCAGAGGATCGCATCAAATACGGTACGGCGAGCTGGGTGTACGGCGAGGAGTTGGGCCAGATCACAGCTATGTGGTGGTCACCGGACGGTTCGAAGCTCGCCTACTACCGGTTCGACGAGAATCCGGTACCGGATTTCTTCATCGAGATGGACCAGACGAAACTCCAGAGTTCGCTCGACGTAGAGGCGTACCCCAAGGCCGGCGTCGACAATCCGGTCGTCGACCTCTTCGTATACGATGTCGCGACGGGCTCTTCGACGCTCATCGACGTGCGGGACGGTCTGCCATTCACAGACGACGTGGTTGGACACTATGTGTACCGCGTCGGCTGGTCACCGGACGGTTCGGAGATCACGTTCAACCGGGCCAACCGGCGCCAGAACATCACGGAATTCACGGCGTGCGCCCCGGACAGCGGCGCTTGCCGGGTGGTCGTGCGCGAGCAGTGGCCGGCGAGTTGGGCCATGAACCGCCCGTACCAGAGTTTCCTAGAGGACGGCGAGCGCTTTCTCTGGATGTCCGAGCGCAACGGGTTCCGGAATTACTACCTCTACAGCTTCTCCGGGGAGCTGCTCGCCACGCTCACCAACCACGACTTCGATGTCGCCAACGTAGCGCGCTTGGATGAGTCGGAGGGCGTGCTGTACTACATGGCGCGCAGCGGTGACAACCACATGAAGCTGCAACTGCATCGCGTGGGGCTGGACGGGAGTGGCGACCGGCGGCTCACCGACCCCGCGTTCAACCACGGGATTACGTTCTCACCGGACGGCGAGCACTTCGTCGACGTGGCCCAGACGCACGATCAGCCGCCCACCTCGGTGTTGCGCGACGTGCGCGGGAATCAGCTCGCCGAGATCGCGACGAGCGATCTGTCTCGCTTCGACGAGTTGGGGTTCAAGCGCGTCGAGATGTTCACCTTCATGGCCGCCGACGGCGTAACCGAGCTTCACGGCATGCTGCACAAGCCGTCGAACTTCGACGCGAGTCGCAACTATCCCGTGCTGGTCGCGATCTACGGGGGACCGGGTTCGAGCGAAGCGCGGGAAACCTTCACCACCCCGCATCCGTTCACGGAGTACGGCTTCCTCGTGGTCCGCATGGACGGCCGCAACTCCGGTGGTCGCGGCAAGGAGCTGCTGGACGAGATCTACATGAAGCTGGGCGTGACCGAGGTCGACGATCAGGCTGCCGGTATCCGATCGCTTTGGGACCGTCCGTACTTCGACCAGAGCCGCGTCGGAATCTTCGGTACGTCGTACGGAGGGTACGTGTCCGCGCTGGCACTGCTGCGTCACCCAGACGCGTTCCAGGTCGCATCGGCGTCTTCACCCGTGACCGACTGGCGGCACTACGACACCATCTACACCGAGCGGTACATGTGGACCCCGCAGGGCAACGAGGCGGGCTACGATGCCGGATCGGCGATGACCTATGCCGCGGACCTGAAGGGCCGTCTCATGCTCTACTACGGAACCGCGGATAACAACGTGCACACGACGAATACGATGCAACTCATCGCGGCGCTCCAGCAGGCGGGGAAGAGCTTCGAGGTTCAGGTCGGCCCCGACCGCGGGCATTCCGGCATCAATCAGGACCGCATGATGGAGTTCTTCATCGAAAACCTGGTGGTGTCGCCGGTCGTCTTCTAGGAGCCTCGCTAACTCGGCAACACGGTGAATTCGTGGAGCACCTGCCCTGCTTGGCTCACGAATTCGACGGTCGCTCGGTCCGGTCGCACCGTGAGGCGGCCGTGACCCGAGTCCGCCCAGTGCCTTCGGTATCCCGTAATGTCGCGGCCGAACTTCCAGGGGGCGCCGCAGCTTCCCGGCATGGTGTAGTGGACGCCGTCCACGACCTCGTCCACGAAAACGTGGTCGTGTCCGTGGAAGAAGATCTGCACACCTAGATCCTGCATCATCTCATGGATCAACCGCTGTTCGCCGACCTCAGCGGCGCGAGCGCCGCCACGGCCGTACAGGGTCTCCGTCTCGTTGGCGGCGTTGCCCCCCACCGCGTGGTGGCAACAGATGAACTTGTAGGGGTGATCGGAGGTTCGTAGAACGGCTTCCATCCAGGAAAACTGCTCTGCCCCGAGCGTCCAGTCCTCGACGACGGTGACGTCGTCACGCGCGGACGCTTTCTCCCCAGACGGGGTGGTGTACGACTGGACGTTGAGCATGACGAACAGGACAGGCCCCCAGTCGAACGCGAAGTAGTCCTCGTTGGGGCTGCCACCCTGTCCGTACGTGCGGTCGTCAGGGTTCGGCGTGTACCTGTGGCGCACCGCGGCGACCCGGGCTGCGCTGTCCGCGGGCACCTTTCCTGATTCGCCCTCCCAGTTCCCGATCAAGCCGAAGTGGGGGCAGGACATGCTGAGCGGGGCCAAATGCCGTCGGTACATATCGTAGGCCCGCGTTGCCCCGACATCGTCCAACTGAGGGCTGTTCCGGGACGTGGGCCACGCGACGTTGTCCCCCAAGGCCAGGACGAAGTCCGCGCGCTCCCGCCGCACATTGCGAACCACCTCATCGAGCACTTCGATCGGCCGATTTCCTTCGATGAACGTGCCCGTGTGCGCATCGGTCATCAGGGCAGCCGTGAAGCCCGTCTCACCGGTGCGCTGGGTCGTGAAGGTCCCGGTGGCGACCGCGGCAGGATCGCCGCCCTGGGTGGCCATCAGCACCTGGTATTCATAGCCCGAGCCGGCGGCGAGGTCCTGCACATTCCAGTTCAGGAACTCTCCCGCGCTCGCCGACCGTGCTTGCTGGACGTCCATCCAGGAATTCGGTCCGCTCTCTCCTCTACTTCGGATCTGGAGCGAGGCCCGCGCATCCATGTGGCCGTTTTGAGCGGTCACTAGGATCGAACTCGTCGTGGGCCTCGCGAGGAAGGGAAGCAGCGAAAGCGTCGGCACGACCTCGGCGCGCAGGAGTTCCCAAGGCACGCCCAACGCGAGGGCGCTCGAAATACCCGTCAGGAAGGACCTGCGCGATACACCTCTATGCCATGGGCTCATCGGACGCTTCCGGTTTGAGGTCGGGCCAGCTTACCGTCGTACGGCACGGAGAGCTAGCGCCTTCGAGGGCGAGGCGGGGCATCTGAAACAGCAAGGCCAGCACGCACGGAGATATCGCGAATGAGCGCGGTATCATCGAACGAGCCGAAGCCCACTGCGCCGCCCCCGAGCTTCCGGTCCACCGCCGTCAGCGCCGGTGTCCTCGCTCCATCCACATAGACCTCGATTCGCCCGGTCGACGGGTCGTGCTCAAGCCGGACGCGGTGCCACGAACGGTCCGCGAGTTGAGGAGTCGCGGTCCCATCGTCGATGCGTCGCCGATCCGCTTCGTCGACGATGAAGATCCCGTTGTGCACAT
>Ga0315339_1002875_pt1 | contig 12586 bp, 12 predicted proteins | sample ASW17metaG_FD_204514 | JGI IMG/M metagenome (GOLD analysis project Ga0315339, IMG submission 204514) | Ammonia-oxidizing marine archaeal communities from Pacific Ocean, United States - ASW #17 | ecosystem: Environmental > Aquatic > Marine > Oceanic | place: USA: California | collected 2016-12-05
CCTCTAATCTCTTTAATAACAGTTGGATGTTTTTCCTTGATTTTATTAAGATTTGATAAAAAATATTTTGAAATATTCTTTACATTATTTAAAAACTTTTTATTTGAAATAATATCCATTACTGAATTGCCGACCGCCATTGCTAATGGATTACCACCAAAAGTAGATCCATGTGTTCCTGCTGTCATTCCAGAAGCAACTTTCTTATTCATTAAAACTGCTCCAATTGGAAAACCACCCCCTATACCCTTGGCTATTGGCACAATATCTGGTTTTACTTTAGAATTTTCAAAGGCAAAAAAATCTCCTGATCTACCAATTCCACATTGAACTTCATCAAGTATCAACAATATATTTTTTTTATTACAAAGTTTTCTTAATGCTTTTAGGCACCAATCTGGTATCACTTTTATTCCACCTTCTCCCATAATAGTCTCAACCATTATAGCTGCAGTATTTTTACTAATCTTTTTATTTAAAGATTTATGATCTCCAAAATCAAAATGATCAAAACCTCCAATTTTTGGACCAAATCCTTCTGTCATTTTTTTTGATCCACTTGCATAAATTGCTGCTAAGGTTCTACCGTGAAAAGAATTTTTTACACAAAGAATTCTATTTTTATGAGATTTACCTATTGAATAAAAATATCTTCTAGCAGCTTTAATAGCAGCTTCTGTTGCTTCAGCGCCACTGTTTTGAAACATTACAAAATCAGCGAAAGTTTTTTTAGCTAATTTTTTTGCCAAACGTTCACCTTCTGGAATCTCGAACGCATTTGAAACATGCCAAAGTTTTTTAGATTGAGTATTAATTGTTTTAACTAACTTAGGATGTGTATGACCTAATGAATTTACAGCAATCCCCTGAACAAAATCTAAATATTTTTTTCCACCATGTGAATATAGAAAACTGCCCTTTCCATGTCTAAATGAAATTTTTTTTCTATTATAGTTTTTTGCTAAATAATTCATAATTCAAACAGTTTTTATAAATTTTAATTATTAGATACAAGTTATGATTGAAAACATATATTAACTAATTTAATTTTTCTTTTTGTTGATAACTCTATTTTTTTTGTTGTTTTGTCTATTTAAGTATCAGTATATTGTTATTTTAATAAAACTGTATACAACATATAGACAATGAATTGGAACGAAGAAAAAGTAAATAAATTAAAAGAGCTTTGGGGAAAAGGTAGTACTGCAAGCCAAATTGCTGAAATTATAGGTGGTGTCAGCAGAAATGCAGTTATTGGTAAAGCTCATAGACTAAACTTATCTGCAAAAATTAAAACAAGAACCGCAACATCAAATCAAAATTTTGAAAATTCACTTGAAGAAAAAAATAATAAAATTAAAAGAGGTCGAAAAAGTAAATTCAAATCTTTAATTATTGAAAAAGATTTCGAGCCAGAAAACCCTAAACAATTAGAAGAATTAGATGATAGTTCATGTAAATGGCCAATTGGTCACCCAGATGAAAAATCTTTTTATTTTTGTGGTAGATCGTCATTAAAAGATTTTTCTTATTGTAAATTGCATCTTTTGTATGCTTATCAACCAAAAGGGAAAAAAGAAGAGGTTTCTGAAAAAGAAGAAGTCCCAGAGTTTATTGAAAAAAAAATCCAGTCAGGCTAGAAAATTAGTTATTAGTTTTATTTTCTAAGTCATTTTTTGATATGTATCTATCAGTTGAAAATTGACCACCTTCTCTCCACATATAGCAATATTTTTTAACTTCTTGATCAAAAAATCTAATGCTTGGAATTCCAATATCTGAATTAGTTTTATATTTTCCAGATTGAATATTATCATATTTTAATAATCTCAACTGATCTCTTGTAAGCATAGGTTTTGGTAATATTTCAAATAGTCTTGCTGTTAAATTTGCCATCATTAAAGGGAAAGGCAATAAAATTCTTTTTTTACCAATTAATATTTGTAATTTTTCCAACAACTCTTTGAAAGACATAATTTCTGGTCCAACACATTCAACAATTTTGGAATAAACATTTTTAAAAATCACATAATAAATTATATCTGTTAAATCAGAGCAGTGAATTGGAGCAAATTTTGTCTTTCCCTTATAATAAAGTGGAAATATAGGCAATCTATTTAATAATGTCATAAAGTTGGTGGTAAAATTATCATCTACCGAGTAAACAACAGAAGGTCTTAAAATAGTTGCTATTGGAAAATTTTTTAAAACATTTCTCTCTCCCTCTAATTTACTTTTTGCATAATCTGAATCTGTTGAATCATTTATTCCTAAAGCTGATAGATGAATAAAGTGTTTTAAATTATATTCTTTACAAAGTTTAGCTAGCAACGAAGGTAGGATTGAATGAATATTTTTAAATGTATTTACCCCTTTTTTTTCAAACAAAATTCCTATTAAATTTATACAAATATCTGCTTTTTTAAAAAGGTTTCTAATTTTTTTTTCATCAAAAATATTTGCTTCAACTATGTCAATGTAGCCTGCGTTGGCCTGTGTTTTGATTTTATAGCTTTTTTGATGAATATTTCTTGTAACAATTGTCACTCTATAATTATTTTTTGTAAGCTTTCTAATTAGGTTTCGACCAATTTGACCACTACCCCCAAAAATTAGACAATTTTTTGCTTTCATTTGAATTCCATTATATATGTTTAGAAATGAGTAATAATATTCAACTTCACAAAAATGATTTACCAGATGATTTAGATTTAGGCAATCTAATAGCTGTCGATGGAGAATTTATGGGTTTAAATGTCAGACGTGACCCCCTATGTCTAATTCAATTATCTTCAGGCAATTCAGAAGCACATATTATTCAATTTGATAGAAAAAATTATAATGCTCCAAATTTAATAAAATTACTTGTTAATGATAACATTACAAAGATATTTCATTATGGACGAGCAGATATAGCTCATATTAAATACTATCTTAAGACTGATACTAACAATATTCTTGATACTAAAATTGCATCTAAACTTGCAAGATCTTATTCTGATAGTCATTCTTTAAAAGTATTAATTAAAGAATTTATAAACATTGATGTTAATAAGCAATTTCAAAACTCGGATTTTGGAGGCGAACTATCTCCTGCACAATTAAAATACTGTGCTAATGATGTAATCTATTTGCATAAAATACATGAAGAACTTAATAAAATTTTAAAAAGAGAAAATAGAATTGAACTCTATCAAGAAAGCTTAAAATTTCTAAAAACAAGAGTTAATTTAGATCTAGCATTATTTAAAGATGATATCTGGTCACATTAATGAGTAAAAAATTTTTACCTATAGCAAAAAATGTAATTGATCTTGAAATCAAAGCATTACAAAAATTAAAAAAAACTATTAAAAGTTCTTTTAATAAAGCAGTGATTGAAATTGCTAAATGCCAATCAAAAGTAATTTTATGTGGAGTTGGAAAAAGTGGACTGATTGCTGCTAAAATATCAGCAACATTGTCCTCTGTTGGCACCCCATCTTTTAACCTTTCTGCTAGCGACTCATCTCATGGAGATTTAGGAAGTATTTCAAAAAAAGATGTTTTAATCTTATTAAGTTATTCAGGAAAAACTAATGAACTTAAAAATATAATTCAATATGCAAATAGAAATAAAATTTTGTTAATAGGAATTATGTCAAAAAAAGACTCTATTTTATACAAGGCATCAGACATTAAACTTTTTATTCCAGAGGTAAAAGAATCAGGAGGAATAGTGCCCACATCAAGTACAACAGCTCAACTTGCTTTAGGTGATGCTTTAGCAATATCATCAATGCATTATAAAAAATTTGGTAAGCTTGATTTTAAAAAAATACATCCAGCTGGCAATCTTGGTGCTCAATTAAAAACTGTTCAAGATATTATGTTAACAGGTAATAAAATTCCTTTTATTAAAGAAAATTTAAAAATGAAAACTGCAATTAAGATACTTAGTGATAAAAGATTAGGTATTTTAATTGTTCAAAATAAATTGAAAAAAACTATAGGCATTATCACAGACGGTCAAATTAGAAGATTTAACCAAAATAAAATATACCATCCTTTTATCGCGGTCAAAGATGTTATGACAAAAAGCCCCATAAGTATTGATAAAAATGCGTTAGCAGTCAAAGCATTGGCTTTGATGAATAGTAAAAAAATAACTTCTTTATGTGTTCACGACAAAAGAAATAAGTTTAAAACCATAGGGGTATTACATATTCATAATGTTCTTGAGTCTGGTATCTCTTAAATGAAAAAAAAATTTATAATTTATATAATTATATTTTTTTTAATTTTCTTAGTATTTTTATATTTCAAAAGTTTAAAAGACAAAAAAACTGAAATAGTTAAGCCAGATATTTCTGACAACATTTCCTATAGTTCCAACATAATTAAAGATGTTTATTATTCCTCAAAAGACGTTAAAGGAAATGAATATATAATAAAAGCATCTCAAGGTGAGATTGATTATAAACATTCTAATATTATTTATCTTACAAATGTTAATGGTTTTATAAAACTAGCTAATTCAAATGATATAGAAATTACATCAGAGTATGGTAAATATAACACAGAAAATTTTGATACAATATTTTCAAAAAATGTAATAATAGATTATTTAGATAATAACATTTTAGGAGAATATTTAGATTTTTCAATCAAGAGAAGCTCTATGATTATGTCAAGAGAAATAGTTTATACTAATTTAAATAATATTTTAAAAGCAGATGCAATTGAAATAGATATAGACACTAAAGATACTAAAATTTATATGTTTCAAGTTAATAAAAAAGTAAACATTAGAAGTAAAAAATAAAATGGCTGTAATAAAAAAATTTAGAATTAAATCTTTTAAACATATTAACTCTGTAATTGAATTTAAAAATATTTCGTTAGCTTACGGAAATAGATTAATTTTAGACAATATTAATTTCAAAATTAATGAAGGTCAGATTTTTGGAATGCTTGGACCAAACGGTGTTGGTAAATCAACAATTTTTAATCTTATTACAGGATTAATAAGTCCACAAAATGGAAAAATTAAAATTGAAGGAAATGATGTCGCTCAATATCCTATTTATCTAAGAAGTAAAAAATTTAAAGTTGGATATGTGCCTCAATATGGTGGTTACTTTAATGATCTAACACTTATAGATAATTTAAAAGCAATAAGTGAGATTGTGATTGAAAATAAAGATCTTAGAAATGATAAAATTAATTATTTAGTCTCTAAATTTGAACTTGATAACCTCAAAGATATAAAAGCTAAATTTTTATCCGGAGGTCAAAAAAAAAAATTAGTAATTGCACTATCTCTTATGAGCGAACCAAAAGTATTATTGTTAGATGAGTGTTTTGCTGCTTTAGATGTTCTTACTATTAAGATGCTACAAGAAACTATTGTTAATTTGCAACAGGAAAGCAATATAACAATTTGTATATGTGATCATCAAGCAAGAGATCTTCTTGCATGTGTTGATGTTGCTATGATTTTAAGTAATGGAAAAATTATAGCTCAAGACACTCCTTCAAACCTGGTAAAAGATATTAATGCAAAAAATGCATATTTTGGTGATAGTTTTAAATTTAATTAAGCATTAATGTCCAACTTATTATTAATAAAAAAAAAACTAAGAGAGTTTGATAAAAAGATTTCTGTAAGTGGGGATAAAAGTATTAGCATTAGGTGGGTATTGCTTGCGTCCCTTGCAAATGGAGTGTCAAAAGCTCAAAATTTATTAATCTCAGAGGATGTCCTAGCAGCAATTAGTGCTGTAAGAAAATTTGGGATTAAGGTTGTCTTGAAAGATAAATTCTGCAAAATTTATGGCAATGGATTAGATGGCTTCAAGTATAAAAAAAATCTTACTATTAATGCTAAAAATTCAGGAACACTAGGTAGGCTTATTCTTGGAATTTTGATTAATACTACTGAACCAATAAAACTTGTAGGTGACAAAAGTTTATCGAAAAGAGACTTTAAAAGAGTTTCAGATCCTTTAAGTAAATTTGGTGCAATTTTAAGATTAAAAAACAAAAAAAATTTACCTTTGATCATTAAAGGATCATTAAATTTAAAACCTATTTCATATTTAGAAAAAAAAGGTTCAGCACAATGTAAGAGTTCTGTGATTTTTGCTGGACTAAGAACCAAAGGAACTACAATTATAAAAGCCAAAAAATCAAGGAATCATACTGAGTTGATGTGTAAATATCTTGGATTACCCATCTCAGTAAAAAGTAAAAAAAATTATGATGTAATAAAAGTAAAAAAAATAAAAAAAATAAAACCTTTTGATTACAAAATTCCTTCTGATATTAGTTCAAGTGCTTTTTTTATTGTACTTACAGTTTTATCTAAAAACTCAAAACTAATTATAAAAAATGTAAATATTAATCAATCCAGAATAGGTGTTGTTCAAATTTTAAAAAAAATGGGTGCAGATATATTTTTTAAAAATCAAAAAACTTATAAAGGAGAAAAAATAGCAGATATTCAAATTAGAGGTGGAAAAACACTTAAAGCAATCAATTGTCCTTCAAAACTTAATGGTGGTGCTATAGATGAATTTTTAGTTATATTTTTGGTTGCAGCTAAAGCAAAGGGAATTTCTTATTTTAAAGATTTAGCAGAGTTAAACCAGAAAGAAAGTCCAAGACTTAAATGGGGTAGTAAAATTCTTAACATGATTGGCATAAAGAATATTGTAACTGAAAGTTCAATAAAGATTTATGGCAACCCAAATTTAGAAGTAAAAAAAAAAATAGTTATCAAAAATTATCTAAAAGACCATAGAGTATTTATGACAGTAATAATTGCTGCATTATCTTTTGGTGGTAAATGGAAAGTACATGATAAGGAATCAATAAAAACTTCATTTCCAAATTTTTTAAACATTATAAATGAATTAAAGAAATAATGATTAAAAGAAAAAATATTTTAAAAATAGCAATAGACTCTCCAGCTGCTGCTGGTGCTGGAACTTTAGCAAAAGCAATATCAAAACATTATAATCTTTTTTATCTTGATACTGGAAAAATTTATAGAATGATTGCCTATTTAAAATTAAAGTTTCCAAAAAAATTTAGTCAAAATTTTATAAAAACAAAAATTAAATGTTTAAAAGTTAGAGATCTTACTAATAAAGCATTGTTATCAGATGAAGTTGGCACGGAAGCATCTATTATATCAAAAGTAAAAAATACAAGAAAGCTTGTTCATTCTTTTCAATTAAATCTTGCCTATAATCCACCTCAAAAATATAAAGGATCATGTTTAGATGGTAGAGACATTACTTATAATATCGTACCTGATGCAGATTTAAAATTTTTTATAACAGCAAATGTAAAAACACGGGCTCTTAGAAGATATAAAGAACTTAAAAGTCTAAATAAGAAAATATCCTATGAAGAAGTGCTTAAAAGTATTAAAAAACGTGACAAAAATGACTATAATAGAAAAATTTCACCCCTAAAAAAAACTAAAGATTCAGTGTTGCTAAATACATCGAAACTTACTAAAAGAGCGTGTTTTTTAAAAATAAAAAAAATTATAGACAGGAAACTTAATACTTAATGGAAATTTACAAAGATTTATCAAATCCAGCATCACAAGAATTCGAAAAACTACTTAATAGCCAACTCTCTAAAATCCAAATCGAAGAAGGTAAAATCATAGAGGGTCAAATAAACAAAATCACTGAAAAGTTTGTTTTTTTATTTGTAGAAGGTTTAAAAAGTGAGCCTGTACTGGATGTAAATGAACTTAAAAGCATGGGTCTTGGTGAAAAAATAAAAGTAGGTGAGACAATTCCAGTATTATTAGAAAAAATTGAAGACAAACATGGCGAAGTATTAGTGTCAGCTAGTAAAGCTCAAAAAATTAAAGGTTGGGACAAACTTGTCGAAGCCTATGAAAAAAATGAGCCAATCATGGGGAAAATTACTTCTAAATGTAAAGGTGGATGTATCGTTGAACATATAGAGACAGGTTCTCTAATGTTTTTACCAGGATCACAAATTAGTGATAAACCATTAAAAGATATTAGTCATTTAATGAATGAACCTCAAAAATTTGCATTAATTAAATTAGACAAAGTTAGAGGTAATGCTTGTGTTTCAAGACGAGAAATTATCTCATCTTTTAAGAAAGAAGATAAAGCAAAAATCATAACAAAATATAAAGTTGGTGATATTATTAAAGGAGCTGAAGTAAAAGGTTATAGTTCATTCGGGTGTTTCTTTAATGTTAACGGCGAATTAGATGTTTTAGTTCACTTACAAGAAATTTCTTATTCAAGAGTAAATCATCCTGATGAAGTTTTTAACATTGGTGAAAAACATGATTTAAAAGTAATCACTGTAGATAAAGAAAAACTACAAGTTGGTTGCTCTGTAAAACAGTTATCTCCTGATCCTTTTGAGCATATTGAGAATTATGAATTAAATAAAATTTATAAAGTGAAAGTCGTTAAATTGATGGACTTTGGCGCATTCTGCGAACTAGAGCCAGGACTTACAACTTTGCTTCACTCAAGTGAACTTAGTTGGAATAAGAAAAGTATCTCATCAAAAAAAATGTTTAATGTTGGTGATGAAATAGATTGTATCATCACTGAAATTGATAAAGAAAAAAGAAGAGTTGCAATTTCACATAAATTAACTCAAGACAATCCTTTCGAAATATTTGAAAACAAATACCCAATTGGAACAATTGTTGAAGGTGAAGTTGTTAATAAAAATGAGTATTCATTATTTGTAAAAGTTGAAAACATAGATGTAGATACATTTCTTCATTGTAATGATTTAACTTACTTAAATAATGGTGAAGAAGAATTGGAAAAATATAAAAAGGGTGACAAAATTAAGGTTAAAGTACTTGAAATAAAAGTATCAGAACAGAAAATAAGAGTTGGTTTAAAACAAACTCAAGCAGATCCTTTTGACTGGTTTAATGACAAGTCTCAAAATCAAACAATTACAGTAAAAGTAATATCTACTGACAATAAAGGTTTAACTGTTAGACCTGAAGGTTGTGAGATGGATTTTCTAATTAAAAAATCAGCGATCGCGATAAATGCAACTGATGCTAGACCAAGCAGATGGACAGGCGGTGAAAAACTTGACTGTGCAATAGCTGATCTCGATTTAGATAAGAGAAAAGTAACTTTAAGTATTAAATTGTTAGAAGAAATTGAGAAAAAAGATGCATTGGATAAATATGGATCTGAAGGTTCAGGTAAGAACCTGCCATTCTCATCACTTTCTGAGGATTTAAAGAAAAAAGAAGAAGATAAAGACTAAACAGAAGATTTAAATTGGCTATTGTAAAATCAAAGCTTTTAAAACAACTCTCAGATAACTATCCAAATTTTCTTAAAAAAGACCTAGACAAATTCACTAATATAATTTTAAGTGAAATTAAACGTGCTCTTAAAAGAGGTGATCGAGTTGAACTCAGAGGTTTTGGTGTATTTTCAACAAATATTCAAAAAGCGAGAATTTCACGAAACCCTAAAACTGGTGAAAAAGTCAATACACCAGAAAAAAAAACAATTCACTTTAAAATGTCAAAAGACTTGTTTAAAAAATTAAACGATGAAACATAAAAACATTTTTGTTGCTTGCGATACCTCCAATTTAAGTGAGATAAAAAAAATAATTAAACAAACGCAGACAAATAAGCTCAAAATTGTTCCAAAATTTGGATTACAATTTTTTTACTCACAAAATGGAAGAAAATTTTTAGAAAATTTTAAAAAAGATTTTTGGTTAGATTTAAAAATTAACGATATTCCACAAACAGCTTTATCAGCATTAGATAGTTTAAAAGATTTAAAAAAATGCAAATATATAACCATTCATGTAAACGGTGGTCTTGAAATGTTAAGAACTATTAAAAAAAAAGCTAAAACAATAAATAAAGATTTAAAAGTACTTGGTGTTACAATTCTAACAAGTCTAAGTAATAAATCTCTTAAAGAAATAGGTCACACAAAATCTGTAAAACAATTAGTATTAAAACAAGCTGGTTTAATAAAAAAATCAAGCTGTGACGGTATAGTTTGCTCTGCACAAGAAGCAAAAATAGTTAGAAAAAAATACAAAAACTTATTTATTGTAACTCCTGGAATAAGATTGCCTGGTGATAATGCTAATGATCAATCAAGAGTAACGACCCCTAATGAGGCTTTTAAGAATAAAGTTTCAGGAATTGTAATGGGTAGATCTTTAATTAAAGGAAACATTAAAAAAAATATTCAAAGATTAATTGATCACTTAAATCAATGATCAAAGGTTCTAAAATCTGTGGGATCTCTGATCTAGATACACTTAATTTTATTATCAATCATCCCTACCCACCTCAATTTATTGGTTTCATTTGTAATTATAAAAAAAGCTCAAGATATGTTGAGGTTGAGAAGCTTAACAAGCTGATAACAACAGATAAAAAAAAATCTAATTTTGTAGCAGTTTTGGTAAAACCAGAAGAGGATATTTTAGAAAAAATTAAACACCTTCCATTTGATTATTATCAAATTTATGACTGTTCGCCTAAAGAAATTGAAATAATTAAACAAAAATATAATAAAAAAATTATTACTGCTTTAACAATAAAAGATGAGACTGATGTTAAAAAATATCATTTATTCTCTGTAGTAACTGATATTTATTTATTTGATAGTAAAGGTTATGAAAAAAGCAAGACTTTTGATCATGCTCTTATTCAAAAAATAAAGATTGATAAACCACTAATGATAGCAGGAAATATTCAGGTAGATGATAATCTTGAAAATTACAAAAAAATAGCAGATATTATAGATATATCTGGGGGTCTAGAAACTTCTGGGTTAAAAGATAAATCCAAAATAGATATTTTTTTAAATAAGATAAAACAGATATATAATGAAACTTAAAAAAGGAGTTCCTTTAATTGATCAACACGATCAACATGGCTTTTGGGGTGGTAAGTTTGGGGGAAGCTTTATTCCTGAGACCTTAAAAAAACCTGTAGAAGATTTAACAAATGAATTTAAAAAACTAAGAAAAGACAAAAAATTTCTAAAGAAAAGAGATTTTTATTTTAAAAATTATATTGGAACACCTACTTCATTTGTAAAACTTAATAATTTATCAAATCATCTAGGTGGAGCTCAAATTTGGACAAAGGTTGTTTCTGAAGCAAATGGAGGTGCACACAAGATATATAATGCAACAGTCCATGCTCTAATTTGTAAAGCAATGGGTAAGAAGTATATCGTTGGTGATACAGGTGCTGGTTATGCAGGAAAAATGCTTAGTATGGCTGCTAAAAAATTTGGTCTTAAATGTAAAATATTTATGGGAGTAAAGGATATTAAAAGACAAAAACCTAACTGTGATGCAATGAAAAAAAATGGAGCTGAAATAATTCCAGTTTACTCAGGTAGCCAAACTTTAGTTGATGCCGTCAGTGAGTGCATGAGATACTGGGTATCCAATTGTAATAATACTCATATGTGTGTTGGAAGCACCGTAGGTCCAAATATTTTTGTTAAAATTTGTGGCTGGAGTACCGCGCAAATCTCTAGAGAATTAAAAGTACAATTGAAATTACAATTTAAAAAAATTCCTAACAAAATAAAACTAATTAACTGTGTTGGTGGTGGAAGTTCTGCTTATGGTTTTTGGAGTGAATTTATTGATTACAATAAAAAGCAAATTGAATTAATTGGTGTTGAGGCAGGTGGACCTAAAAAATCAAAACTCCATGCAGCACCACTAAGTAAGAATGCAAAAATTGGAATTTTACATGGAGCAGCGTCTTATCTTTGTCAAAATAAAGAGGGACAAATAAATGATACGGAGTCTATTAGTGCTGGATTAGACTATCCAGGGGTTAGTCCTATTCATTGTTTTTTAAAAGATACTAAAAGAGCAAGATACACTTATGCTACAGATGAAGATGCGCTCAACGCCTATCAGCTAGTTACAAAACATGAAAATTTAAACCCAAGTTTAGAACCTAGTCATGCATTTGCAGAAGCCATCAAAATTGCACCTAGATTAAGTAAAGATACCATAATCATTGTTAATTCATGTGGGGATGCAAAAAAAGATAGGGATATTTTAAGAGAAAGATTGGGCAAATAGTAATGGCTTCTTTAATAAATCAAACATTTAAAAAAGCAAAAAGTGAAAATAGACCTGCTCTACTAACTTACACAGTAGCAGGTGATAATACTAAAAAGAAGTCACTAGAAATACTTAAATCAATTTCTAATTATGCAGATATTTGTGAGCTAGGATTTCCTCACAACACCCCAATTGCTGACGGAGGTCAAATTCAAACAAGTGCAAATCGTGCAATAAAAAATGGTATTAAAATAAATGATGTTTTTTCTATAGTAAAAGATTTTAAAAAATTAAAAAAAACTAAACCAATTATTTTGATGGGTTATTACAATATGATCTTTCAATACAACGAAAATAAATTTTTAGATAAATGTAAAAATGTAAAAGTTGATGGTTTAATAGTTGTTGATCTCCCTTATCCTGAGAATAAAAAGTTTGCTGCTAAATGTAAAAAAAGAGGAATTAATTTTATTCAACTAGTTTC
>Ga0315339_1002877_pt1 | contig 12580 bp, 9 predicted proteins | sample ASW17metaG_FD_204514 | JGI IMG/M metagenome (GOLD analysis project Ga0315339, IMG submission 204514) | Ammonia-oxidizing marine archaeal communities from Pacific Ocean, United States - ASW #17 | ecosystem: Environmental > Aquatic > Marine > Oceanic | place: USA: California | collected 2016-12-05
CATTGAGACGAGGCAGATCCTACCATGAATATCTGAATAAAGTTGTAGCTTTCTAATGTATAAAGTCACTTTAGCTGGTCATAGGTGACCTGATCAAAGTCGCTTACCTGAATAATGGCTTCACGCAGTTGTTCCACTTCTTCTATTAAGGTTTTCTCCGCTTCTGAAAGAATTCCCTCCTTAACTGCTTCGTTCGTCATCGCAATGACGTTGTCATCGGCCAGTTTCCCCTCTCGTCGTGCCTGGTCAAGCTTGTTACGCGCCGGACCCGCGGCAAGGGTGCGGGTAAATACGTGTTCTAGAGCTCCCAAACCCGGGTCATCGGGACCTGGGATAAATATTTCCGCTGTAACAGCATTTCTTGCTTCAATATTTGTCGTAATTGCCTCAGCTACAGCATCGATTTGATTATCCGTTAGGGGGGAATACCGAGAACCAAAAGGAAATGTCAGAATTTTTGTAACCCTGGAAGCAAACCGATTGGGCAAATTGGCAAGAACACCCAACAACGCGGTCTCGATTTCGTTAATCGCGTGTGTGCAGGTCCAGTCGAGCATTGCCCTTTCACTTTCTGGGCGCCCATTATCGTAAAAATGCTTGAGTGCTGCTGTTGCTAGAAACATCCAGGAGAAGGCATCCGACAAGCGTCCCGAGAGATATTCCTTACGTTTAAGTGCGTCGCCCAATGTTCCAAGAGCAACATCTGAAATCAGTGCAAAAGCCGCCGAGAAACGGTTGATGTCTCTATAATAACGAGCTTCGAAACCGTTAACAGGGGATGACGCTATACCTCCATTTGATAACCCCAGTAACAAAGCACGGATGATATTTTTGGATATGTGGCCGATATGGCCAAAAAATGCCATATCGAAAGATCGAACATCTCCGGTTTTGGCAGCCTCCATCTCCTTCAGGACAAACGGATGACAGCGTATTACACCTTGACCAAATATAATCAGAGAGCGGGTTAAAATATTAGCGCCTTCAACCGTTATGCCGACTGGGATGGCGTTGAATGGGCGTGTATAAATATTCGACGGCCCTCTACAGATTGCGGCACCGGCATGGATATCCATGGCATCATTAATGCACACTCGAGAGCCCTCGGTCAGGTAGGCTTTGACAATAGCAGATATAACAGACGGCTTTTCACCGGCATCTACGGCCCCAAAGGCCAGGCGCCTGGCTGCGTTCATAAAATAGGTATGGCCTGCAATGCGAGCCAGGCGTTCGCGTATTCCCTCGAACTTGGCGATTGGCATGCCGAATTGTTCACGTACACTGGCATAAGCACTGGTTGCCCGGGTGGCGAGTTCGGCGGCCCCTAGAGATTGCGACGGTAGAGATATACTACGTCCGGCGGCTAATGATTCCATCAGCATGCGCCAACCATTTCCAGCACCGTCGGTTCCGCCGATAATGTAATCTAATGGCACAAATACGTCTTCTCCGGAAATCGGCCCATTTTGGAATGGCACGCCCATCGGATCATGACGACTACCAATAATCATTCCAGGTGTTTCGCGGGGAAGAAGGGCGCAGGTAATGCCAATATCTTCAACCTCGCCCAGCATGTGATCCGGGTCCTCTAGCCGGAAAGCAAGGCCAACGATACCAGCCACGGGTGCAAGCGTGATATATCGTTTATTGAAAGTCAGCCGAATTCCAATAATTTCCTCGTTGTCCCACATTCCTTTACAAACGATGCCACGGCTTTGACCGTTGGCGGCATCGCTACCAGCGCCTGGCTCCGTCAGGGCAAAGCAGGGTATATCCTGACCGCTCGCAAGACGTGGCAGATAGTGATCCTTCTGTTTCTCGGTGCCGTAATGCAATAATAATTCTCCTGGCCCCAATGAGTTCGGTACCATCACCGTAACGGCAGCAACGACCGAGCGGCTCGATAGCTTTGTGACCACTGCAGAATGAAGGTGCGCGGAAAATTCCAGACCGCCATACCGCCTGGGTATGATCATGCCAAAAAAGCCGTTATTTTTTAAAAAGTCCCAGACTTCAGTTGGCAGGTCGCGCTTCTGGTTGATTTCCCAATCATCCAGCATCACGCAAAGTTTTTGCGTTGGACCGTCCAGGAAAGCTTGTTCTTCTTCCGTCAGAGGTTTGATCTCGAATTCGAGCAACTTTTGCCAATCTGGTTTGCCGGAAAATAAATCGCCGTCCCACCATACAGTTCCAGCTTCCAGCGCAATCCGCTCAGTTTCTCCCATCGTCGGTAAGGCACGTCCAACCATCTTCATAATTGGAGCTGAAATGAGAAGTCGTCTTAAAACTGGAGTAACGAACAGAGCTATTAACCCTGCGATAACGATAATTAGGATCAAAGATGCCGTGGTCATGGTATTCCTCCTCCTCAATTTCGTAGAGGTTTTCCTTTTCTCAACATGTGATCAACCCGTGCACGGGATTTTTTTGTGCGGGCGAGTTTGATGATTGCATCGCGTTCAAGCCGTAGCACTTTATCTTCGGAAACAATATCCAGAGCATCGGTGTCGCCGCCGCTTAGAATAATAGCCAACTCATGAGCGATGACACCGTCATGTGGTGAGGCGACACCTTTGTTAATAAAATCCCTAATGCCAAGATCGAGGGCCGTCCGCCCGGTAGGTCCCGGCAGGCGCAACTCGACAGGTTTGGATGGTGTGTAATCTTTGGCCATTTCAAGAGCGCGCGCCTTGGCGGCAGCCAATACCCGATCCCGGTTCATGATGACACCGTCGCCGGGACGAAGAAACAAAAAGTCTTGGGCTTCGATGGCTGATTTTGCGATCTGCGCCATAGCGATGATCTCGAAAGCCTTCATCACAGGCGGCATCGGTCCACCTGGAGAGGTTTCACTCGTGGTCCACCGGCCAAGCAATTCCTTACAGCCACCCCAACCCGGAACGATACCAACTCCGGTTTCTACAAAGCCCATATATGTTTCGGCGTGAGCCACGATAGCGTCGCAATGGAGGAGCACTTCACAACCACCTCCGAGCGCCATGCCCGACGGTGCGCCAATAACAGGAAACGGAGCAAAGCGCATTTTCTGAAACGAATCCTGACCACGCTTTAGTACCCAACGAACAAACGGCCAGAGCCTCAACTTAGCTCCGTAGAGTAGCAACGCGATGTTGGCACCGACAGAAAAATTGATGCCATCGTTATGAATAACCATTGCTTTGAATCCTCGCTCAGGCAGTTCTCGGACGGCCTTATCAATCATCAACAAAATGAAAGGGTTTAGAGAATTCATCTTTGAGGTAAATTCAAGACAAGCGACGCCATCACCAATATCCCAAAGGGTGCTCGATATATTTTTAGCAATTGGTGAACCCGAACGTTTAACGTCTTCGAGCAGCAGCACACCTTTTGGACGTTGCACTTTTTCAAAACTGACACCTTTAAATTGCTGTAACTGGCCGTTATGGGTTCGATAGAAGGAATTACGTCCGGCAGTAGTGAGTGTGGCGTTAAGTAAAGGTGGAACCGCGTGGCCATCCTTTTTCAATGCGTCAGCGAGCCAAGCCGAGCCAAGCTGATCGATTAAAGCGAACGGACCGTGCTTCCAATTATACCCAAGGCACATGGCGCGATCGATGGCGTCTGGGTCATCGGCAATTTCTGGTACCAGTGCCACAGCATACGCCAAGGTCGAGACAAGAACCGAGCGGGCATAACGTCCCTCGGCACTGTCATGATCAAGAGTTGCCCGCAAGCCACCTTTTTTGGAGACCAAAGCGGCCACCGGTTTCGGGCGCCGGGCTGGGGCGTAGTTGCCCGTTTGCAAATCAATAACCTCTTTGACCTTATTTCCGTTCGCGGTATTGAGACGATAAAAACCACCTTTACCTTTCCGCCCAGTGTAGCCGTCAGCAATCATTTGATCGAGTAAAGCAGGAGCTTTACCTAAGGCTTGAAAGGGATCGTCATCCGGTAAAGAAATTTCAAAGCTCGATAAAACATGTGGCATCAGATCGAGGCCGACCAAATCGAGAAGGCCAAATATTCCCGTTCGGGGGATACCAGCTGGTCGGCCCAAAACAGCGTCGGCTTCCTCTACGCCGATGCCTTGGTGAACAGCTTTGGTGACACCTGCCTGAAGCCAGAACGTGCCGATACGGTTGGCAATAAAACCGGGAGTGTCCTTGGCGGTGACTACACTCTTACCCATATTTTCGTCAGCAAATTTTCGGATGCGTTCGGTAGCCTTGGGATCTGTTTTTAAACATGTGACAATTTCTACCAGTCGCATATAGCGTGGTGGATTAAAAAAATGGGTAATCATAAAGCGGCGTTTCAAATCATCTGCCATGCCATTAGTGAGCACCTTAAGCGGTAGCGTCGATGTGTTGGAACTCAGAACCGCATCAATTTTAAGAAGCGGTTCAAGGACCCGGTAGAGTTCCTGTTTTATATCGGGCCTTTCAATAATCGCTTCAATGACCCAATCACAGTCTTTGATAAGCGCAAGATCATCGCCTGTCGTACCCGCTGTAATTCGTTTGGCGAGTTTCGTGTGCATGAAAGGGGCAGGCTCGGTCTTTTTCATCTTTTCGATTGCCGACCAAGCGGCATCTGGCACAACATCTAACAGCACGACATCTGCGCCTGCGTTCGCAGCGTGGGCCGCAATGCTGGATCCCATAACACCGGCACCAATGACGCCAACTTTTTCGACGGTGTTCATTACGCGGCCTCCAGAACGGTTGCGATACCTTGGCCCCCGCCGATGCACTGGGTCGACAATGCATAACGTCCACCGTCTCGCCTAAGAATTTGAGCCGCCTTCCCGGTAATGCGGGCGCCCGTGGCTCCTAGAGGATGACCAAGAGCAAGCGCCCCTCCGTCTACATTTATTTTGGCGATATCTAGTTCCAATTCTTGGATTGCTGCCAGTGATTGGCTAGAGAACGCCTCATTGAGTTCTATAACATCGAGATCATCAGCTGTGATACCTGCCCGCTTCATTGCCTTTTTAGAAGAGACTACTGGACCGATGCCCATAATTTCTGGTTTGCAGCCGGAAACAGCAAAAGATTTGATCCGAGCAAGTGGCTCCAAACCATTTTTTTCGGCAAATTCTTCAGTTGTCACGAGTACCGCAGAGGCGCCATCGGTTAGTGGCGACGATGTTCCGGCTGTTACCGATCCTGTCTCACTGAAGGCTGGCTTTAAGTCAGCCAGTGTCTCATTCGTCGTATCCGCTCGGATGCAGCCATCCTCATGGATTTTACCGGATTTTGTCTCAATCGGGATTATTTCTTTTTTTAGCCGGCCTGATTTCTGGGCCTCAATGGCTTTGCGTTGGCTTTCAACCGCAAAGCTGTCCTGCTGCTCGCGGCTTAGATCGTAATTTTCGGCAATGTTTTCCGCTGTCTCACCCATGCCCATATAGGCCTCGGGATAACGCTCATAGAGATCCGGATGCGGCATTGGGTTGAAGCCAGTCATTGGAATACGCGACATCGATTCAACCCCAGCGCAGATATAGGCTTCGCCCGCATCCATCTGCATCGCACCCGCCGCCATATGGATTGCCTGCATGGATGAACCACAAAACCGGTTAACAGTTACCCCACCGACACCAAGGGGAAGATCGGCAAGAAAACCAATTAAGCGGGCCATGTTGAAGCCTTGCTCACCCTCAGGAAAGGCGCAACCAACTATCAAATCTTCGACCTCTTCAGCATCGATCTTGGACCGTTGCAAAAGACCTTTGATGACTTGAGATGCCATTTCATCGGGGCGAACCCTTGCCAGTTCACCTTTATAGGCGATGGTAAAGGGGGAGCGTACATATTCTGCTATGACAATCGGTTTCATGGCGTTATCTCCATCTTTGGATAAGTTGCCTTTACCAAGGCAGCAACTTCAATTTCTACGTCAGACTTCAGGCACAAACCTTGTTTCCTGGCACTCAAATTCTCGTTCAGCCGTCGTGCAGCCTTGGGGTGCGATCAACACACATCGGTTGAAGGGATTGTTTTCTGCCTCCTGCTCGATCCCCTAGCTGTTTACCTGTTTCAGGAAGCACTTGATCCTGCTCGTTTAATAAAATCCAAAAGAAATTTGCAGGTGCCACCAATATCTTCGTTGAAGATGCCGTGGCGCCCAGATGAAACCCATTGCAGGGTTTTATCTTTCATTGTCAGCTTGTCGAAAATAAGCCGCGCGCTGTCGGGTTTGACTACCTGATCGTCGTCGCCCTGTAAAATCAATGCAGGTGCTTTGATCTCCGCCAGGTGATCCTCCAGTTCCTCAATCAAGGCACGCAGTTGATATAGGCCGTGAACCGGGATATTGCGGTAATTGATATCTGGATGTTCGGACTCGTTTACGCGGAATGGCATTGGTCCTTCAAAAGAAGGCAGCCAGTCGGTTAGTTTATTCAATCCCTGGACCAGCGGCACAAATACCAGCTTGCGGTTAAGGTAGACAAGCGGCGCCGATACAGATGCAACTCCAGATAATTTTTTCGGATGTTCCGCAGCCAACATCATTGCTAGGGCGCCGCCAGTGGAGAAGCCAACAACCACGATTTGACCGGCGAAGGCCGAGAGGATCCGATAACCACGGCGAACTGAATTCAGCCAATCCTCCCTTGTCCGGTTTTTTAGATCCCAGGGGGACGTGCCGTGACCGGCCAGTCGAACCCCCATTACCGCATATCCCAATTTAGAAAGGCAATCCCCGAAATTTTTTAGTTCTGCCGGAGAGGCCAGAAATCCATGCACCAGAAGGACCCCTATCTGAATATTTTCTTTCGGGAGATGGAGATAAGGAGCACCGCTTTCCGTGGCCGTTTCTTCGTCGTTGATCTCGCGATAGGGTTCCTGCGAGAAGTGTTCGCGATTCCAGGCGTGCGCCCTGATTTCGTCATCAAATAGGAATGAAGAGAGTTCCTTATCCCGGATCGTAGAAGCTTTTTGCAGTGCCTCCTGGATGGCTTCCCTAACATTTGGTATCGGCGCAACCTCATTGGCATAGACGACGACAGGGTTTTCGAGGCGAACTTCATGAAATCCAAACTCCTGGCAGAGCTTGTCGAGAAAGCGATAGGATCCTGATGCCTTGGCAACGAGATCTGCTTCCCTGCAAGTTTCCAGGAAGCGTTCCAACTCGGCGCTTTCCCCATCCAGCAGATCAAAATATCTGTCTGGCTGGCATAAACTGCGGTGCAAATGGACGTTTGTGGCGGTCTGAAGGCTTTTCAGAGCCAGGTAAAGAGCTCTATGAAAATGGCCAATGTTGACCTCCATACGTTTCTGCCGGATCAGCAATGTGATGATACCGGATGAAAGATGGCTGAGGTTTACCGTCGTTCCGGTGTAGATTGCATGCATGTATTGGTCGCGTAATTGTAGAGATTGATCATTTATGCGACGCACCAGCATCCGTTCGGCGATACCTTCCGGGCGGTCGCGAAGACCGAACAGGTCGTTGAGAGAAGTGATTTTTCTAAAATAACCGTTTAGAAGTCTTTTATCCCACCACCTCCAATTCTTTGCACTCTCAATGGGCGGATTAAGGCGGATATCCATATCGGTATCACGGAAGATCAGGTTGCCCTCGACGAGCAATTCTTCGGTTGTCCGTTTCGGCACCTCTCCAGAGAACAAACCAACGGTCCGGGTTAAAACGTTTTCCTGCACGCGGATCGGAAAAAACGTGATTGTCGCGGGTACAATCAAAGTCGGCTCATTTGCGTTCGTCAAGAGTTGTTGCTCGTCTTCAAGCTCCAATGCCGCAACCCAGCGCTGGATACGCTGTTCGTCGCCTTTTTCGTAAAGATCGAGGATACGTTTTTTGAAAATATCGAGGGTAAACGCTAAGACCGCAGCACCTCGATGATGCTTTCTGCGTTCCTTTCCCTTAGGGAACAAAACACCGAAATTACCGTCACGGTCAAGAACCCGTCGGTCTTTTACCATGCCGCCTTCGGGAAACATCACCACCTTGCGGCCACGCAATATTTCGGCGGCAAGAAATGCCAGCAATCCCGGCTGGTTGTTGGGTATGGCACCAACGCCACGCAAGTATTTTGATAGTCTTTCGTTAACTTCAAATAGCCCGTGATCGGCGACGGAACGACTATATGCTCCAGTTGCTCCATGGATGATGTAAGGGGGGATGAAAGTCTCGAAACGCGCAAAATGATTAAACAGGAAAATATGTCCCTGTTTCAGGAACCCGTCATCCGGGTGAACCTTGAGGTTTAGTCCTAGGTGTTTCCTTACAGCCTCAAAAAATCTGATGCTCCAACGGTAATAGTCGTCATTGATGGTATAGGTATCTCTGGAAATATTGGTCATCCTAGTACCTCAATTTCTATCTCCCTTAACCGGTCATGGTTGTGCCTCATGGCAATGGCTCTGGGTGGAGTCTTCTTGGCATAGAGGAACTTACCGTTTTCAAATATGCCTTCTTGCACTCTTCCATCGAGATAGGTAAGGGTGCCTTGTCCGTTTTGCCTGCCATATTTCCATTGACCAACGTATTTGGATCCATCGGCACGGATATAGGTGCCTTGCCCATGCTTCTTGCCATACTTATATTCACCGACGTATACGAACCCTGCATATTTACTTTTATTACCGAAGATAAAAGTACCTTCACAATTACTCCACCACGCAACATTTAATGTTACTGAACCAGTTAGAGGACTGCCCGGACAAGGAGGCAAACTCCACCCCTCTGTTGAGAACAACAACACCCATCAGAACTGGCAGCAGACGTTTCATTCTGTGATGATGACATAAAATGGGGAAAAATTGAAGGTAGTTGGGGGGGGACTCACCAAGATGCTTAGAAGCCGTATTGTTGGAGCAAAACTCGGTCTAAGCCCAGAGCTTGGCTAGACCATCAATTTAATGGGTCTGGGTCAACGTCTCGAGCCAAGCTGCTATGCGGTTGATCACCATCTCGGAACGATCTTGGCTCGAGGCAATCCCAACGACAAACTGATATGAATCCTCCTCCGGCAAGTGACCTGAGGTGAAGCCATTCCAGGTAAGAAAGGTCAAGGCTACGGCGAGCCCGGTACGTTTATTACCGTCGTTGAAAATGTGCCCTTTAGCGATGTGATAGAGGTACGCAGCTGCCTGATGATGAAGGGTGGGATAGATTTTTTGTCCGAAAACCTCATTGGAGAATATGTTGTCTACAAAACCGAGCGAACATCCTTCGCGCAGGTTATTTTCCCCCCTTGGCTTCAAGCCACCTGTCTCGCGCCAACACATACGGTTGATCACTAGAATCATGCGTTTGTTAACGTATCGGATCATTGGCTAAGCCGCAAAAACAGATCGATATTCTCTTGGATCAATAACTGTGCACCTCGAAGGGCACTTAGCTCGCCTTGATCGAGCCAGATACCTCGGCAGTTCAGGCAGCGGTTAATCCAGGTCTGGCTGATCTGGAGGGTCTCCATGGTTTCGCAGCAGACTGGGCAGGTTGGTTTAAAGATCTGTTCAGTGAGTGGCTGATTAGCGATCTCTGGCTCATCAAACTGAACAGCCATGAAATCCTCCACTAGTTCGATCAGATCCTCGAGTTCGCCTTTCTCAAAATATATGCCGTGGCAATTCGGGCAGATATCCACCCGTTCCTTAGCATAATCCATCTCCAAAAGACTAACCGCATTGGGGCAACGAGGGCATTGTCGATTGCTAGCCTCGGTCATGGCAGGTCCAGAAAATAGTTTCTTTTCAATCTAATTTCCTTAATTGTTTTCAGGCGGATGGCCCGGATCCTCTTCGGGATCCCGTTCAAACAGGAGCAACCTGTTACCATGTTGTTACCATATAGAACCTAAATACGAAGGTAAAAATACATTCTTTTACAACCCATTGATTATAAAGAATAAAATGGGGTGCGATCGTAGGCACGCAACCGACGTTATTTGCACCTGAATTTTGCCCCCATAGGCCAGCTAATCAATTAGCTCGAAACAGAATTATAGTTAAGAAAAATTGATAAAGGCAGCCCTGCCTGTAACTTCCTGTTTGTGCGCGGGGACTAGTTCACCCACCAACTAACTTCAATTCTTCCCCGTTCTATGTAATTTATGTAATATAAACTTGATATTCTGCTAGAGGTTGGAGTCCATGCAAGCAGGAAAAAGCTGACGTATAGGTTGTGCGACCATACCAACAGATAGGAAGAAAAATGGAGAACCTGAGATACGAATCACCTGCAAGCGTTGCGGAGGTAACCGCTCTCTTGGCAGCTGAAACAGGCGAAGTTCGCGTTCTAGCCGGCGGCACGGATATAATTGTGCAGATGCATTCCGATCTCATTGAGCCTGATTTGTTGATCGACATCAAGAATATTCCTGAGCTGACCGAAGTCAAAAAGGACAAAAAAGGTTACAGGTTCGGAGCTGCGGTGAGCGGCAAGGAACTGATGCTCAACGAGGAATTCAACAAGCAATGGCCGGGGGTCATGGACGGCGTCCGCTTAATCGGCTCTCTTCAGATACGCGGCCGTGCCTCAGTGGGTGGCAATCTGTGTAATGCATCGCCTGCTGCGGACAGTGTACCGCCCCTAATCACAGCAGATGCTCTTGCGACCATAGTTGGGCCCACGGGCAGTCGTGATGTACCTGTGGTGGGTATCATAACCGGACCCGGCGAGACCTGCCTTGAGAAAGGCGAAATGGTTGTTTCGTTTCTCTTACCTGAACGTCCCCCGCACTCCGGCGATGCCTACTTGCGTTTTACGCCAAGAACTGAAATGGATATTGCAGTGGTTGGAGCAGCCGTCAACTTAACACTTGATGATGGCGGCACCTGCATTGCTGCACGTGTAGCCGTCGGGGCCGTTGCACCGACACCTCTCCTCGTTCCCGCCGCCGCCGACGCTCTGATCGGTAGCAAGGTAGATGGGACAGCCCTGGAGAACCTGTCAGCAGCGGCAAGCGCTGCATGCTCTCCCATAAACGACAAGCGGGGAACCATCGAATATCGAACCCAAGTCGCCGGTGTACTGGCCCGGCGAGCGGCAATTATTGCAAACGATCGGGCAAGGCAAAACTGATGCAGAAATATCATATTCAATCAACCATCAACGGCGATGAAATCGATGTCCTCGTTGAAACCACCCAATCGCTTTTAGATGTACTGCGTGATGAATTGCACATGACAGGTACCAAGGAGGGTTGTGGCACTGGAGATTGTGGCGCTTGCAGCGTCACCATTGACGGGATATTGGTGTGTTCCTGCCTGGTGCTTGGGGTTGAAGCGGGTGGTAAGAAAATCGAGACCATTGAAGGTATGGCAGATGGCGACAAACTCCATCCGCTACAGGAAAAGTTCATCGAGCATGTGGCGTTACAATGCGGCATTTGCACTCCCGGTTTATTAATCACCGCTAAACACCTATTGGAGGAAAACCCAGACCCGACCGAGGAAGAGGTCCGATATGGGCTAGCCGGTAATCTTTGCCGTTGCACAGGTTATCAGAAAATTGTCGAGGCTGTGCTTGACGCCGCTCAAGAAATGAGAGGAGCCTGATCTATGGGTATGAAGCCTTCACCATTTGCCACTAAAATCCCCTACGAAAAAAAAATTAACAAAGTGGTCGGCGGCAGGCCCAATCCGGACGACCGGTCTGACGCCATCGACAAGGTCACTGGACGGGCCCGTTATGCGGCCGACTACAATCTTCCTGGCCAGCTTATCGGCAAGGTGCTGCGAAGCCCCCACGCCCACGCAGTAATCAAATCCATCGATACCACCGAAGCAGAAAAGATAGCCGGCGTGAAGGCTGTCGTCACTAGGGATGATTTCCCTGACATGGAAGTAGAGCACGCGCAGTCGGGTGAGTTGATGGTTAATTTCCGTGATGTCACACGCAACATGATTGCACGCGAGAAGACACTATATGACGGACACCCCGTAGCTGCCGTTGCTGCACTTAGCGAATCCATCGCCAAACAAGCTCTCAAGCTCATTAAGGTGGATTACGAGGTACTGCCTCATGTTATCGATGTGGTTGAGGCCATGCAGCCTGACGCGCCGCTTCTTCATGAGGATATGTTCACTAAAGGGGTAGGTATTGAACCTGATCCAACCAAGAAATCCAATATCGCAACCAGAATAGAAAGCAAGTTGGGGGATATCGAAGAAGGTTTTAGGAAAGCCGATTTCATCGTCGAACATGAGTCCAATACCAAGCCTACCCACCAGGGCTATATCGAACCGCAGGCCAGCATCGCCAACTTCTCTGAAGGCGGCACCATCGAAGTTTATACTGGAACACAAGGGCATCACGTGTTCCGTGCCCAGATCGCTAAGCTCCTGAAAATGGATGTTTCCAAGATCAAAGTGGTACCGGCGGAATTAGGCGGTGGCTTTGGCGGAAAAAATAACGTCTACCTGGAACCTTTGGCGGCACAGCTATCACGGAAATCTAACCGTCCGGTAAAAATGGTGATGACCAGGGATGAAGTATTCCGTGCCACAGGCCCAACTTCGGGTACCAACTGCAAGGTGAAAATCGGTTGCACCAAAGATGGCCGGATCACCGCCGCGCAGGCTGAGCTCAATTACCAGTCAGGCGCTTTTGCGGGCTCATCACT
>Ga0315339_1002878_pt1 | contig 12578 bp, 8 predicted proteins | sample ASW17metaG_FD_204514 | JGI IMG/M metagenome (GOLD analysis project Ga0315339, IMG submission 204514) | Ammonia-oxidizing marine archaeal communities from Pacific Ocean, United States - ASW #17 | ecosystem: Environmental > Aquatic > Marine > Oceanic | place: USA: California | collected 2016-12-05
TTGTGGACCCAAAAGCATAGAATCTGCGCCTGCAAATGGTGAGGTGTCCGAGTGGCCGAAGGAGCACGCCTGGAAAGTGTGTGTACCGCAAGGTACCGAGGGTTCGAATCCCTCCCTCACCGCCATTTCTCTTAATGTCCCGTCAGCGGGGTGTTTCAGCAGTTTTAAGCGTACATGTGTGTGTAACATTACATATGGAATTACCGCTTTATGTACTGCCTTCAAATCCGAAAATCGACCTATCAATTCTGTAGGCGTGTGCCTAATGATTTACGTCTTAAGTTCCCTAATCCAACCATACGTCACTCTCTTCAAACTAAGGATTATTCCGAAGCTAAACGCAGACGAAATACCCTGTTGGTTCACTATGACAATGAGTTCCAGCGTTTAAGGTTGGACCAACGTTTAACTCCTGCGGTTGCCAGTAATCAGTTCCAATACGAGCCGGTGGGTTTGATGTCTCAAACAGTCACTCCTGCACAGGTTGTTGAGAACCAAGCTGGATACGGTGGTTCTATTTCTCTTTCAGGTCTAACATCGTTTTATATGGCTAAGCTCAAGCTTGGCGGTAACAAAAAGACCATTCAAGACTTCTCATCCTCCATTGACGTGGCACTACAGTACTTTGGTTCGGACACAAACGCATCGTCTCTAAATCGTGAAATGGTTAGGGCGTTCATGTTGTTCCTTGCTGAGTTGCCTGTGAGATTCGCCTTGTCCAAGAAGACTAGAGGGCGGCCGGTGCAAGAAGTGGTAGAGATAGCTGACCAGCTCAACCTTGAACGTTCTTCTATACCTACAGTCAACAAGCGACTTGATGTGCTTAGGGCTGTGTTTAGCTATGGCGTTGAAGAAGACAAGGTTGCAAAGAACCCGTTCGTCAACCTGCGCATGAAGGAGGCTAAGAAGGCCAAGAGCAAGCGTCAGCCGATGGGTGAGAGCGACTTGAATAAGCTGTTCAATGGTCTCGCACAAGGCTCTGAGGACTTCTGGGTGACGATGATAGCGGCATATCAAGGGGCGAGGCAGAACGAAATACTTCAGCTTCGCCGCGAAGACATATTTAAAGAACGTGATACATGGGTGATTTCCTTTCATGATAGGTTTGATGACAACAGTCTTAAAACAGAAAGCTCCGTCAGAGTGGTGCCCATACATCACCGCCTTATCAGTTTAGGTCTTACTGATTGGGTAGCTTCGATTGTTAAAGGGCAGCGGTTATTTCAGAGTGCGTCGTTAGGGGTTTATGGGAACTATTCTCAGGCCTACTCCAAACACATAAATGCTGTGTTCAGAAACCTTCGAGTCACTAATCACTTCCACAGTCTAAGGCATAGCTTTAGAGATGCTTGTCGTGAGGCAGAAGTGCCTAGTGACATTGCTGACTACCTAGGTGGCTGGTCTGGTTCAGCTTCAGTTAGCCGTTCCTATGGTGCCCTAGAGTTCAGCCTTAGTCATATGAAGCGCCAGTTGGACAGAGTAGACTATCTTTGCTGACGCTATCATGAGTGAGCCTACTTGTGCTTAAGCAGCCACTGGTAGCTCCACAGGTTTAGGATTCAGCCAATCTATTAACAGACCTCTCATGCGTTCGCTTGGGATGAAAAGTGTGATTGGTTGGCCGTCTCGGATAGCACTGCGAAATATCCACTGGACTAGCGCTGATAAAGAATACTGGTCTTGACTGACCTTAACGCCTCTAGATTCAATGAATGTCTTCACGATGGTCACCATGTACAGGTCAATCATATACGCTAGGTTTGTCCTATGACGGTGCTCGTTGGTTGCTCTTGCAGTACATTCAACATGTCCCCTTGAGTATCCAGGACCCTTTAGCCTGATTTTTTGAGGTTTGTAGCATGTCCACATGGCCTGAGTGGCTCTACCGGATACTTTGTTCTTGTAGTAGTTGTATATCAGATTATGAATTTCCTTTAAAACGCCCGCATCTTGCTTGCCGTACCACGATGAACTTAGTGGGCACACTCTTCTACCGTACTTTGGAATATTGCCAATGGCATTTAATTTTGGGTCATCGATGATAGTGATGAGGGACTTGATTCTCGCCCTCATTGGCCCTTCATCGATTAAAGAGTGAGGTTCAAGTTGGTAATCGACGAGTGTGTGATGGTGGACCCTATACCCTGCAGCCAAAACATATGCGTCCATGGTGCTCCCTGACCAAAGGTAGGTTAGGACCCAGACCTCGTCAAATAAAGCTAAGAAATCCGTTGGAAATATCCAGAAGTTCTTCTTATTCTTGAAGCGGTAAAGGTTGCCGTTCTCGCACAATGACTTTACTTGGTCAAATTTTCCTTTGTAATTGTGTTCGTTGCTATGGTTCCAGAGTATGCGGCCGTCATCAGCTATCGATATGAGATTGTGGTTAGACAATATCTTGAAGTCGCTTTTGGTTATTTTTTTGCACTCTTCCACGCAATCCATCACTTCATCTATGTAGAGTACGTACTTATGCTTGGATACTAACTCATATGTGGTCCTGTTGAGGCCCCGCCATAGTGAGTGAGTCGTGACAATATTTTCACCGGCCTCGAGTAGTTCGTGAAAGTTGTCAGTTTTAGATTGCCCGTATGCAACGGGTGACTTGAAATTAGCCTCTGAGCAAGCCTCCTTGAATCGTTCGACCTCATCTAAGTAAGGTGTAACAACGATGATTTTAAGTGGGGCGGACTCTCCAAATAGTGAGTTGATGCAAGATTGGTTGATGGACTTAATCATCCATGTAGATTTTCCCTGCCCCATCATTGCATCAACAACATTGATGAGTGGGCTGTTGTCATTGTATTCGGCGAAGTTGAACATATTTGGTCCTGTGTAAGTGTGTGTTAGCTGTTTTGTTGTTATTAAAACGGCTAAAGTGTGGTGAGAATGCCCGTATATGGTGGTTTCGGAGCATTACTCTTAGAAGAGAGAAGTATTTATTTATAATTGATAACACTCAAAATAGTGTCTTTGTAAGTGGTCTTTTGTGATGCGATTTACAATCACAACAGGCAAAGTACATCCTTAGTAAGTGTTGCTAAGGCTAAGGTTGATAATGGACACCAGTGCATGAGAGATAGTTGAGATGTCTGTCATGACTGATGTCAATGTTGTATGTGCCTAACTGTCACTGCTAAACAGCGACCACGAACTTCATTCATCAGAACCTGTAACGAGCATTCAAATGGCAGAAATTCCCCTAATTATTAGTCCTCATATGAATGAACCCCCGAGTAGTACCATATCGATGGCTACAGACTCAGAAATAGGGCGTTCAAGCTTAGCTTCAAGCCTTCTCTTAACTTCCATAAGGGCTTCATAGCCTTCTTTGGTGAACCTCATGGCGCGTTTGCAGTAAGGATTTCTAAGCTGTTGTTGTGGCGCTGGTTTTTGTTGGTTGGTCATTTGTTACTCCAGTGAGTGAAAGTGATTGATAGTCATGTCTCAAAAATACTTATAGGTTGGCATGAGTGAGCAGGAGGTTTCTTCTCCTTACGGTGCAACCTTTGCTCGGATAGTAAGAAGCGGCGTTGTATATCTCATAGTGCAATTTAATTATCTTGCTAAATGAGATGCTGAAATCCTCTTGGAGAGCCTGCTTATCCTTATGGTGCAACTTAGCGATTGAGTTTTTAGTAAAACCTTAAGTAGATAATGTTTCAGGAGGGCTAGTGTTCGTCTGAGGTACACCCCTGTTGAGCTGTTCACTGGATGATGAAAAGAGTTCGCTAAGGGTTGATTATTCATGAACGTATATGTAGCATCGATATCTCTAAGACCCTATATGAACATTTAAGGAGAAAGGAATGACTACACATCAACGCTACGGATATGCTCGTGTAAGCACTCATGACCAGCACACCACCATCCAAGTAGAAGCACTGAAAGCTGCAGGGTGCCATCGTGTGTGGGAAGAGAAAGTGTCAGGTACAAGCAGGGTGTCTAGGGCCGAGTTAGAGAGCGTTCTTAGCTATCTTAGAAGTGGTGACACGTTGGTAGTCACTCGCATAGATAGGCTCGCTAGAAGCCTTAAAGACCTGCAGGACATCATCCATGAACTCAAAGGTCGCGGTGTCCATTTGCAAGCGACTGAACAGCCTATAGATACTTCTACAGCCGCAGGGAAGGCTTTCTTAGACATGTTAGGCGTCTTCGCTGAGTTCGAGAATAACCTACGCAGAGAGCGCCAGTTGGACGGTATAGCGATGGCAAAGGCCGCTGGGAAGTACAAGGGTAAGGCTCCTTTGAGGCAGGAGCTAAAGGACCAGGTCATCAGCCTATTTAAGGCAGGAAGTAAACAAGTGGATATCATCAATGAAGTGGGTATTGGCAGAACTTCGGTCCATTCAATCCTCAAGACTGCAGGGTTGAAGTAGGATGTAAGTGCCCTAGTCTGGCTGTGGAAATCGCTGCAACCTGTAGGGCGCTATAAGACCTTCGTGAGCCTCCCTTGGCTGGTGGGAATAGATATTATCCCCCTGCACTAAGAAGCTGTCAGCGCGACTATACGACCCCTATGCGGGGGTAACTGCACGTGCCCTATATCGATATAACCCCACGGATTTTTGAGCCTAAATAAATCCCATACAAGGGCGAATGAACAGCACTAATGTCAAGCTATGGGTGGTCTAATATTAACCAACCATCCAATGATGGTGTAACAGTGTTGCTCATTTCAAATGGTATGCGCTTGTCGCCTGCAATGAATTAAGTTAAAGTGACTGAACAATATGTTTGCCAGAAGCTGGACCTTAATTGCTCCGTACCTTGGCTGGCAAACCGGTGTTATCCCGTGCCGCCTCTCACTCTACGGGATTCAACTTCTTATCTCTCCTGGAAGCTTGTAACTGACCTTGGGTGGACGCCCACCCTTTTTAATGCCTTCAACTGGTATAAGAAACCTTTTCATATCCCCAACCAAGTATGCTCTCAGAGCTAATACGATGCCGTGCAATGTGCTTTTTCGGTAAACCTGTTGGTGTGTTGCTGGTACATACACTTTTTCATCTAATAAAGCCTTGATTGCTTCTATGCTGTAGGCGACTAAATTGGTGTCATCATCGGTTTGGTTGCAAGCTTGGTGAGCAGCCTGTTCAATTATGAATCTAAAAGGCTCCATAAGGTCATATACCAAAGACGGATAGTTTGTCTGAGTGTGTAAAAAACCGTGTTGAGGCGATAGCCTATGGTATAAAACCCAACGCAATATGATGCCTGAAAGGAATAATGACCCTGCATTCAAAGCTTGGTTTACAGGTGCATGACGGTCTCTTCGGATGGTGCCTTCTAGGTTTAGTTGGCGGTAGAACCTGTGCCAATATCTTTTGGTTTCGTGGGCTTCAATTAGTCGTAATTCTTCTATTGTCCTTGCGCTTGATAGTGGGCGGTAGTTTCGAATGCCGGCTAGAGATGTAGAATTCATTGTCCCCAGCCGCTCTCTTAGAATGGTTCGGGCAATATACACGGACTTAATCTGATTCTGGCGGTGTGTAATTTGGGCAGTCAAAATATCTTGCTGGTCAGCATGGTAAGTTGGTAAGAAGAAATAGGGGTCAGACAAATTTCGGCGGTGAATAATCAAAGGGATTTTATGGGTATTGAGTGCGTCCAAGAATTTAACTGGCAATTCTCCAGAAGCACCGTACAGCATTATGCAGTCTATTTGTTTGAGGTGGGTGGTGACATTGCCTCCATTGTATTCGAAACAATAACGGTCACCTTTCAGTTTGGTTACACTGGAGAAGTACGGTAACCAAAGTGAGGCCTTCTGTCTTCTTGCGTTGCTTTTCCATGTCCAAATGGAATCAGGATGCTGTAATTCGTTAATTTCCATATTAAATTACCCTCTTGATAAACCTAATTTTACAAGATATATCAAAAGAGTATACTGGATGAGGCTAGTAATGAGAGGATGTTGAAGGCTAATGCCTAACTGAGCAGCTAGTAATGAGAGGATGTTGAAGGAGCCGCCCGAATGGACCGGCTAGTAATGAGAGGATGTTGAAGGCAGCTCAAACCAGTTCAAGCTAGTAATGAGAGGATGTTGAAGGCGACCAATTTTGCGGCAGCTAGTAATGAGAGGATGTTGAAGGTTCGGGGCGTTGTAGTCGGCTAGTAATGAGAGGATGTTGAAGGATAAGTTAAGTTAACAGGCTAGTAATGAGAGGATGTTGAAGGCCGTGATAGTGCAACCTGCTAGTAATGAGAGGATGTTGAAGGTTCTGCCTAGCGGATATCGCTAGAAATGAGAGGATGTTGAAGGCACACCGGATTTGGTGGTGACCTAGGAAGTGATAGTGCTTACAAAATGGAGATTTGGAATGGCTACAAAAAAAATGATGAAGTCTGGTGCCCAGCTACGGGCATTTCGGAGGCACCTAGCCTCCAGGGCCGACCGGCCAGCCGAAAAATATACACGTACCCTTAAGTTTCCCCTTGAAGACACTGGATTTTTTACTAATCCAGAAGATTTTCAAGCCGCAATTCAACTTTACAATATCACCGAAGGCGTTGAAGCCTTTTCCCTTTATGGGTTGCTGATGCGACTCCATTTAGGTGGGTTCCGGCTGTTTTCCTCAGCTACCAAAGCCTACACCTTTAGAAACAGCAAAGTCTTCGGCAATGCAAAATTCAAAGCGGCACTGCAAGAGACCTTTGGCGTTGAATCCAAAAAACTGGATGTGGAATCCATTTATGAAGATTTAAAGCGTGCCCGGCGTAATACAGGTGGCAGAGTCAAGTATCTATCAGGCCGGGAGTTGGCAGAGAATTATTATCAGCAGGCTACTGGAAAGAAGGTCGACCTAGAGAGTCCTGATTTTAATGCAGGCTTATTTGATTTTTTGAGCACCTTCGGTCGTGCTATAGAAAAGAAATTTTTGTCTTGGGCAGAGGTTAATGAGGACATTAACTGTGGTAATAATGCAGTATTCGTCTTCCTTGATGAAATATTGGCTGAATATAGTGTTAATTTACCATCAATAAAGGGACAGCTGACTTTGCTCAGTGAGCCAAAGCCAAACAACAGCACCATAGCTTTTGACCAGAGCAAGAAAATTATAGCTAGCTATCCGACCGAAATCGCGATTCACATTGTTGTTGCTCAATATTTGCAAGACATTCAGAAAGAGGCTCCGACCAAGAGTGTCGCAGTTAAATACTTACAAACCAATATCACGACAGAAACTCATAGTGGTCTTTCTTGGCTTTTAGGTGCAGGTTTGAAGTACCTATCCACCACAGATAAAGAAATAATAGTAGATGAACTAGAGATATCGGATACAACAGCTGTCAGCGGATTGACTGATATCGCACAGGCAATTAACCCCGTTGTGTTTCTCGGGGATGATAACTACGCAGTTTACAGGCGTACCTTTGGAGGTAAGCTGGATTCTTGGATTGCAAACTATGCATCTCGGTTATATGAACTGGACGAAACGCTAACTGAGATGGGCATAGAGTTTTGCTTGCCAGGGCCTTTAAATGACTCTTCGGCTGCTAATTTCCTAGGTGGTACGGGAATAAATATCTCCGAATTAAATGCTTTGGTAAAGGGCCTCTATTCACGCAAAGAAGGTGCCAGAGCTTCGCTTAATCGGTTGTTTGGTGTTGACACTAAATTGCCTGAAATAGCCGACGTTAACGCTCTAGAAGAGTTTAGTGATGAGTTGGATGCAGTATCAGGCCTTTTGAGTATGCTGGATAATCGCCTTGAACAGGAACTAAAGCATGCCAAAACAAACAAAGATGAACCGCGAAAAGTTTTTCTAAGCAGCTGTTCCTTCACTAAACCTGCATGGCTCAAGAAATTGCCTAAACTTAATCGTATATCAGGCGGAGTGCCAAATTATAAGCAGGAATTGAAGCAGTCTATTGAAGATTTTAATGCGACAAGGCAATTGATGCAGGCGCATTTTGTCCGTATTGAACATTACGTTAAAGACGGCCATATTGTTTTGGATGTGCTGGGTAATATAGCCATCAGGGAACAGCTAAATATCAACAGGTTTAAAGAGCAGCGGCCATCCGCTGCTGTGAGCGAGATTGCAGTCACACGAGCGTATAGGAACCTGTTTCATCGCATTGCTAGGGTAGCCATAAGTTGTTCACCTGAGGTCAAAGATAAGGTGAAAGGTCTGTTGCAGAGTTGGGAAGTGTTTAGCCCAAAGGACATTAATCGGCTATTTAATAATCGGAAAGGAGCAATATACCAAAGTCTCTTTTCAACGCGAAAACATGACCCTTATCCACTGAATGAAAAAGCCTTGGGTGCAAGGCCATACTTAGACCTGTTTTATGGTTTTATAACTGACTTGCAAGTTCAGGCATCTCAATCAGGATTCCATCACTACAATGACTTACTGAAGTTAGAAAGGACTTATTATGGACTGATGCTGGGTGGGTTACCTGACAACTTGCCCAAGGAACTTGGCGCATTAGAGCTGCCTGAGCACCTGATGGACTTGTCTCCAATTCTTAAAGGCGCACTGTCGCAGGGAACGCTAAGTGCTGAAACCATCATCAAGGCCTTTAATCACTATCATAGTGTACTCAACGGGCTGGCATCAAAACTCTTAAGGGAAGAGTTTTTGGTAAGAACGAAATTCACTCGGGTGGGAGATACAGGACTGGTCTATCAGCCTAAGGATAAAACCTGGTCTGTTCCAGACCGTTACATCATAACGGATAAAGAGATAGGCAGTGTGTTTAAACAGCCACCATTGGCTAATTTGCTGGACGATAATAGACTCGATGTCCGTGCAGGCATAGATGCGTTGTCAAAGACATATCGCAGTGATTGGGGGCAACGCGCCAAGAACGGGGCATTGACCTCATACCTAAGGCAGTCGCCACATGATTGGAAGTATGCGCTTGGATATGGGGCTAGTAGTGTTATAGCAGAGCCTGGCTTTAAGTGTGATAAAACTGTACCTAGAAAGTACGCTGATTCCCATACGGGCCTTGTAAGACTGGTTGGCCCATCATCCTTTAAAGAGTGGCTAGATAAGGCCATGCTCACAAAAGAAGCGGAAATTGGTGACCTTACTCTAATTATAGACCAACGTGTTAAACAAAGTGTTCAGCAGACTGATACTGGGATTGTGGTAGTGACAGAACCAGTGGGTGGTTTGATTAACCTAGCCGTCCCATTAACTGAATTGTTACCAAAAGGAGAGCCAGAGTTTATTCTGGACCACTTTGTTGCCATTGACCTTGGCGAAGTAGGTATTGGCTATTCTGTGTTTAAAGTTGATGGCTTCAAATTGGTAGAATTCGGAAGTATCCGTATTCGGAGTATTCGTAACTTGATGGGCGCAGTGGACCGTCATCGCCGGTTGCGCCAGCCTCAACAGAAATTTCAGGCCAGTTATAATCCTCTCTTATCTCAGTTACGTCAGAATGCTATAGGCGATACTTTGGGAGTAGTTGACGGGCTAATGGAACAGTTCAATGCTTTCCCTATTTTTGAAAGTGGGCTAGAGAACTTAGAGCGTGGCAATAGGCGACTAAAAGTAATTTATGAGAGTGTCATTAAGTACTACACTTTTTCAAATGTAGATGCTCATAAGGCGGCGAGAAAACATCATTGGTGTGGTGGGGAAAAATGGCCGCATCCTACACTCAGGACGTGGGAGTATGAGAAAGGTGAAAAGACAGGAAATAATAAACAACTTAACCTATTTCCTGGTGCGAGTGTCAGGGCTGCGGGTACCAGCCAAACTTGTAGCAAGTGTCAGCGCAATCCAATTAAGGAAGTGTATGGAATGTTGAATGTGAATTCTAAGACGGTTTTCAAAGCTGATGCTGAAGGCAAATATATGCTGGATTCTGGCTGGTCCATATATTTGTATGCTACCCAAAAGTTATCTGCAAAGGAGCTTAAAGATACCCGTCGACGCAAACTTAATAGGCAGCCCACAGAAAAGTTAATGGATGAATTTAAAGGCCATGAGATGGTGGAAGCCATCAAGCGTTGTTTGAGATTTAAGCAGAAATCATCCCGTTCCAAGGATACCAGCCAAAGCCGATATAGGTGCTTGTACAGTGACTGTGGTCACTCTATGCATGCCGATGAGAACGCTGCGATTAATATTGGCTTGAAATGGGTTAGGGAGAAACTAGTAACTTAGGATTTGACCAAAGGCTTTTCTAGAGACGTTAAGCTTACTCTGGGAGGCTAGTTGTAGGTGCTTATACTGACGTTAAGATTCAGTAAGATAAACAATTATTTTGATTTGAAAACATAAGGAGCGTGTTAATGGGTGCTTTAGTTAATGGTATAAAGGCTTCAATGTTTGGAGGTATTCCCGGGGCTTTGGTCGGTGGTTTAATTCTAGATAAATTTTTAGGGGTTAAGCAATTCCTTGAAACTAGGAGTCATGAAGATATTACTGAAATATATATTCTTACAGGGGGCAGAGTAAAACTGGAATGTGAGATACCCACATGGCTGGGGAAAAACATGCACAGTTTTATGTATTTTGAAAATGGTAATGATGAGTATAGCATTAGGTGCTGGTGGAAACTCAGCGAGGAATGGGTGCTAGCAACTTTGGTTATAGGGATAACTTCTGCTTTTTGGGTATATCGTTATTTATCAAAAAATAGATGATGTAATTAGCGATTGAGTTGAAAATTAGATAGAAAATCAGACGGTGAAGGGTAGCTGCTCAAATTTTGGTGGCGTAAGTTATCTTTTGGCCGCAGGTGGAGAAAGTATTACCCAACTACCGTGAGTGTCGGGATTGGTTGAAGCATCACGGGCAAGATTTGGTGGTTTAGGGCGGGCAATTAGCAACGGGGAAGCGATGTAGTTAGCTTCCCAATAATTAATCAGAAGTTCAGGGAAAGAATGATGAGTAAACTTGATTTTTCTAACTATAAAATCCAAATAGCACGCGATGTAAACTCAGATAAGCTTATATTTCTTAAGACTATTAGGGAATGGGATAAACCAACACAATCGATGTTGAAGAACGCCTCAGCTAAAGCTATGAAAGCTGGGGAGCAGCCTCTTAGGTGCCTTATATGTAATCAGCCTCTGTTGTATGTGGAGTCAATTACTCAGGGAGGCTATTTAAAACATGTTGAACAAACTGAAGAAGTCTCAGTCATTTGCCCACTAAGGCAGGAGTTTGAGAGCCGCTTTAATGCCTCAGATTCTGGCAGTGAGAGTTTAGAGCATTTACACCTTAAGTACTCTGCCGCTGCAGCTTTGGAAATAACAGAAGGAGTTTCTCAACTTAAGGTAGAGACAACAATAGATAGGCCAGAGGGTTACACTGGAAAATATATATATAAAATACCTGATGTGCAGTTTGTTTATGGAGATATGAAATATGCACTAGAAGTGCAGTTATCCTGGCAGACACCTGAGGCTATACAGGAAAGAGAAGATTATTACAGCAAGGCTAACTGCCAATTGATTTGGTTATGCCATATCGATGAATCTAGAAAATCACTAGACATTAGGTTTAATTCAACATCACAGGCGTTATTATCGGACATTAATCAAGAGCTATTAAATGAATGGAAAACGGGATTTAAAATAGCACGCGTTAGCCCTATTAGATTTGAAATTGAATGGATTGGGCCGAGTCGGAAAGTCGGAAGCTGGGAAATGGTTCCTTCTTTCAGGGAAGATTATTTGGGCTTAGATGAACTGTCTATATCAAATATGAAGTCAGCCGACAGTGTTTGGTTCAGCCCTTTTGAGCCTGCGGTAGGAAGTGTTCAAGAGTATTTAAGTCAATACTATAGTGAGAAGCTAGACAGTATTTCTCGTTTTTCTGAAAGCAATAAACATCGGAGTGATATGGACGCTTCTAAGGTAGCGAAACGCTTTCTCTATCGGATGGGGTGCATGAATGAAACTTCAATAAGCTTAGTAGAATCAATATACGAGTACATCAATAACAGGTATCTCATACACTCGATAAACCACCTAGAAAAGGTTCTGGTAGCTACCGGTTTGAAAGTGACTGAACACAAGGAGTTCTCGGTAATACTTTGTGCTGTGACATGTTGTTATGGGTTGGTTGAAGAGAGGGCCGAAGCGTCTAAAGATTATATGAATATGTCCCGAGACTTCAACCAAATGGAAGAGTCGTATGAAATTATTGCCCTCAGTGACAATCACTTGCTAAGGGCGATTCAATTATTCCCTGCTTTAGCCACTCGCGTAAGCGTTGATAACGAATGCTTTGACGCCTTTGAGGTTATTAGTGCGTATAACGCCACCTAGGCAAAGAACATTTTCCGTGACTAATCGCATATGGCGTAAAGCACTTTGTTTGTTCTTAAGCTGTGTAACATCGGTGTGATACAATCGTCTCTCGAGTGTATAACTTGAAACTGAAGAATTCCTTGGACCTGTTAATGTTCTCTCAGATAGAAATGCCCACTAACTGATTGATTTATAACATCATGCTACCAAAAGCATAGAATTTGCGCCTGCAAATGGTGAGGTGTCCGAGTGGCCGAAGGAGCACGCCTGGAAAGTGTGTGTACCGCAAGGTACCGAGGGTTCGAATCCCTCCCTCACCGCCATTTTCTCCTGAGAATCCTCAGGTAAC
>Ga0315339_1002879_pt1 | contig 12577 bp, 13 predicted proteins | sample ASW17metaG_FD_204514 | JGI IMG/M metagenome (GOLD analysis project Ga0315339, IMG submission 204514) | Ammonia-oxidizing marine archaeal communities from Pacific Ocean, United States - ASW #17 | ecosystem: Environmental > Aquatic > Marine > Oceanic | place: USA: California | collected 2016-12-05
TTCCGATTTACCAGCCAACTCACACCAATACTCAATTCGTATAAACCCAATAAAGGAATGGACATTAAAACGAGACTTACGGGATCCGGGGGTGTAATAAAAGCACTTAAGACTAAAATCACTACAGATGAATGACGTCGGTAATGGCTCATAAATGCCGGTGTTAATAAACCGATAACAGACAAAATAAACACCAAAACAGGTAGTTCAAAAATGAAACCACTTCCAATCATCAGCCAGGTGATAAAATTGAAATAATAATTGATGGAAAAATTATTATCAATTCCAGTCATTCCTACTGAAGTAAAAAATTCAAGAGAAAATGGAATCATAACCGTGTAGGCGAATATCAATCCTATGAGAAAGGATAAATAAGTAAAAATGATTAATGGAGCTGCATATTTCTTTTCATTTAAATAAAGGCCCGGCGCGATGAACTTCCATAGCTGAAACGTTAAAACCGGAATGGCAAGGACCACGCCTCCAATGAGAGCAATTCCCCATTTAATCATGAACATCCCCTGAACTTTTAACACTTGCAAATCCATGGGAGTTGATAAATTTTTTGTGGGTCTAATTAATAGTTCGATTAAAAAATCAATAAAAAAAAATGTAACGGCTGCTCCCAGTAAAATAGATCCGATAGATTTTACAAGTCGCCATCGTAATTCTTCCAAATGGTCCAGGAATGGCATTGAATTTTTGTTTTTATTCATGGGATTTCTTCAACAAGGAAGTCGCAACTTCGTGGGGAGAAGTTTGGGTGGTGTCCAAATGATTGATGGATATTTCAAGTTGATCTAATCGTTCCTGCGTCCAGAATCTTTTAAGGAGTCTATCCTGAATTATATTATATACTCTGTTTCGATGTCTATCTAATTGTTTTTGGATTAAGATTCCTTCCTTCTCCATGACTTTTAGCAATTCATTCATGCCATTGTAGAGATCAAGTATTCCTTCATTTCTATCCGCGGATGTATTGAATACCGGTGGCTCCAGTTTCCCCTTTTTTGTAAATGTGTGGAGCATACTTTTTAAAGATTGCGCCAGTCTCTCCGCCCCTTCTCGGTCAGATTTGTTTATAACAAACATATCCCCAATTTCGATTAAGCCTGCTTTCATCAGTTGAATTCCATCTCCAGATTCCGGAACCAATATAACCAAGGTTAAATCAACCGCTTTGGCCACATCATGCTCTCCCTGGCCAACACCCACCGTTTCAATAATGACCACATCTTTACCGCTGGCTGAAAGGATGTCCCCAACGTCCTGGGTTTTTCTCGCCAATCCCCCCAAATCTCCATGGGATCCCATACTTCGGATAAATATATTATTATTCCATATATAATTGTTCATCCGAACCCGGTCACCTAAGAGGGCACCACCTGTGAAAGGACTGGTGGGATCCACAGCCACCACACCCACACTTTTCCCTTCATCGATAAATTGCTGAATTAACACATTGGTCAGTGTGCTTTTTCCTGCACCGGGTGGACCTGTAATGCCAATTCTAATTGCTTGGTTTTCTGAGGTGTGAACTTCTTTAAAAAATGAGTCGGAAATATTACCGTCATTTTCTATTTGGCTAATCACCCTGGAAAGGGTACGATGATCGTTTGATCGAATTCGATCCAGCGTATCTGAATCCATTGTACTTATGTTTTAATTAAAAAGTGTTTAAGAGAAAGATTGTCGGAAAGTATTAAAATTAAAAATGGTAATATCGCTCCCATTTCGTTTAACTAATTTTTTATCTTCCAGTAATTTTAAGGTACGGGAAACTGTTTCCCTGGAGGTACCCGCCATGTTGGCTATATCCTGTTGATAGGGTAAATTTTGAACCGTCACATCTCCTCGCTTTATGGTTCCGCCTTCTTCCGCCAACCGTATGAGAGTGATACCAATTCGTTGTTCAGAATCACTCAAGGACAAACTTTCGATTTGTTGATCGCTTTTCCGTATACGAACTGCCAATTCCTCTAATAGGGCAATGGCAATTTTTGGATACGTTTCCAGATATTCGAGAAAATCTCGTCGAGATAAAGTCATCACTTCTGCATCTTCGTTCGCCACAATATTGGCCGATCGACCTTCTCCATCTAATAAAGACATTTCTCCAAAAAAATCGCTTTCCCCCAACAATGCTAGGATCACTTCCCTTCCGTCATCACTCAAACGGGTCACCTTTACGGTACCACTCGTTATAATAAAAAAAGTTTTCCCAGTGCTTTCTTCCAACAAAATCATTTGACCTTTTTCATAATCGCGGGAAACCATTTTAGATGCAATCCTGTTTAAATCAGAATCTGATAGAGCTGTAAATATAGGAACATTTCGTAGATGATCGGTTTTACTCATGGCAGAAAGTACAATCTAAATAATGATAGATGGAAAAGGTAAAATTACGATGATTTTACTTCAATGTGTGTGATGAATCTCACAATATTTATCAAAAAAAGAAAAATTATTTCAATTCATTAACTTCCAAAAGATCGATAATCATACCCCCGGCGATAAAACCGCCTGCACTCATTTCAACCTTTAGATTATAACCAACAGGTACTGGTGTTGAGGATTCTAAGTAATATTCTTTCCAATCCATTTCTGTTAATTGAATGGAACCCAAGAGTACTTTTTCTGAATCACTGACTTCAGCATATAATTGAACAAATCCACCATTCACCAATACTTTTCCAAAAAAAGATACGCTATAATGATTATCAGATTTGACTTTACCCATATGCAATATCATATGTGGAACCACGCAACCACCGGATACATAAAGAGATCGATTGCCGCCACCCATCGGAGCATCACTTTTATATTCCGCAGATGCACCTTGTTCCCAAGCATCCATCGATTCGTATTTTTCAAAGGAAGTAGAATAAATGAAATCATTCATTGTTCCTAATATTTTTTCGCATCCCGTGGTTAATAAGCCAATGGTAGCAATTAGAACAAAAACCTGAGAGAGCATTTGTTTCATCATCGGCGTAAAATTACTCCTTAAGGGAACACGATTCAACACATTTTTTCTTTTGGCGAAGTGCGTAATTATGAGATAACTTCGCGTCCGAAATTTTAATTAATATTTGAGGAACCAATGGATCGACATCCGCAACAAATAAAAAGAGAACGTCAGGACAAAAAGCGCCATGAATTCAATGTGGAGAAGAGGTCAGACTTAAAAACAGCTATTAAACGTGTATTGCAATCCACCGACACCGGTGAAGCGCAAAGTCTATATACAAAGGCTGTAAGCACCATTGATAAAATGGCAAGCAAAGGCCTCTTAAAGAAGAACACCGCTGCCCGCCGAAAATCCCAGATTACTCGGCATTTGAATTCTTTATCTCCCTGACCGGCCCCTCTCTTATTGATCAATGAAAAAACCCCGTTTACACGGGGTTTTTATTTATATCGTCTTTACTGGAAATTATGATATAATAATATGCTAACTATCAGATACCTGGTAGTTTGGCGCTTCCTTCATAATTTTTACTTCATGAGGATGACTTTCTTTTACCCCGGCGGATGTGGTTTGAATAAATTCTGCTTTCCCGTGAAAATCTCTAATATCTTTCGCACCGCAATATCCCATGGAAGATCTTAATCCACCCATCAACTGGTGGATGGTATTTCGAACGGAACCACGATAGGGGACCATTCCTTCAATGCCTTCTGGAACGAGTTTCGTCGCTTCAGCACCTTCCTGGAAATATCGATCACCACTCCCTTCCTGCATGGCGCCGAGAGAGCCCATCCCGCGATATGTTTTATACTGACGCCCTTCAAACAGAATAGATTCGCCGGGACTTTCGTCCATTCCGGCCAACATACTGCCAAGCATTACCGTTTCTGCTCCTGCTGCAATAGCCTTGGATACATCACCACTATAACGGAGACCACCATCGGCAATGATTGGAATATTATGTTTTTGGGCTTCATCCACGCTATTCATGATCGCCGTGAGCTGGGGCACCCCAACACCGGCTACAATCCGGGTGGTACAACTGGCCCCTGCCCCAATACCAATCTTTACGCAATCGACACCCACATCAATTAATGCTTTTGTCCCATCAGCAGTGGCCACATTTCCTGCAATCACCTGAACGTCACCCACTGATTTTTTAATTTCCTGGATTGAGTTCAACACACCTACCGAATGACCATGAGCTGTATCAATCACAATCACATCTACACCCGCTTTGGATAAGGCCTTCGCTCTTTCTTTTCCATCTCTATTAACGCCCAGAGCAGCACCTACACGTAACCGGCCGCTATCATCTTTACATGCGTGAGGGAAATCCTCTTTCTTCTGAATATCCTTTACCGTGATTAGTCCTGCAAGTCTGCCTTTTTTATCCACAACCAGCAATTTTTCAATTCGATGTTGCTGCAGCACATTCTTTGCTTCCTCTAAAGTCGTGCCTACGGGTACAGTAACCAGTCGTTCTGATGTCATACGATCCCGGACGGATAGACGATCATCTGTTTCAAAGCGTATATCCCGATTGGTAATAATACCCACAAGCTTTCCATCTTCCAACACAGGTAATCCGCTAATATGATAATTGGCCATCACTGTTTTTGCATCTCGGATGGTTTTATCCGCAGTTAATGTGACCGGGTCCACAATCATGCCACTCTCAGATCGTTTAACCCGATCAACCATTTTTACTTGGTTCTCAATCGATAAATTTTTATGGATTATTCCGATACCACCTTCTCTGGCTAAGGCCACTGCCATGTCGCTTTCTGTTACTGTATCCATGGCAGCAGACAGGAGTGGAATATTCATGGTGATTCCCTTAGTGAGTCGGGTCTGCAAATTAACTTCTCTGGGAAGTACATTCGATTTTTGGGGAACGAGCAGTACATCATCAAAAGTGAGTGAATGTACAAATGGTGGTCTGTTTTTCATTACACTATGATAGCTTGATGCGTTTATTCACGCCGTTGATTAATTTTCTTGATTGAATTAGTTGGTTCACAGTTGCAAAATCATTCGATAAAGGACGATCTTGCATTGAAAGGACTTGATGACGTCGCAGGAGGTTCATGACTGGGATTAATCCATTCCCCGATACCAGTTTTTTGTGAAACCGATAATTTACATTTCCTGCTACTATGATTTCTATGGCCAAGATAGTTCTGACATTATCCAAAATACGTAAGCATTTCCGACCTGCCCATGGTGCCATGCTGACAAAATCTTCCTGTCCTGCTGAAGTCGAAATGGAGTCCACACTGGCAGGATGGGCCAATGTTTTATTTTCAGAGGCCAATGCGGCTGCCGTCACTTGGGCTAACATAAACCCTGATTCCAAACCGGGATTCACTGCACCAAACATGGGAATTCGATCACCAATGCCCTTCATAAGATAATTGACACGTCGTTCAGCAATGGCGCCGATCTCGGACATGGCAATGGATAATGTATCCAATGCCTGAGCCACGGGTTCAGCGTGAAAATGGCCGGAATTCATTACATCGCCATTGGGGAAAATGAGCGGATTATCGGATATAGAATTCAACTCATTATTGATAATTTTTTCTGCATTGCTGAAAACTTCACGGCTTGAGCCGTGGACATGTGGAATACAACGCACAGAATATGGATCCTGAATTCGACCGCAGTCATCATGGGAATGAACAATATCACTGCCTTGAAGCATATTATAAACATTGGTGGCAGAAGCAACCTGACCCGGGTGCTTTTTCAATTTATGGATTTTAGGTGTAAATACAATGCGGGTCGATAAACTCGCTTCCGTGGATAAAGCACCTGCAATATCGGCAGTTTTTAATAAATTTTGTGATTCGAATATAGCGCGTATCCCTAGCGCCGTGGACACTTGTGTCCCGTTGATGAGGCTTAAGCCCTCTTTTGCTTTTAAAACAATTGAGTCCAAGTTTGCTTCTTTTAATGCAAGCATGGCAGGCATGACGCGATCTTGAAAGTGCACATCTCCTTCTCCAATCAACGCGCGAGCCATATGGGCTAATGGGGCCAAATCTCCAGAGGCACCCACAGAGCCTTTACGGGGTATTACGGGTAAAATATCGTGGTTGAGCATATCTGCCATCAATTGTGCCAATGCTAATCGAACGCCACTATATCCTTTTGCCCAAGTCATGAGTTTCAAGATCATGGTAATACGCGTCACACCCAAATCTAAGGGCTTTCCTACCCCGCATGCATGTGAACGAACCAAATTCAATTGAAGCTTTCGACGATCTTCCTGACTAATTGGAACTGTACTCAATTGGCCAAATCCTGTATTCACACCATAAATTTGTTGATTTTTATCTAATAATGACCTGAGAATTTTATGGGATTTACGAATGGACTGTTTCGCCTCAGGAGATAGACGAATACGAGCGGGGCCATCCAACATGGGCGCTAATTGTCCCCATTGGATAGATTTGTTCGAAATAAGGACTGTACCCATTGAGCAAGTTATAACTTTTTATAAATATTGAACAAGAAGAGTGAAAGGAAATTTTGTATATTTTAAGATGTAATGTTCCGGATTTATAGCTTTATTCTTATTAGATTTGAAACAAGTACCTATGCAAAAATAGATCGTTTAATTCCTGGAAATCAATTTCAAAAATATTAATATTATCTCAAGTTTTCTAAAAATGAATCAAATATGTCATTTTTAAGTGCATTCTTTTACGATTCACTATTGGCCAAATCCGAAGAGGCCTGCCTTACGGAATGGCGGAGTGAACTAGTGAAGCATGTCCACGGAAATGTATTAGAAATTGGCGCGGGAACCGGGGCCAATCTTTTATTTTATCCCAAGAATGGAATTGAATTAACGCTATCTGAACCGGATAAACATATGCGTACACAATTGGAAGCAAAAGTAAAGAATGAAGGATTAGATCATGTGACCATTTCTTCACATACGATTGAGGAGAATCATACACCGGATGCTACCTTTAACTGTGTGGTTTCTACCCTTGTATGCTGCTCCGTCCCAAACCTTGAGTTGGCATTTTCGGCAATCAAACGAATTTTAAAACCAGACGGATATTTTATATTTCTCGAACACGTCGGTGCAGAAAAAGGAACGAGAAGACGACGATGGCAGAATCTCCTATCACCCATCTGGCGTAAAATAGCGGGAAATTGCCATTTAAATCGGGAAACGGAAATGGCCTTATCTCATGCAGGATTCATAATTAAAGAGATTAAACGGGAAAGTTTAAGAAAAACAATGCCATTGATCCGTCCATCCATTCGTGGTATTGCAATTAAAGAGGTTATATCATGAATGATATTCAATTTTGCGAAGCCCAAAAGGGTGATCTAAAATATATTGTTAAAATACTCGCCGATGACCCTTTGGGGATAAAAAGAGAACGGTTTCAATCCCCACTTCCTTCATCTTATTCCAACGCATTCGATTCCATTGATAAGGATTCCAACAATACCCTTATTCTCGCCCTATTGAAAGATGAAATCATCGGCGTACTCCAACTAACATTTATCCCCAATCTTACTTACCAAGGCAGTTGGCGTGCTATGATTGAGGGCGTTCGTGTATCTTCAAAATTTCGTTCGAAAGGGATTGGACAATCACTAATTCAAGAAGCCATTCGTCGTGCAAATATAAAAGGGTGCCGCTTGGTTCAATTGACCACAGATAAACAAAGACCAGATGCGATTAAATTCTATAAAAATTTGGGTTTTCATTCCTCACATGAAGGAATGAAACTTCACCTGAACAGTTCTGAATAATCACTCGTGACCAAAAACCAAATTTTCCAACTGCCTGAACACCTTCCAAAACGAATCGCCCTAATCGTTTTTTCACTCTTTTTCATAATGGCTGGTGGTAACCATTTTGCCAATCCCGATTTCTATGTTGCAATAATGCCTCCCTATCTTCCTTTCCATCTCAAAATCGTTTATGTAAGTGGCATTCTCGAGATTCTTGGGGGAATCACCATATTGATTCCTCGTTATCGCTCCTTTGCCGGTTGGGGCATTATTCTCCTCCTATTGGCCATATTCCCTGCGAATATCCACATGGCACTTCACCCAGAATTATTTACCCAAATAAACCCCATTGTACTTTATGCTCGTTTACCCATTCAACTACTTTTTATCCTTTGGGTATATTGGATAACACACAATACAGCGCAGTGTTATGCTTAACCTCTATTATCGGCCGCAGGGTGGGACGAGGGAAACCAGAGCAGAGTATTCGCCTCCGTTGTCCGGCGCGCGATTTCCAACGGAGATCATCAAGGCAACGACCGTAACATCGGGCTTGATCCTAGTCGTGGTGATCCTTCACATACTTGCAAACTGATCGATTTCCGTTTATGCCAAAGAAAGCAGGCAGAATACAATATCGAAGGCCTTGGTGCCATTGTTTCGGTGATCTTTTTCACTTAGTTTTCACCCAACTGAAAAGGGAAATCTCATGCATAACGTAAGAATTAAACAAATCAATACCATGGTAGAGCAATGCCAAGAGGATGCTTCGGCAGCCCAATTGGATTTTAATTTTGAGGGCACCTGGTGCACCAATTCAGACCAGGTTCAATTTTCAGGTGATGTACAATTTCCCCAGGGGGAGTTGACCCTTAATGCCGACTTTCCACCCTTTCTGGGCGGTGAGGGCCGGGCCCCCTCTGCCCTTACCTACTGCTTCTATGGCGCCATGTCCTGCTACGGATCCACCTTTGCCACCCAGGCAGCTATGGCTGGTGTCACATTGGATGCAATGACCATTTCATTGAAACTTGGTGTGGATTTCCGGACAGCTTTAGGTGTGGGAGATTTCCCTCCCATGACCGGGTTTGAATTTAATGTGAAGGTTAAAAGTGATGCATCGGATGTAGATATTCAAAGGGTAAAAGAATTAACCGATGAACGCTGCCCTGCCATTTGGGCTATGCAGAACCCAGTTCCGTTTACAACAGCTGCCGCAAAGGTTAACTAATGGCAACCCATTCCATAAATATTACTGAAAAGTTCAAACTCTTCTCGGATAACTGGTCCCCAAAAGTGATCGCTGAAATGAATGATTACCAATTTAAATTGGCTAAAGTTGAGGGTGAATTCGTCTGGCATTCCCATGACGATACGGATGAAACATTCATCGTGATTGATGGAGAACTCACGATTGAATTCCGGGATAGGCATGTGGTTTTAAAAAAGGGCGAAATGGTTGTCGTTCCCAGGAGCGTTGAACATAAACCGTCCGCAGAAAATGAATGCCAAATTATGCTCATTGAACCAAAAGGTGTTGTGAATACCGGTGATTCTGGCGGGGAACTCACCGCGGAAAATGACGTATGGATTTAAATCCTTAAACTGCGCCGGATACGAGGTTCTCTACCACGGACGGATCTGCTAATGTGGAAGTATCTCCCATATTATCCAGATCACCTTCAGCGATCTTTCTTAATATGCGCCGCATGATCTTTCCCGAACGCGTTTTGGGCAAAGCCGGTGTAAACTGAATTTTATCGGGCTTGGCGTGAGAACCTATTTCAGTGGCAACGGTTGCCCGAATATCATTTATAATTGATTCGGATGGTTCGACCCCGGTCATGAGGGTCACAAAAGCATAAATTCCCACCCCTTTAATATCATGTGGATATCCCACAACGGCTGCCTCAGCAACACCATTTGCTTTGCCAATACCACCTTCTACTTCTGCCGAACCAATTCTATGTCCGGACACGTTGAGTACATCATCCACCCGTCCCGTAATCCAATAATATCCATCTTCATCCCGACGGGCACCGTCCCCCGTAAAATAGTACCCTGGAAATTGGGAAAAGTACGTTTCTACAAAACGATCATGATCGCCATAAATGGAGCGCATCTGGCCCGGCCAGGATGCCTTCATTACCAATAACCCGGATACATCGTTTCCTTTAATTTCTTCTCCAGATTCTGTAAGTAATACAGGTTCAATTCCATAAAATGGAAATGTAGCTGAACCGGGTTTTGTTGGGGTAGCCCCGGGAAGTGGGGTCATCATTATACCGCCTGTTTCTGTTTGCCACCATGTATCAATAATGGGACATTTTTCTTTTCCGACGATAGAATGATACCACATCCATTCCGGTTCTTTAATGGTTTCACCCACTGTACCTAAAAGTCGAAGAGAAGATAAATCATGTTTTTCAACCCAGGAATTTCCTTCTTTCATTAAGGACCGAAGGGCGGTTGGTGCCGTATAAAAAAGCGTGACCTGATGTTTGTCAACCACTTCCCAGAATCGGCCGAAATCGGGGAAATTTGGCACCCCTTCAAACATGATGGAAGTGGCACCACAAGACATGGGACCATAGACGATGTACGAATGGCCTGTAATCCAGCCAATATCTGCTGTACACCAATAAATATCGTCTTTTTTATAGTCAAATATTTGTTCAAATGTATAATCGGCATAAACCAAATACCCCCCAGTGGTATGAAGCACACCCTTGGGTTTCCCCGTAGAACCGGACGTATATAATATAAATAATGGATCTTCCGCATCTATTTCAACTGGGGCACATTCTGGATCAGCTTTGGACATTGCTTCCTGCCACCACACATCCCGTTCGTCAACCATATCCACCGGTTCTCCAGTCCGGCGAACAACAACCACATGTTCAATTGATGGCGTTTGGGCTACCGCTTTATCCGCATTGGATTTCATGGGAATATTCTGTTTCGTCCCGCGGACACCCGTATCCTGAGTAATTAAAATTTTACATTCAGAATCGTTAATCCGATCTCTCAGGGAATCGGGACTGAATGCGCCAAAAACAATTGAATGCACTGCGCCTATCCGCGCGCAGGCCAGCATGGCCACGGGCAGTTGGGGCACCATCTGCATATACATGCAAACGCGATCCCCCTTTTTTACACCTAAGCCTTTCAGCGCATTGGCAAATTTTTGGACTTCACCCAATAAATCATTATATGAAAAATGTTGATCTTCTTCGGGATTGTTTCCTTCCCAGATGAGTGCTGTCCTATCTCCATCTCCTGCTTCTACATGTCGATCGAGACAGTTATAACTCACATTGAGTTTGCCCCCTTCAAACCAGTTAATGTTGGCATTCACATAATCGAATTCACCCACGGAATCCCATTTTTTAATCCAAGATATCCGTTCTGCTTTTTTGGCCCAGAATGCATTTCGATCCGCAATGGATTCATTATATTCTTTTTTATATTGATCCATGTTTTTAACATGGGCATTTGCTGAGAATTTTAATGGTGGATTAATTTTTTTAACAGACATACTATAATTCCTTATTGGCTCATAATTTGAAAATGGGATAGAAAAATATATTGAAATCGATGAAGAATCAATTGAAATTATTATTTACGAAGTACATGTTTATTTAAAATCCAACCGGTTTCATTCTGGTACATTTCCTGTTGATCTAAATAAATCCGAACTCGGCCATAGAACCTGTCTCCTGCTACTTTGGAAATAACGACATGGTCACCCTCGTTTAAAAAAAATAAAACCGCCGCACCATTTTCCGGGCCTACACGAAAAGGGGATAAATCATCAATGACTTCATAAATGGTCTCACCCTTTTCTGGACTAATAGATGAAATCATGACGGTTTTTTCATTGATACCATCTGAAATATAGAATCGACTCCTCCAGGTTGGAAACTGACCATTGGGTTTAATGGAGACTAAAACCGGTTCTTCTTTATTTCGGGTCACAGGAATCCTAAGCCGTACATAACCAGATGTATCCGTTTTTGAATCCGTCAATAATGCACCATTTTGCGTAATTCTTATTTCAGAAAATGGAATAGGGTTGCCTGATTCTTCTTTCAATACAATCAATTTTAATATGTCACCAGGTACCCGTATGGTAAATGGTTGCAGCTTTATTTCTCCGCTCCCCACATTAAACATACGATATTGATGCTCATATTCAGCGCCCAAAGGTTCCAACTTCGCAATGTTTCCCAACGTATCTGTATTCAAAATATTGAATGGCAGGATAATTTGAATCGATTCATCTGGGAAAAATAATTTTTGTATAAATGGCTCAGCCGGGTGATTTCTGGGATAGATACTAAAGCGATATGCGGTGGGCATTACATTTACTGGATTCACCACTACAGTTATAGAAACTGTTTTAGATTCTTTCCCTTTTGATTGGGACTGACTTTGGCTTGTATCAAGAACTAACGAATCCTGCGCTGATAAAATGTTCAGTAATAAAAAAAGACAGATTTTCTCGATGGAATTAGCCGGTTTTACCATGGGCCGTTTTTTGATAATTGCCATCAGCATCTTTTTTAACCGCCACCATAATAACGGTAGCAATACAAGCTAAACGAGACTGTGAATGGCGTCCTTCTGCATGGGCTTCAACTTGAATGCTAAAAGATGTCCTTCCTGATGAAATCACTGTTGCAGTGAAATTAACCCAGTCCCCTAAATACACCGGTTCCTTGAATTCAACCTTTTCAATTGCCCGGGTAACAGCACCATCAATGTCCGCACCTTTCAGAAACCGAAACGCCACTTTTGCGGCGGCAAGATCCACCCATGCAATCATTTGACCGCCAA
>Ga0315339_1002882_pt1 | contig 12577 bp, 12 predicted proteins | sample ASW17metaG_FD_204514 | JGI IMG/M metagenome (GOLD analysis project Ga0315339, IMG submission 204514) | Ammonia-oxidizing marine archaeal communities from Pacific Ocean, United States - ASW #17 | ecosystem: Environmental > Aquatic > Marine > Oceanic | place: USA: California | collected 2016-12-05
CGGTTCCGAGGCCTTGGGCGCCGTAGCGTTGGCCTTGTACCTGGGCGCTGCGGCGTTTGGCACGGTCGCGGGCGGGGTGCTCGCCGACCACGTCGATCGCAGGCTCTTGCTTGCGCATCTGTGCTTCTGGTCGCTGCCGGCGCATCTCGTGGCGGTTTGGGTCGGACCTCAAGGAGGATGGGGGCTCTTCGCAGTGGCCGTCGCTGGATTCTTCGGTATGGCGACACTGCCGCCGATCGTGGTCATGGCGCAGGAGATTCTTCCTCGAGGCGCAGCCGTGAGTTCGGGCATCGTGATGGGGCTGGCGTGGGCGGCCGGCTCGTTCGTCGTGCTCGGTACGGGCATCTTGGCGGACGCGATCGGGCCGCAACCGGCGACGCTACTCTCCATGCCGCTCGTGCTGCTGGCCGTGGCGCTCGCGCTACACCCGGCGTTGAAGAGCCCGCCCCCGGCATCCGGTGCTGGCGGCGCAGACTGACGATGCCATTCCATCTAGTTCCAGCTCGTGACCGCAAGCTTTTCCGGCTCGTGAAACGTGGCGAGGTCGTGGGTCTCGTCAAAGGACGGTCACTCTACGCGGCCGGGAGTATCGCCAAGAATGTATATCTCGTTCAAACCGGAGTGATTCGCCTCGTGCTACCGGGGATGGAGAAAGGAAGGACTGCACGCACGGTCTCCGTGGCGTTACCCTGGGAGCTCTTCGGAGATGAGGCGTTCACGGCCGGCCACCGGCGGTATGCGGCGATCGCTGGATCGACGTGCACGGTGGTCGCTTTGCCCACCGCGAGTGTGCTGAGCGGTCTCAAGACGGCGAAGAAGAGCCTGGACGCATATCTCGAGGGGGTGGAACGCGAGCTCCACCGGTTGCGGCACGCACAGGGTGGCTCGAGGGGGCCCACCGCCGCTCAGCGCCTGGCGGAAGTCCTGCTCGATCTCAGCGCGCGCTGCGGCGAGCCGGCCGGTCGCGGAGTGCATCTTTCCGTGAAGCTCACGCACCAGGTCCTCGCCGACCTTGCAGGCGCCCACCGCGCCACCGTCACGACGCTCCTCAACGACTGGTTGTACGATGGGGTCGTCGCGATGGCGGACGGAATCCTCCAGATCAGACGTCCGCGGGACGTTTGGGTTCTGGCGGGTTATCACCTATCGGAGCCCGGTTCGGACGGCTGACCCGGGGGCCCGGGAACACCGTCTTGGTGCACGGTGAGCCCCCTCTACAGAACGGCCGGTGCGTTGACCCAAATGTCTGTCCCGTCTAGCTTTTGGCGCTTTTCCGAGTCGCGGAAACCGCAGAAACCGCAGTAGTTGAACCGTAGAAGGCCACACATGTTGAAGCGTCATCCCGGTGCCCGCCGGACCCACCAGGAGCACGACAACGACCCCGACGACATCTTCCTAGCGAGGGTGCTGAATTTCGGGAAGTGGGCCGGCTCGAACCAACAGTTGTTGACCGTCATGGGCGTCGTCGCGGTGATCTTGATCGCCGGGGTCGTCTACTACGGCAACTTCAAGGAGACACAGCTTGAGCAGGCTTCGGCTCAGTTGGCCGCCGTGCACGACGCCATCGCCATCCAGGACAGCGAGGGCGCCAAGAACGAGTTGGTCACGTTCCTGCAGAACTTCGGCGGCACCGCCTACGAAGGCGAGGCGCGGCTCCTACTCGGCGACTTGTACCTGCAGTCGGACGACGCCCAGCAGGCCATGGTGGTTCTCGTGCCGCTCGGCGCGTCGCCCCGCGATCCGATCGAATTCCAGGGCGCGGCGCTTCTCGGCATCGCGTACGAGCAGGAGAATCAGTGGAGCGAGGCCGAAGCGATCTACCTGAGGATCGCGGATCGGTCAGATCTCGACTTCCAGGTGCGCGACGCGCTGCAGAGTGCTGCGCGCATCCGGGCCGAGCGGGGTGACGCCGCCGGCGCGATCGAACTCTACGAGCGCGTGCTGAGCGAAATGGAAGAGAATGCCGCGGACCGCGGCGTGTTCGAGATGCGGATCCAGGAGCTCATGACGGCGGCGACCACCTAAGACTGGCCGCCGCCGAACGCTGGCCGGAGTCGCTCGGGCGAATCAGCTCTTCTTGGATTTCTCGGGGAAAACCGCAGTAGCCGTCTCTGTCGCACTCCCGGCGTCGTTCGTACAAGTCACCACGTTTCGTCAGGCCCACGTGTGTTAATACGCAAGTGCCGGGGTTTACCGTATGGCTCTTGGACAGCGCCATCGATGGCGCGTCGGACACTCCGACCCAGCCATCAGCGCCTTGATCAGACGAGTGACCGTCGAAGCAACGTGATCGATGCGGGCGAAATGCCGCCGAGCGGCTCCATGTTCCAGGTGTGGATGCTTCGGGGTGCGGCGTTGCGCGCGCCAGAGGCTGCTGCCGCGACAATGTGGGAGCCCACGAGGAACTGCCAGAATTGCCACCTTGGATCGGGCAGTGTTGAATCCGCCATATCCAGGACCACAGAGCCAACTTCGGCGTGGTCTGCCGACCAGGAAATCGAGAAGGACTTCAGCGGCACCGTCAGCCCTTCGCCGCGCGCCTTCAAGTAGGCCTCCTTGAGTGTCCATAGCCCGTAGAAGGCGGACGCTCGGGCAGCCGGTGGTTCGGCCTCGAGAAAGGACCACTCCGCTGGGGAGAAGTAGCGCTCTGCGATCTCGAGGAAGTTCGCCGGTCGGTCGTCGGCCTCCACGTCCACACCGAGCGCTCCGGATCGGGCGACGACGATCGTCGTCAGGTCGTCCGTGTGGGACACGTTGAAGCCTAGGTCGGTCAATTGCGCCGGCTGCTCGACGAACGGTTTGCCGTGCTCCGAGGCCCCGAAGCACCAGTCCGTCGCTTCCACGGCCGGATGGTATCGGGAAAGCAGGTCCCGCAGGCACGCACGTGCGGAGATGAACTGGTGTCGACTTTTTGGGGCCACGAACCGCGCGGCTCGCTCTCGTTCCGTGGGGGACAGCAGCGCTTCGCACCGGCCCGCGAAAGCCGTGTCGGGGGCGGTCCGCGCGCGCACGAGCCACAGGTGCACGTCACCGGGGTGGAGAATTGGGAACTCAGTGGCCATTCAGCAATATACTTCGTATAATATGTATTATGTTAGGTTGTGAGGAGACCGTGGGGTCCCTGCCCCCGATTTCCCCTAGTTGCCCCGCCGCGTCTGATACGGCCGCAACGCTCGCACGCGCACGGGCGCCGTGCCTGTCCCCACCATCCCCAGTTTGAGGGCGGCCGTGTAGGAGACATCGATGATGCGGCGCTCCGGGTCGTGGAACGGGCCACGGTCCGTCACCCTCAAGGTCACCGTGCGGCCGTTGGCGAGATTCGTTACCTCGACGTAACTCGGAAGCGGAAGCGACCGGTGTGCCGCGGTCATGGCGTACATGTCATAGGTCTCGCCGCTACTCGTGCGACGGCCGTGGAACGGCTCACCGTACCAAGACGCGACCCCACGCTCGTCGTATCCCTCGGAGGTCTCCAGGACGCGGTAGGTACGGTCGAACTGCTGGTATTGCGCCATATTCCCGCTGCGACTCGGGGGCTCGGTGGTCGGGACCGGGTCCGGAATGGCTTCAAGTTCGACACGATCCGGTTCCGGAGCCTCTTCACTCGGTTCCGCGGGCTGTGGCCTGGCACCCGTGAACTCGGGGGACCCGACCCGCGTGCACCCACCCGCGGCCAGAACCGCCGCGATCAATCCAAGTCGCTGAGCCCTACCCATCCCTTCACTTCCTTATAGGCCTTCTTCACGAACTTCCCTTGTTTCTCCGAGGTAAGGTGCGCTAACCTACCGCTGACAAAGCGGTTATCATCCGTTACCTCACGTAAGATATGGACTCCTTCTGGGGCTTCCGGCAGAGCATCCGTCTCGACCTGGAGTTCGATCTCCATTAGAGCCAGACCCTCGAGAGAGCCGAGAAATCGGTCGACCTCCCACGGTCCGAGCTTCCAACGGATCTTCTCGACCACCCGCTCTTCGGCGGCTTCCATGAGCCGAACGGCCATGTCATCCGGGACGATCGCCTCCGTTTCCTCACGGCGTATGCCCGAGGCGACCTTGCACGTGAGAACGGCACCCCGTGGCTCACCTGTTCGAATGCGGACCGAGGGCTCTCCGTTGCGGATGTACCCCTGACGGTAGTGATTGCCCTCGCCCAGGGTGTACCACACGGCGTCCGCGATGCGGACCAAGAAGCGACGCTCGATCTCCCAGGCCATACGCTTCCCTACCCCCCCGGCTTCCGGCCGAGCACGGCGATGCGGCGCCTGAGGAACGGGACGAAGCCCTGTAGCACGCGCTCTGCAAGGCTCAGCAGGGGCAGATGTGATTCTGCGTAGTAGGCGCGTTCGATCTCGAAGCCCTCGTCGGTGAGCAATCGCTTCATGCGCTCCATCGACTTGTAGTCCACGTGGCTGACATCTCTCTTGAGCAAGATATCACGGTCTTTCAACGCTTCCAGGACATGACCGCGATGTGGGGTCCACGTGCTGAAGCGCCCACCGGGCTTCAGTAGCCGAAATGCCTCCTTCGACACGCGCTCGGAGTCATCCGGGTAGAGATGTTCGAACAGGTCTGCGGCGAGGACAACATCGAAGCCGCCGCCCTCCAGGCCGGTGTCACCTCCATCCGCACACACGAATCTGAGATTGTCGTGCGGGTCCGACTCGAGCCGTCGATTACAGATCTCGACGCTCTTCTCGCTGAAGTCCACCCCGATGACCTCAGCGACCCTGCCGGCGAGCGCGAAGCCGAACGTGCCCCAGCCACAGCCGAGGTCGACGACACGGTCGGTCGCGCCGGGACCGTGGATCGCGACCACCTTTTGAATGCGATACCGCTGAAAGCGACTGTCGACGTCGAAGAGGTGATCGGCGTCGCCCTCGAAGTAGTCGCTGGAGTCGTAGAACTCCTTCCCGATTCTAGGCTCGGCGTTCACAGGCGTCGAAAGATCTGCTGGGACTTGAGCCACCAGACCCGCCACACGGCCTCGCGCACGATCTTTTTCGACATCTTGGAGTCGCCACTGTCCCGCTCCGTGAAGAGGATCGGAACCTCGGTGAACGTGAAGCCCTTACACCAGGCGCGGAACTTCAACTCGATCTGAAAGGCGTAGCCGTTCGAGCGAACGCGATCGAGTCTCACTCCCAGCAGGACCTCGCGGTGCCAGCAGTTGAAGCCGCCCGTCGCGTCGCGCACGGGCATGCGGGTGATCGTGCGTGCGTACCACGAACCGAAGTAGCTGACGAGCAGGCGGCTCATTGGCCAGTTGGAGACCGTGACCCGCCCGTCGACGTAACGCGAACCAATCACGAAGTCGTACTCCGCTGCTGCGGCGATCAGTCTCGGCAGCGCGTCGGGTGGATGGGAGATATCGGCGTCCATCTCGAAGATCAGCTCGTAGTCCCTCTCCAGCGCCCAGTCGAAACCCGCGAGATATGCTTTCCCCAAGCCTTCCTTGGCGGTCCGGTGGAGCACGTGAATACGAGGGGTTGCGGCAGCCATCTCATCGGCGAGAGCGCCGGTGCCGTCGGGAGAGGCGTCGTCGATGACGAGTATCTCGATGCGCTCGTCCTGCGCCAGGACCTTGGGAACCTTCCTTGGCAGGTTCTCCATCTCGTTGTACGTCGGCACCATCACGAGGAAACGCTCTCTACTCACCGGCCGCCTCCCCTGCCCCTGCCTCTGCCCCTGTGATTGGAACCGCCACGTGACGCATCCAGAATACCGCGGCCGGCACGAGTTCCACGGCGCTCGTCCAGATCCGCGCGATGATGGCCAGCGCCGCTGCGGCGACGCTACCCAGGTGCGGAGTCAAGAACGTGATCAAGAAGGCCTCTCGAATGCCGGCGCCCGCGGGGGCCGGGAGGAACAGGTAGCCGGCGACATAAGCGGCGGCGAAGGCGGACGCGACGGGCACGACCTCAGCAGACACCCCGAAGCTGATCACAAGGACCCAAAACGACAACGCGAGCAGGACCCAGTTGAGCGCGTAGAGTCCCAGCCACCGCAGGCCGTGTACGGAGTCCAGCTGTGGGGGCGCTTTGGCTCTGGCGACGCGAAACCAGAGCCCGGCACCCGCCTGAAAGCTGGTCGGTATCGCGATCAGAAGGACGACCAGCGCCAGGACCACGGATGCGACCAGTCCCCAGGTTCGCACTGATTCCGGTCCGGTGAGCAATGCGCCGAGGCCGATCGCAGTCGCCGCGAGTATGGAGAGACCTTGTCCCAGGACGGCGGCCCCTGTCGCCGTGACAGGCCGCACGCCGCGGGCGCTCGCGAGCGCTGCCAGCCCGGCGATCTGCCACACCTTCCCAGGCAGGTAGCGGCCCAGGTTGGCGATCATGAAGAGCGGGATGGCCTGTGTCACCGGGATATGCGCACCTCCGAGATCCCGCACCACCCGTGCCCAAAGCGCGGCGTTCATGAACATCGCGAACAGCAGCAAGAGCGCCGAGGCCGCCAGGAGGAACACGTTGGGCTGCCACTCCGCCAAGTCGAGTTGCCGGAACGCGCTCCAGTCGACTCCGACGCGGACTAAGACGTACCAGGTCACCAGGGCCGTGAGAGCGAGTTGCCCGAATCGGATCAGCCAGGTCTTCAGTGTGCCCCCACGGTCCGGCGTCCTCGCCATAGATCGAAGCCCCCGGCCGCCACCACCGCCATGAAGAGTACGAGGCTGATCCAGGTGCTGGTGCGCACCAGAGCAGATTCGTACATCATCTCGACGGTATGCTCACCCACGGGGACGGGCACAGCTCGTAGGCTGTGGTAGGCGCGCATGACAGGCTGTTCGGCTCCGTCGACGGTCGCGCGCCACGCCGCGAACCAGTTGTCCGCGACAACCAGCATCGCGGGCTGCTGCGTGGTGACCGAGAGCCGGAGCCGGTTCGGGCTTCGCTCCAGCCACCTCACGGTGCCCGTGACGGGCCCGCCTTGCAGCGCCAGCGGTGCGGCTTCGTTCAGAACTACTTCCGCCTCGGGGTCGAACTCGGGCGAGAGCATGTACGGGACGGATTCTTCGTCCGATTTGACGACGGCGCTGCCCACCAAGCGCGCGCGCGGCAGGCCTGCAACGCTGTAGACGGTCTCGTACAATCGGCCGTCGCTGAGCTGGGTGCGCGAGAAGACGGGCCCCTGGAGTGACTGCCCGAGCTCTAGGTCCGGCCACAGCCAGTACTTGACGTTGAGTAGCCGGCGGATATTCGAGTTGAAGAGGTTTTGAGGCACGCCCGACCCGGCCATCCCGATTAGCTCTCGGTAGCGCAGGAGGTCGTTCGGGTGATGCCCAGCGACGAGTTCGATACCGTGTATGGCCGGGACCACATCCTGCCCGGAGCCGCGGAACGAAAAGAGTCGGTATGGTTCGTCGCTTCCGGCTTCCTGGTCCAGAATCGCCTGAATGTTGGGATCCGGCGCCGACCACGTCTCGAAGTCGAATGGCTGGATGTACAGGTTCGAGATACGCAGTTCGTCCGCCACGACGAGCAGCACGAGCCCCGCGAGCAGCGCTCGCGGGGCCAAGTATGCGCCGCGCACCGCCCACGTGAGGCTGGTGAGCGCCAGCGCCAACAACAACGAGAAGAACGCGCCCCGCCCAATGAACGGCAGCAGCTGGGTCTCCATGAGCTGAAGGCGGCCCGGATCGACGTCTCCGTAGACCGCCGAGGTCCACACGGAGGTCAGGACGCCCGATCCCGCCAGAAGAGTCAGGACTCCGAGTCCCGCTGATACGGCCCAGAGCACGCGCATGACGGAGTGCCAGCCCTCGTCATCGTCTTCGCTGGCGGCCCGGAAGATGCGGTCCGCTCCCAGGGAGGCCAGTGTCGCCACCCCGAATCCGAATAAGAAGATCGCCTGTGATGGCGACCGAAACAGGCTGATGCCGGGCACGACCTCGTAGAACAGGCGCCACAAAGGCGTATGGGTGCCGAGAGCGAAGAGAAATGCCATGGTCCCCAAGCCGGTGAAGAACCAGCGGAGTCCGGAACGAGCGCCGCCCGCGAACGAGACGGCCGCGAGCAGTAGCAGCACGAGACCCGCGTACTCGTGATTGTTTTTGAATGCGTTTCGGCCCCAGTACGTGTTCTGGGCCCAGCCGTCCGACCCCGGGGCGCCCCCGCCCGCGAACTCGGGGATGACCATCGCCATCCCTTCTTCGGGGTGCATACCCCACGAGCTCGACCATTCTACGTTCGTTTGACCCTCGGCTTCGCCAGAGGTCTGCACCCGACGCGAGTCGTGCGTGACGTAATCGTATGCCGGGAAGAACTGAAAACCCGCCAACCCTGCCCCGGTGAGCGACGCAAGCAAGAAGAGCCCGAATCGCATGCCCGCTCTTCGGGCTCCGGACGCACCCACGGTCGGGACGTCACCGTCCGTGCCGTCCGCCTGGCTTTCGCGGGCGATCTGCACGGTCCGGAAAATCGCGTACAGGCCCACGCCGCCGAACAGGAAGTACGCCATCTGGAAGTGCGTGGTAGCGATAACCAGCGCGATGACGAGCGAGATCGAGCTGAAGTGCGCCATGCGCGGTGCGACGAAGTGGCGCTCCACGGCCCAAAAGAGAAGTGGGGTCAGCGCGATGACGAACAGCCGTCCATCGTGGCCTGGCGTCACCAGGCTGACGAAGAACGGCGCCAGCATGTACCCGACGCTCGCCACCAACGCGGCCGGCCGAGATGCGTGGATTGCGCGCGCCCATCCGAACATGAAGAAGCCGGCGGCCGCAACGTGGATCACCAGCTTCCAGCCGAGGGCGCGGACCGGCTCCATGACCAAGAGAAGGAAGAGCGACGGCGGATAGAACGAGTCGCCAGCCGACAGCGCCTCCAGGAACGGCGTGCCGCCGAGGATGTTCGGTGCCCAGCGAGGGATCGCGCCAAACGCCTGCAGCGATTCGGCGTAAAGAGCTCGGGCTACGTATCCGAGTCCCAGCGTATCGCTCCCGTAGAGCATCTGGTCGCTGAATACGAACGTGCGGAAGAGCACCAGCGTGAGCCCGACGAAGAGTACGGGCGGGAGCCACGTCGGCACGGAAGGCACGTCCGAGCCTGCGCGATCCGCGCCAGCGCCGCGGCTTTCGGCTGGCGGCGGCGCGTCAGTCGACTGCTTGGACCGGTCCTTCCGTCGCTTCTTCGCCATCGCCGCTCCGTTAGGCTGCGTGGCGACGCGCCACGAGTTCCTCGTAGATTTCGAGATGCCGGTCGGCCAGGCGGGCGTTGCTCCACCGGTCCACGACCCTCCTGCGCGCCTCGGCTCCGAGGGCGTGTAGCTGCCCGCCCCGCAGCAGCGCGATCACCTTCCAGGCGAGGGATTCCGGGTCGGCGGGCTCGAAGAGCCCTCCCACCGCGTCGCCGACGATCTCGGGCAGCCCGCCGACTCGCGAGGCGGCCACCGGCAGCTCACACGCCATGGCCTCCAGCGCCGCAATGGACGTCGCTTCCATCAACGATGGGAAGATCGCCAGGTCGCCCGACGACAGAAGCCCCGGCATGTCGATGTTCGGGCGCGCCCCCATGAACGTCAGGCGGTCAGCGACACCGAGCTCTGCGGCGAGCGCCTCGAGCCTCTCCCGCTCGGGTCCGTCTCCCACGAGAATCGCCTCCGCGTCGACTTCCGACGTGATGCGCGGCATTGCCCGAATCAGGTACTCGACCCCGTTCTTGTGGAAGAGTCTGCGAGGCACGATGAGGCGCGCGCGGCCATCCGGGAGAGGCGGTAGTGTCGGCTCGACTCGCTGAAAGAAGCCTGTCTCGACGCCGTTGGTCAGAGCCTCGACATGTACGCCGGCCGCGATGCCCTTCCCTACCTCGGCGATCTCGACGCTGGCGGCGAGGTTGTGGTCCGCGGCTTCCAAGAAACGTTGGAAGATCGGTCGCCAGAACGGCGACTCGGCCCGCTTGAGGAAGTGGCTCGTGTGGTACGTCGTCACGATCGGTGCCTTGCTGACGCGTTGTGCGACCATGCACGGGAGGACCGACGCGATGTCTTGGGCGTGCATGATGTCGGCGGAGCGAGCGAGCGCACCGAAGCGAGGCATCGAGAAAAAAGCGTGAGTCGCCCAGCCCGCCGCGTTGCGCGCGGGCATCCACGTTCGCCAAACCCGGACCTCGCCCATGATTTCGTGATCGGGCAGGCCGGGCTGGGATCGAGACGTGACCACGTCCACCCGGTGCCCACGGTCGGCCAGCGCCTGGCACAGGTAATAGACGTGGCTTTCGAGGCCGCCTACCTCTGGGGGGAAGTAGACGCAGTGCATCAGGATGTTCACGTGCGCCAATCCTCCATGGCACGTGGACGTCCGAGCAGGTCCGCTACGACGATGTCCGCGATGCGCGCGCCTGCGAGTCCGTCTCCATAAGGGTTGGCGGGGCTATTGTCCCCCGCGGATCGCGCGAGCGCAGCCCGAGCGCGCTCCAGTATCAAGTTCCTGTCCGTGCCGACCAGTTCGGCCACGCCCGCCTCGATGCCCTCGGGGCGCTCCGTCACTTCCCGCAGCACCAGAACCGGCACGCCGAATGTGGGCGCCTCCTCCTGGATGCCGCCGGAGTCGGTGAGCACCAGGTCGGCCACCGCGAGGGCGGCGACCAAGTCGAGGTAGCAGACCGGATCGATGAGGTGGATACGGTCGTGGTCCGCGAGCAATTCGTTCGCGGGCGCGAGCACGTTCGGGTTGGGGTGCACCGGGTACACGATCTCGACGTCGTCGATTTCGTCGGCGAGCTCTCGCACTGCGGCGAAGACCTCGCGAATCGGCGCCCCGAACGATTCTCGCCGATGCGCGGTCAATAGTACCAGCCTGCGCTCGCCTTCGATCACCGCCCTCAGAACGGCGTTCTCCACCGGCCTCCCTTGGTCCGCAACGCTCATGAGCGCGTCGACCACGGTGTTGCCGGTCACATGAACCTGCTCCGGGGGCGCACCCTCGGCCAGAAGCGCCTGTTCCGCGTATTGCGTGGGAGCGAAGTAGTAGTCGGAGACCACGTCCGTGAGGCGGCGGAAGATCTCTTCCGGGAACGGTGCCCACTTGTCGTGTGTGCGAAGTCCGGCCTCGACGTGTCCGACTTTGACGCGTTCGAAGAAGCCCACCAGCGCCCCGGAAAAGACTGTCGCGGTGTCCCCCTGCACCAACAGCGCGTCGGGCTTGAACCCTTGAACGACCTCGCGAAGCCCCTCCAGAGCCCCCTGTAGCACATCGTACAGGGTCTGACCCGGCTTCATGATGTCGAGGTCGTAGTCCGGGTCGAGCGCGAACGCTTCCAGTACCTGATCGACCAGGTGCGTGTGTTGGCCGGTGAGAGCAACTCGTGTCTCCACATGGGGGCTGTGGCCGCGCAGCGCGTCGATGACCGGGGCCATCTTGATGGCCTCGGGCCGAGTCCCCACGACCACGAGGACTCGACGGGAGACCCCGATGTTCTCGCTCAAGTCAGCGCCCCTTCTTCTTCAGCGCGTCCAACTCGTCCCGGACCTGCGCGATCTGTTCGGAGACGAGCCCGAAGCCCACGAGCAGGAAGCCGAGCGTGAGCAGCAGCATCACGAGGTACAGAAGCGGCCGGTATCCCATGGGCGGTATGTATGCATCGAAGCCGACCATTGGGTGAAGGAAGCGAAGGTAGGTCGCGACGCCACCGACGAGAATCCCGGCCGCGGTCAACGCCATGCCGGCCGACCCGAACAGCAAGAGTGGTTTCCGCGAGAACATCAGCAGGAATCCGACCGAGACCAGGTCGAGAACGCCGATCAAGATTCGAAAGGGGCCGGTGAATTTCGACGTCCCCGCCCGCCTGGCGTGCAGCTCGATGTCGATCTCGGTCACGGTCGCGCCGCGCGCGTGGGCGAGCACCACGAAGAAGCGGTGCCAGTCATGGCGAAGCGTCAGCCCCTCGAGCACGCTACGGTGGAACGCCTTCATGGAGTTGAGGTCGGAGACGGGCACGTCGAAGATCCGGCGCGAGAGCCGGTTGTAGACCGTCGAGATCCCCCGTTTCGAATAGTCACCGATCTTTCGTCCGGTCACGATGTCGAAGCCGTCCCCGAGTCTGTCGAGAAAGCGCGGAATGTCGTCGGGGGAGTGCTGCAGGTCAGCGTCGAACAGCACCAAGTACTTCTTGTCCGTTGCCCCCGCCGCGGTGATCATCGCCTCGGTCTTGCCCAGGTTCGTATTGTGCTCGATGACCTTGAAGGCGCCCCACCCGTCGGCCGCCTGGCGCGCGAGCGCGGCGGTATCGTCCGTGGATCCGTCGTCCACCAGCACGACCTCTCCATCGAGGTCGTGGCGCTCGAAAGCACCCCTGAGCTCCCGCACCAGATCTGCGATGATCGGGGCTTCATTGAACGCGGGGACGAGTACGGCGAAGTCGCTCTTCGTCATACCCGCTTTCGCATGCGCGCAGGGAGGACCCCGAGCTGGTCCCGGTACTTCGCCACGGTGCGACGGGCGATCTTCACACCGTCCGCCATGAGTAGTTTCACGATCGCCTGATCGGTGAGGGGTTTGGCGGTGCTCTCGTCAGCGACCAGGCTTCTGATCTTGTCCTTCACGCCGCGTGCGGAGATATCCTCGCCGCTCGTGGTCGAGA
>Ga0315339_1002884_pt1 | contig 12572 bp, 12 predicted proteins | sample ASW17metaG_FD_204514 | JGI IMG/M metagenome (GOLD analysis project Ga0315339, IMG submission 204514) | Ammonia-oxidizing marine archaeal communities from Pacific Ocean, United States - ASW #17 | ecosystem: Environmental > Aquatic > Marine > Oceanic | place: USA: California | collected 2016-12-05
CGGACAGGGGAGAGTTCTGGTGGAGCATCTTCAGGTTCAGCTGATTCGGCCACCAGTGTTGATTCGCAGTGGTGCCACGTGCTTGAGATCCGTGCATCACTGGGCATTTTCCATTGCTCGCCATATTTCCTCCAATTGTGTTCTGTGTTTTTTACTTGCTCGAGATTGGGAGTCGTCATCGGGTTTCTAATATACCGAGAGCATCCAGATCGTCAATAATTATTATTGTTATTGTCGGGATTTTGTTGCGATGAGCCGAATCGAATATTGTATAATCTGTACCGGTTGTTCGACGCTTATCCGCCCCTGCTCACCGGCTACTCTCTTACCCTCTTACCCGTTCTAAAATCGCCAGGGCGATATCCACGATTCGTCCCGGATCACGCCCGAGGATTCGAATCATAGGCTCTTTGCCTTCATCACCTATGTCGTAAATGATATCGGGCACCTCACCGGTTTCGCGAATAACCTGTGTTGTACCCCATTCGAGGGATGAGCCTTCGAGATTCTTGACGTCCTTCGGTTCCTCATGACGGTCGAAAGAGGCGATGGACAGGTTGAGAGCACGGCATGCCGCCAGCATCTTCTCCTCGTACCGGATATTCATCACCGCACGCTTATCGGGATCGTGTTCCATGGCGGTCAACACAATTTTTGCCACATGCGTCGATGCGGCGAATTCAGGAGGCGCCACGGATCGAATGTCCCGATGGAGGCGTATCAACCGTCCCGGAAATGCGGCGACATCGTCAAACGTTCTCGCACCGGTGAGCCCCATCCCCAAATTGGACTGCACCTCAGGGATCAAGGCACCGGCATGGGCTTCTTCCAGCCGCCGTGCAGCGGCTGTAAGCTGATCCAGCACCGTACGTTTTTCGACCTCACGGTACAGTGTATGAAAATGATGCACAGACCCGTGACCGCGGCCGATGGGTTCGGCATAACGAATGGCTTCGGTCAGATATGTTTTGGCATCTCCAACCGCTGTTTTAACGTCAGATCCTTTAGCCATTTCCGCTGCGATGGCTGCCGCAAACGTACAACCGGTGCCGTGGGTGTTCGGTGTATCGATCCGATCCGCTTCAAACGCATCAAAGGATACACCGTCGAACAACACATCTACCGCTGCTCCTTCCAGATGCCCGCCTTTTACGACCACGTATCGGGGGCCCATGTCGTACAGCCTTCGGGCGATTTCTCGCATGCCCTCTTCATCTGTTGCTTCGATACCGGTCAAGGCTTCGGCTTCCGCCAGATTGGGCGTTATCACCGTCGCTATAGGAAGTAGTTTATCCTTCAGTGTCGCAATGGCCTCGGACGCGAGCAGCACATCCCCACTCTTGGCGACCATGACCGGATCGATGACGAGCGGAATATGCTGATAGGGTTGTAGGGATGCGACAACGGTTTCAATGATTCCGGCATTGGCAAGCATCCCGATTTTGATCACCTGGGCGCTGATGTCTGACAGGACGGACTCAATCTGCTGGGCTACCGCTTTGTCAGGCAGGTCGTATACCCCCTGCACTCCGACTGTGTTCTGCGCCGTAACCGCGGTAATGACCGACATCCCATATACGCCACAGGCGGCAAAGGCTTTCAGATCCGCCTGAATACCGGCGCCACCACCGGAATCCGATCCGGCGATGGTCAGGGCTTTATATACCATGTTTTTTTTCAGACCCTTCTGTATCAGTGGGGGTTTTTTCGTAGAATTTTTTAATTAAGGTATCGAGGTACTCGCCTGGGTTTCTGATGGCCTCGGCTGTTATTTTCAACTCTCGGGTCTGGACCAGTTTGAGCCCATGTACATAATCTCTAAACAATTCCATGCCCAGGTCTGCGGGCGATTTGTTCTGCTCTTCAGCTATTTCAGCCAGCGTGGTTCTGGCATCGTCATCGAGCGTCAATACAATGTCGTGTTCTTCTTGAAACCGCTGCTCGAGTTCATGTATCAAGGGCGGCGCCTCAGCCAGCATGCGCGTAAGTTCTTCCACAGGATTTTCCACGACCGATCGGGTCACGGTGAGCGATTTAACCGTACTGGACGGCAGTTTCTTTTCAAACTTGATCAATATTTTTTCCATCACGCCGATCAGCCCCCGGGCACCGGTTTTGGACTTGTGCGCCCGTTCAGCAATTAACCTGAGAGCCCCATCATCAAATTCGATATCGATATTGTATGCTTTAAAGTCGCGTTTTTTAGCGATGATCACCGGGCTGTTTCTATTTACCAGAATCTGAAACAGATCATCTACGCTGAGGGTGTGTAGAGCCGCAGTGATCGGCAATCTACCGATAAACTCTGATTCAAATCCGTATTCTATGAGGTCTTCCGCCGTGACATACGGCAGCCATTCATCATCTTCAGGCCTTTCTTGACTTTCTTCCTGGATAAATCCCATGGCATGCCGTGTCATCCGCTTTTTGATTATTTCATCCAGATTGGCGAACGCGCCGCTGACGATGAACAGGATATTTCTCGTATTGATCCGCTTACGCTCTACTTTTCCCGTTTTTTGAAACTGCAGGGCATTTTCCATCTGTGAGGCCAGGTCGTTCGGCGCCTGGAGGTCCACCTCCGTCTCTTCCATCAGCTTTAACAAGGTACGTTGTACACCGGTGCGGGACACATCAGGACCAATCGAACTACCGGAGGATGCAATCTTGTCAATTTCATCAATATAGATAATGCCATATTGGGCCAGGTGGATGTTCCCTTCCGCCTCATGCACCAGAGAGCGAACCAGATCATCCACGTCACCCCCGACGTAACCAGTCTCGCTGAACTTGGTCGCATCTCCCTTGACGAAAGGCACGCCTATCTTCTGGGCGATGAGCTTGATGATGTATGTTTTTCCTACACCGGTAGGGCCTATCAGGATGATGTTATTTTTGATGTTGCCGACCGACTCTTCTTCTTCCTGCAATTTGATCCGGTTAAAATGGGTACAGACTTTGGTAGCGAGAATTTCCTTGGCCTGATCCTGCCGGATGACGTATTCGTTCAGATACGCTTCCAGTTCTTCCGGCTTCATATTAAACAGGATTTCCGGGATAGGCGCTTCTTCTGCAGGTGGATCGGTGGAGGAGCCTTCCTGCTCCGGCTGAGCGAACTGAACATCAGCCCCATATTTCTGAGCCAGGAATTCTTTCAAATCTTTTTGTATATCACCGAGGTTCGGCGGGTTTCCGGACATATAGAACCTTTGATTGACTGATGGATTGATTGATGGTGTCCTGCGGACACACAGCGAGCCCTTCGGGGTTGACTGATTGACTGATTGATGGTTCCCTATTGCACGTTGGCGGAAATAATAAGACATTTGCCAGGCCAACAATGGATGGAAGGTTCCCTCTGGGAACGCTTCGAGCACTACGTGGTTCCCGCTTAAAGCCTGTGGGAATGACAGTCTTTGTTGAAATGTAGCAATACTTCCGCCGACGTGCGCCAGGGGGAACTCATCGATTCCTTCGGATTTGATTGCGTTATGTGTTTTGCCATCACCAAATTACCAAATTACCAAATCAGTCAATCACCAATTTCTATCCGGCACGGGCACCGTTCGGCACTTCGTGCTCGGGCATGGCCAGGGCGGGTTTTTCTAGGCCGTCCGCGTAGCCTATGTCGAACAGCATGCCTTCCGAAAATTCTCCCATCATACGTCGGGGTTCGAGGTTGACGACGAAAAGTGCCTGTTTCCCTTCTATTTCCTCCGGATTTTCCCGCTCCTTTTTCATGCCGGCCAGGATGATTCGCTGATGATCGCCGAAATCCACGATCAAGCGAAGCAGTTTATTTGATTCTTCGATGTCTTCCGCACCTACGATGGTACCGATACGAATATCAAGTTTATCGATATCGTCGAAAGAGATCGCTGGTTTAATTGGGGCGGGCGTCATGGATGGGTTATTGGTCAGGCGCACGGCACACCGTGCGCGTACGGGTGCATTATGTTCCTATTTTTAATTGAGGCGTTAATGGCTCTATGGCTGTTATTTCCGCTTGCATGGCCAACGCCTTCGACACCGTTCGTTTTCAGATCACCGAAACGCAACGATACAATATAGCACAATGCACCTGTTTAGGCAAGAGGACAAATCAACGAAAATGTATGGAATGCGGATGGCGCAGAATGAGGAGCTTGGAGCGGGTTTATCACTTCTTCATCTTTCTCAACTGTATTACTGTAACTTCAGCCGGCGCCTGGAAGCGTATAGGGGCCATGGTGAGACCGAGGCCGTTGTTTACGGACATAAGCATGTTGTTTATGGTATAGAAGCCGGCCAGATACGGCGTTTCCGCCATGACCGGCGTAATCGATTGTCCGAAGAGCTTGACCACCACCTGACCGCCGTGTGTGTGGCCGCCTAAGAACAGATCATAGCCCTGCTCCGCAACCGCCTGTACCATACGCTCTGCATGCTGATGCGCCATGAAGATGGAAATGGAAGCCCTGGCCTGTTGCTGTTCCATATTTTTCAGGACATGTCCTGAAAAACGCCTGCTGTAGGTATTGGTGGCGCCGGTCAGCAGAAGTCGGTTCTCACCGACCTGTATGGTCTGATGTTTGTTGTCCAGGAGCAGGACATCATTTCGAAACAGCGAGGCGGCTATCCAGCCTTCATCAGCCCAGATATCATGATCTCCCAGACAGGCATAGACGCCGTGGGCCGCTTCAATCTTGCCTAGCATCTGCGCCCCTCTTGTAATATAACCGGTCCCCCGTGTGACCAGATCGCCCGTAAAGCAGACCAGATCGGGCTGCGTACTGTTCACGGTATCGACATACTGTTGCATCAGATCCTTATCCGTCAACTGATCCGCCTGAAGATCGCTGATATGGACTATTTTGAACCCGTCGAGGTCATCCGGAAGATCTTCTATGGCCAGACCTCTTGTGGTTACCGTCACCATCTGCGTATCGTGATATATGCGGCCGCTTACATAGAGGGTTCCGATGACGAGTAGACCGATGACCAGACCGGATTCGATCCGCATCCATGGTCTGGGATACCGATTATGAGCCCGCCAGAGCGGGACTTTGATCAGATCACTTATCAAGAGGAGAGGCACGGTCTGGCCGATGATCAGAATCATAGCCCAGTAAGGATACACCAAAGTTCGGTATACCCAGGGTTCGCCGGTTCTTATCGCCTCCACGATATCGAAATCGCCCAGGCCACCGAAAAACACATGGATTTGCAAACAGAGCGGGTAGACATTGGCGATCAGGAACAACGCGATGACAAACGGCCATATCGAATGAGACGTTTTGTTTCTTAACCGCCCGAAATCAAACCAGCCCAACCGCTCAATGGCGCGCAGCGCTTTATAGAGGACATACACCATCAGGGGAGCGGCGATGAATGAGACTAACAAGGTGTTGCGTAAGGCCCAGGGAAGCATGGTATTTGGTAAGTTGGTGAGTTTAGATGCGTCAATTAAAATAAAATCTTCCTGATTGCCCCAATTCTGGCGCCCTCTGTGTTCGATTTTTGTATCGATGGCACTCTGGATAACGGAGGCGCGAGGATCATTTAAGTCCACCCTTGTGAGCCGGTCCTGAAACTCTTCTTTTATTTGCCGAAAAAAAGATACATTTTTTGCCAGGACGGTTGCCCAACAGCTCCCCAGTAGTTCCGTACGATACACGTCGGATCGTTCCGTTGTAATAGGCACACAGGGTATCTGCAAACGACTCATTCCGGAAGCCCGGCACATTTTTGACGACCCCGATGATCCGGAAGCGCTGGCCGCATGCGATGAGACCTTTGCCCAGCACAGGCTCGAGTCCAGAAAATCGCTCCTTCGTGGCTTCATTGATCACGGCGAGAAAATTACCGTTCTCAACATCTGTATCCGTATAGGGGCTGCCTTCTATAAATTCAAACGTATTTATATGCCAGAACTCTGCATCCGTCCGTGTTCGTTCAAGTTCAATTTTCTGATCTTTCAAATAGGATTTGGTCGCATTTGCGCGGGTAAATATGGCCATCCATTCCGCACCAGGCAGATCCCGCATATACTGATCCAGCAGGCCATGTCAAGTTACGGCCTTGAGTATACCACCTGTTTTCGGCAAAAACGTAGAATTTTCGACGCATGAACACCTAGAAGGCCATTTCAACGTAATTTTTCAGCATCGTGGGTTCCTTTTTTTACCACGGAGAGTACCGAGGAATCACTGGAAGATCTTCTGTGGCCAGATCTCTTCTGGTTACCGTCACCATGTTTAGTGTACCTGGCGGCCATCGAACTGGCGGATGGTGCGTTGGGTTTCTTCGGCCAGTCTTGGATCGTGGGTCACCATGGCTATGGTTGTTTTTCCCTCCGTGTTCAGACTCCTTAAGATATCCATTATCTCATCGCCCATCTGACTGTCCAGGTTGCCGGTCGGCTCGTCGGCCGGCAGGAGGCGCGGTTTGCCGACTGTGGCACGGGCGATGGCTACGCGCTGTTGCTGGCCGCCCGACAGCTCGGAGGGAAAATGGTGGATCCGTGCGGACAGACTGGCCCGGACGGCCCCATGATAGAGATGAACTCCCCTTCTTCCATTTCCATATTGATGTTGCTCAGACCCACCGTCTCGATGCGGTAGGTCCAGTACTCTTTGTTGATATTTTCCAAGCAAATTATTTGTGGACCCCTTTTTAAAATGGTGATTTGTTGATTGTCTGATTAAAAATGCAAAGCATAGATACGGCCTAACATACCTTTTTGTATTTCAATCAACCAATCAAAAAATCAATCAATAACACTCACTTCATCCATTCTACGATAGGTTTCCATGTTGGATATGATGACCTCGTCGCCTTGTTCGAGGCCTTCTATGACTTCGAAGTATTCGAAGCTGGTGAGACCGAAGCGGACCAGCGTTTTTACAACCACTTCGTTTCGGATGACGTAGACATGATGCCATCCTTCTCCCGGGATGAACGGACCGCGTTTTCCATGGTGTACGCCTCTTGTACATCGTGGACAGCAGATTGGAATCTCATACTAATTAATAATTTACAACAACCATCCCGCGACGGCATCGATGTGTATGCCCGTCTATACAGGCCGAAAACGCCACAGGCGAATGGAGCCGCCGTCATCTTCGTGCACGGGGCAGGCTATCTGCAGAACGTACACAAATGGTAGAGCAACTATTATCGGGCCTGAAAGGCGCCCTGCTCATCTGCCACGGGATGATCGACACCAATGTACACTTCCAGGATGTGGTCCGTCTGACGCAACGGCTGATCGAACTGGGCAAGGCCAACCGGGAGGTAGCGGCCTACCCCCTCGAAGGGCACGGATTCCGTGAACCCAGTAGTTGGACGGATGGATGTAAACGGATATTCAAGTTGTTTGAGATGCACTTAAAGTGACCCTACCGCCCACAACCATTCACGTCCTCCCTATCCGTGCAGGGATTCCCCATGCGCAGCACCGAAATCACTCTCTGGGTTGCTGCCCCTGCACCGCATACCCGCCGTCGCACCGGATGTCCGTAGCCGTAATATCGCTGGAGTCGTCACTCGCCAGAAAGACGAAGACGCGTGCGACCTCGTCGATAGTCCCTATCCGGCCGATAGGATGCAGGGCATCAAAGGCTTTACGGGCGGCTTCAGGATTTTCTGAATTTTCTTTGATAAAGTTATGGAGCATAGGCGAATCTATCGTGCCCGGAGAGACGGTGTTGACGCGAATGCCGTCCTTTGCCAGTTCCATCGCCTGACCTCTCGCCAGGGCAATCAGGCCGCCTTTGGTGGCCCCGTATACAGCGACGCCGGGATGCCCGTTGTGCCCTGTCACACTCGCCATATGGATGATGGAACCGCCCCCGGCCTTCCTCATGTGCGGCGTGCAATATTTGCTGAAAACCATCGGCGCCAGCAGGTTTACCGTCAGAATGCTTGCCATGGTGGCTTCATCCTGATCCTCTATGGGGTCGACAGGCATGATGGCCGCATTATTAACCAGGATATTTACCTGGCCGAATTGTTCAGCGACTTGATCTACAAACGTTTTGACCCGTTTGTGATCCGTAATATCGATGGTTTCTGTGATAACACGACGCCCGGTCTCGGCTATCAGACGACCGGTCTCCTCGACGGTGGCCGTATTGATGTCGCATATCGCCATATCGGCGCCTTCACGGGCCAGATGCACGGCAATGCCTCGACCAATTCCATCACCGGCGCCGGTAACGATGGCGACTCTGTCGGATAAACGCATCATGTCCTCCGGAGATACAGGGTTCAGGGATATAACAGCTACTTATACCAATTTATGAATTATGAATGTTGAATTATGAACCGCGAAGCGCGTGCTGGAGCCCGCAGGGATCAGCAATTATAACCTAATAATTTCTGTAAGTTGCAGGAAATTGTATTGGTGATATTTATTAGATCCAATACGAAACAGAGATATAAAGGCAGCATTCGGTTGTCAAGAGGGAAAGAAATGTTAATCTATTGAAGCGGTTCCTAATAGATAGAAAATTACTGTACTTTGTGCCTGGTGCTTTGTACTTTGTGATATGAGTTATCTACGATTTATACCTTTTAAAGCCAAGTTAAAGACGCTGGTCCCCGGCCTTCGCCGGGGTGACGAACTATCGTGTAGCGGCGCTAATCACATTATTTGATTTTTTATGTTAAGCTCTATACAAAGCACAACTGTGAAAATTCTTTTACAGGGTGCTGGTTCCCGACAACGGGGCAGCGTATGATATCACAAGACGAATATCTTATCGGGTTAACGCTGATCAGCGTCCTCTTAGCCTGTACTCCTGATCTTTCTCGATCGATGTCAAAGATGATGGCGAGGGTATCCTGCCTGAGTATCAGGAGAAAATCTTCGATCCCTATTTTTCAACCAAAGAAGAAGGCAGTGGCCTTGGGCTGGCTACCGCGTACTCGATCCTCACCAGCCATGACGGCGTCATCACTCTTTCCTCCGAGGTCAATGTGGGGACGACGTTTACGATCTATCTGCCGGCCACGCCTGAACATGCGGTAAGCCTGGACGTAGACCATCCGGATTCTGTTGGGGGAGATCTTGACGCACTGTGGATATACTTAGGCGCTTACAGAAAACGGCGAAGAGACTGTACAGGCTTATAGAGAGGCCTTTGAGGCCAGTGAGCCTTATAAAGCGATTATCATGGATCTCACGGTACAGGGTAATATGGGCGGCAAGGAGGCGATGCAGCTGATTCTGAACATGGACCCATCAGCCAGGGCGACTGTGGCCAGCGGGCATTCCAATGATCCTGTGCTGGCGCATTATCAGGATCACGGTTTTCTGGATCGAGTGCAGAAGCCCTATCGGTCCACGGTATTGAGTAAAGTTTTGAACGATCTTATTATGGCCGGAAATACAATTTGATTTGTTAATTTGTTGAGTGAGTGATGGCATGTGTCCTGTGGGCACGAAACCAGTCCTTCGGGGTTGACTTTCATCTTTTCAATCACCAAATCACCAAATCACCAAATACGAAGGGAACTCTATGTTTACTGCTGACCAGGTTGCGCATTATAACCGCGAAGGCTATGTGATCTATCGTGATTTTCTGTGCCAAGAGGAGTTGGCGGCCTTTCATGGGGAAATGGACCAAATCTCATCAGGGAATACACTGGCTGATCATGATGATACCCGGATGGAGATGGAACCGAACCAATCACCGGACAGCACGCTGGTACGCCGTATATATGAACCCTGTACCTACTACGATATTTTCCGTGCCTTCTCCGAATCCCCCAGGTTGTTGGATTGTATAGAGCAGTTGTTCGGGCCAAGTCTGATGTTCCACTACAGTAAAATCAATATGAAACCGCCCGGAATCGGCTCTCCGGTTGAATGGCATCAGGATCTGTCCTACTATCCTCTGACCAATCGGGACTCCGTCTCTATTCTGTTTTATCTGGACGATGCATCGATAGATAACGGTTGTCTTCAGGTCCTTCCTCGCAGGCACACCGACCCTTTGTTGAGCCACAGCACAGAGGGGTTTTTCAGAGGGAAGGTGACGGCCTCCGTCGATGATTCCGATGCCGTAACCCTGGTAGGCAATGCAGGCACGGTTATTTTTATGAGTTGCCTGACACCACACGCCTCCATGACCAATACTTCTGATAAAGCACGAAGAACATTGATTTTAAGCTATAGAGCTGCAGACGCCTATCCCATCCATTGCGGGGTCATGTCCAACCTGGTAGAAACACATAGTCGGATTGTCCGCGGCGAACGCTCACCTGTTGCCCGGTTTACTATGACGGAGTTTCCTATTCCCCAGTATGAAAATCAGATTGCCTCCCTGTACGATTTGCAGGAAAGATCAAGAGAGGACGAAAAGGAAAACGGACAATATGGACCGTAAGAAGATTGGCGGCATCCTTCTGATTTATCAGAAGCCGGGAATGAGATATGGACAAACCCCAAACGCCTCTTTTTTGATCGTGCAGAGTATACTCGCTTGATACAGATCATAAGAAAAATACCCGGTATAAAATGGCTTTACACCCTCTTCTGGCATTCTTTCGCCCGGCAATTGCAGCGCGTTCGCTACAATCAGCCTGTTGTGGAGTATGTCAACGGCGTGCCTCTGCAGGTCCTGCCTCAGGTGATGCCGCCCAAACTGTTTCGCACCGGCGCGTATCTGTCGTGTCTTCTGACACCTGAACTGGTTCCTTCGGGTAGCCAGATATTAGACATGGGTACCGGTACCGGGATCGTTTCCATATTTGCCGCACCCCGGGCAAGTCGGGTGGTCGCCGTAGATATCAATCCCGAAGCGGTCAGGTGTACTCAGATCAATGCAACACGCCATCTTCTGGAGGATAAAATAGACGTCCGTCACGGCGATCTCTTCGAGTCGGTAGGTGAAGAGACCTTCGACCGGATCATATTCAATCCGCCTTTTCTGAAAGGCACGCCTTCAACCCCGTTTGAACAAGCGCTTTACGGCGGAGACACGATCGAACGATTTTGCAGCGAGGCGAAACGATATCTGAAAGAAAATGGAGAGATTCTGCTGCTGTTATCCACTCTGGCAGAGGTTGAGCAAATCCTCGCCATAGCCAGAAAGAAGGGTTTTTCCATAGACCTTCTATCTGAAAAGCACTATATTAATGAATCGTTGATGCTGTATCGGTTGAGGCCGTAGACAGGCGTGTACCCACCCATGCTTATACTCTATAATCCCCCCAGTTCATCCAACAAAAAACCGGTCCTGCCCATGTCCCTCCTGGCTTTGGGCGCGATGCTGGAAGGGCGTCATGAGTACATGATCGTCGACGGCAATCTCCTGCCCGACCCACAGAATGAGCTTGACCGCCTTATCCGGGAGAAACAGGTGGACCGGTTAGCCATAACCGTTATGCCCGGACCTCAACTCAACGAGGCCGTCCCTCTGTGTCGCGATCTGAAAACCCGACATCCTCGTCTGACCATCATCTGGGGCGGCTATTTTCCTTCTCAGCACTGGGATGTCTGCCTGAATGCGCCGTATGTTGATTACGTCGTCCGCGGGCATGGTGATCAGGTGTTCGTCGATTTACTGGACGGATTAGATGATGGTCTGCAATTCGAAGGCTTCGAAGGACTGGCCTATCGCCATACCGAAACCAATGAAAAAATCAGCAACGAGATGCCGGCTCTGCCGCATCCCGATACCCTGCCGGATTATCCGTACCATCGCATTGATATGGACAGATACATACGCCGTACATTTATGGGAAAACGTACGCTGCCGCATCATTCCAGTTACGGCTGCCCCTTCTTCTGCAATTTCTGTGCGGTCGTCAACATGGTAGGTGGCAAGTGGGTAGCGCAATCGGCGGAACGGACAGCAGCCGTGGTGGAAAATCTGGTAAAAACCTGGCAGTTAGATGCGGTTGAATTCTACGACAACAACTTTTTTACGCAACAATCACGGGTCGCCGAATTTTCCGATCGCATCGTGCCGCTGAATATCCGCTGGTGGGGCGAAGGACGGGTGGATACCATGCTCAATTTCTCTGATACAACCTGGCGATTGATGGAAAAATCTGGTTTGGGAATGATTTTTCTTGGGGCGGAAACCGGTTCGGACGCGACCTTGAAACGCATGGACAAAGGCGGCACGGCAGCAACGGAAAAAACGCTGGAAATTGCGGCAAAAATGGAAGCGCATAATATGGTGCCGGAATTCTCATTTGTCTTGGGCAATCCACCCGAGCCAGAAAAAGATATGGAAGAAAGTTTGCAGTTTATCAGAAAGATCAAACGGATCAATCCGAAATCCGAGATAATCATGTATCTGTACACCCCGGTCCCTCTATCCGGCGCGTTATACGAGCAGGCTAAAGAAGATGGTTTTGTCTTTCCGGAGACTCTGGAAGAATGGGTTAGCGACGCGTGGCAGGATTTCAACCAACGGCGCAGTACAACCATGCCCTGGGTGCAGAATCCTTTGCGACGTAAAATGCTCAACTTCGAGCGCGTGTTGAATGCATACTATCCAACCGCTACCGATATCAAGCTCACCGCTTTTCGCCGTTTCCTGTTGCGGACGGCAAGCGCCTGGCGCTATCATACC
>Ga0315339_1002885_pt1 | contig 12563 bp, 6 predicted proteins | sample ASW17metaG_FD_204514 | JGI IMG/M metagenome (GOLD analysis project Ga0315339, IMG submission 204514) | Ammonia-oxidizing marine archaeal communities from Pacific Ocean, United States - ASW #17 | ecosystem: Environmental > Aquatic > Marine > Oceanic | place: USA: California | collected 2016-12-05
TGGATATCGATGCCGGCTTGGCTGATGGCGATGGCTCGGAGACCCTGAGCATCTCGATTGGCGACATCCCGGCGGGCTCGACGCTGACCAGTGGCGGTGAGACGATCACGGTTGATGAGAACGGCAATGCAAATATTGATCCGTCGCAACTGGCCGGCTTGCGGATCACTCCGCCGGACGACTTCTCCGGCTCGTTCGATCTGACTGTTACCTCGACCTATACGGAAGAGAATGGCGGCGACACAGCAACGACAACAGGATCGATTACGGTTGATGTTGAAGCTGTGGCCGATGATCCGACATTGAGCGCCAGCGATGCGGCCGGCACGGAAGACCAGTCGATTGCCTTGGATATTGATGCCGGTGTCACAGATGCGAGCGAGAGCGTTAGTGTAACAATTTCCGGCGTGCCGGATGGCGCGGCGCTTTCCGCAGGAACGGACAATGGAGATGGTTCCTGGACGCTGGATAGCGGTGATCTGGATGGATTGACGGTAACACCGCCGCAAGATTTCTCCGGCAGCTTTGATCTGACGGTAACGGCGATGACTACGGAAGACGATGGTGATACTTCAACAACGTCGGGGTCGTTGACGGTTGATGTGGCCGAAGGCTCCACCTTGAACGTCAGCGATGCCGCGGGAACAGAAGACACCGCCATCGATTTGGATATTGGCGTGACGCAATTGGATAGGGACGGCTCGGAAACCGTTTCCGTGACCGTTTCCGGGGTTCCGGACGGTGCCAGCTTGAATGCGGGTACCGACAATGGCGACGGCACGTGGACGTTGGACAGCGGAAATCTGGATGGCCTTCAGCTCACGCCGCCGGCCGACAGCAATGAGGATTTCTCTCTCGGTGTTTCGGTGACGACGACTGAGGCTAATGGGGGCGAGTCAACGACGACAAGCGGCACAATTGATGTTGATCTGACGGGTGATTCTGACGGTGCGTCGCTAAATGTGTCGCTTGGTAGTGAAGGTGGCGAAGGAGGAGAAGGGGGCAGCAGCAGTGTCACTTATGATCTTGATGTCTCGGCGGCGCTTTCCGACACGGATGGGTCGGAAACACTGTCGATCACGATTTCTGATGTTCCCAGTGGTGTAACGCTGGATGCCGGTACGGATAATGGTAACGGAACATGGACGCTCGAAGCCGGAGATCTTGACGGCCTTTCGATGACGGTGGCGGACGGAACACCGGCTTTTGATCTTACTGTCTCCGCAACAGCCACTGAAGACGATGGCGACTCGTCTACCACCACAGCGACAATTTCTGTCGATGCGACGGACACCAGTGCCGATGAAGCTGAATTGTCTGCGGCGGACGCCGTGGGAAGTGAAGACACGGCGATTGCACTGGATATTGATGCCGGTCTTTCCGATACGGATGGTTCAGAAAGCTTGAGCATCACGATTTCCGGCGTCCCGGACGGTGCGGCGCTTAGTGCTGGTACGGACAATGGCGATGGGTCATGGACGTTGGATGCGGACGATTTGGAAGGTCTTAGCGTGACGCCGCCTGCGGACAGCAACGAAGATTTCTCGTTAAGCGTGAGTGCGACGACGACTGGGGCGTCAAGCGGCGATACGGCAACCACGACGACGACGCTAGATGTCGATGTCACGGGCGTGGCTGATGCGCCAACGTTGAGTGTTTCCATCGAATCGGCTGGCCAAACCAGCGCAGAAACGACAATCGACGTGCCTGAGACCATTTCCGACGCAGCAAGTAGTGACGATTCGGTTGTTGTTTCCGGTGTGCCGGACGGTGCTTTCCTGAATGCCGGTACAGACAATGGTGATGGGACGTGGACGTTAGATTCCGGCGATCTCGACGGCTTGACCGTGATGCCCGCCGACGGTGCAACCGATGATATTTCGCTTTCCTTCGAAGTGCCGGGGAGCGGCGCACCGGGAGATAGCTTGGTTTCTGAGAACTTCGACAGTGGGGTCTCAGGCTGGAGCGGCGATGCCGAGAGTTCAGGTGGGGAACTGCGTCTGGAGGGCGATGCGACGACCTCCAAGACGTTTGATTTTGGCCCGGAACACGCAGGTCAGACGGTAACAATCTCCTTTAATGCCGATGCCCAGAACGATTGGGAAGAGACTGGCGATTATCAAGATTATTTCAACGTGTCAGCTAATGGTGAGAGCGTTGTCAGCACGTTGGAAGGGGACGCCGAGCTTCATGAATTCACCGTGACCTTGGACGAAAACGGCCAAGTGACGATGGAAATGAGCACCGATACGACCGCATCTGATGAGCGTGTCGATATTGATAATTTTCAGATCACGGCCGGTGACGATTGGGATTCGACCCTCGCGTCGGCGGACTTGGACGTAACTCCGGAAACTGGTGGGACGATCTACGACGTCGATTTGGTTGATATTCAGACAAGCCTTACGGACACGGACGGCTCGGAAACCCTGTCGGTTACGGTCTCCGGCCTGCCGGATGGCGCCACCTTGACGGCGGGCACGGACAATGGCGATGGCACCTGGACGCTCGACGCCGGTGAGGTCGCGGACCTTGAGATGCTTGTTCCGGCCGGCTCAGGTGACTTCGATTTGACGGTCAGCGCGACGGCGACGGAAGACGATGGCGATACAAATACCGTGACCACGACAGTCACGGTTGTCGAGCCGGATACGGATGCCGACGGTGCAACGATTGAGACGTCGGATGTAACCGGCAATGAAGATACAGCCATCGCGCTAGATATCGATGTGACGCAGGTCGATACGGATGGTTCGGAAACCATGTCCATCACCATTAGTGACGTGCCGACCGGTGCAAATTTGAGTGCGGGAACGGACAATGGCGACGGCACCTGGGCCCTTGACGCGGGAGACTCGGATGGCTTGTCCGTCACGCCGGCTGACGACTCGAGTGCCGACCTCACCTTGGGAATCTCGGTGACGACGACGGAAACCTCCAGCGGTGATACGTCAACGACCACGTCGACGTTGGATGTCGATGTTGCGGGGGTTGCCGATGCACCGACGGTCAGTGCGAGCACTACATTCGATAGTCAAGAATCGAGTGAAACCACCGTCCCCGTGCCGCAGACGATCACCGATGCCGCCGATACTGATGGCAGCACGGTGACTGTTTCCGGTGTGCCGAACGGTGCTTCGCTTTCCGCTGGCACGGATAATGGCGACGGTTCTTGGACCCTCGCCACCGACGATCTGGATAGCTTGACGGTGACGCCAGCCGAGGGATCTAGCGACGATATTTCACTGTCCTTTGATGTCAGTGGCTCCGGTGGTCCCGGTGACACAGTAGGTTCGGAAGATTTCTCTAGCGGCGTTTCCGGATGGAGCGGCGGTATGTCGGCGAACAACGGCGAGATGAAGATCGGCGGCGACAATATGGATGAGACGGCTTCGAAGACCTTTGATTTCGGCGACGAACATGCCGGCCAGACGGTTACCGTGTCCTTCGATGTTGAGATGTTCGGCGGCTGGGATGAGAGCGGCGGAAGCAGGGATTATTTTCAAGTTTCCGCCAATGACTCGCAGGTCATCAACACGACGGATGATGACCAGAATAGTTCCTCCTTCGAAGTGACGCTGGATGAAAACGGTCAGGTGGATTTGACCTTCGGTGCCGACACGACATATTCGCCGGAAGGCGTGAACATCGACAATCTCAGTTTTACCGCCGGTGACGACTGGGATAGCTCACTTGCTTCGGAAACTGTTGATGTGACGCCGGAAGCGGGTGGGTTCAATTACGATCTGGATATCACGGCCGGACTTAACGACACGGACGGTTCTGAAAGCTTGTCGATCACTGTTTCCGATATGCCCAATGGCGCGACGTTGAGCGCTGGTACGGACAATGGTAACGGAACTTGGACACTAGACGCCGGTGATTTGGATGGCTTGCAGGTGACGGTGCCGACGGATGCCGGTGAATTCGACTTGTCCGTTAGCGCGACGGCCACGGAAAGCGATGGCGATACCAATTCGGTGTCAACATCGGTGTCCATTTCGACGCCGGATACCGTTGCCGAAGATGCGGCACTGTCGACGACGGATGCATCTGGCGAGGAAGATCGGGCGATTGCTTTGGAAATTGATGCCAGCCTCACCGATACGGATGGCTCTGAGACACTGTCCATTAGCATCTCCGGCGTGCCGGAAGGCGCGGAGCTTTCCTCAGGCACGGACAATGGTGACGGATCCTGGACGCTAGATGCCGGCGACCTCGATGGCTTGACCATCCTACCGCCGACGGACTCGAGCGCTGATATGTCGCTCACCGTCACCGCGACGACGACGGAAACCTCGACGGGAAACACCTCGGAAGTGACGTCGACGATGAATGTCACTGTCGACGGCGTTGCCGACGCGCCCGAATTGAGCGTTAGCCTTGGTGACGGCGTCGAAGCAGGCGGTGGTGCGACTCCAGTGAGTTACTGGAAAATGGATGAGAACGACAATTGGGCCGATGAGGGGCAGACAATTGCCGACGCCATGGGGAATAATAATGGCGCGGTTGGCGAGGATGGCCAGGATCTTAATGATAATGGGGTATTTAGTAAGGCAGCTGAGTTCGAAAGCGGTTACGGAGACCATATTGAAGTTCCGCATGACGATAGTCTGAAGCCTGAATCCGGTGCACTGACTATGTGGTTTAATGCCGATAGCACAAGCGGCCGAAACACCCTGGCGTCCTCGGATTCCTCAGGGAATGACGACGGTGGACACTTCGGGTTGTTTGTCGAGAACGGTACCCTGCGGGTGCGGATGCAGAGTGAGGACGACGAGACCGATTTCACGGGTGGTAGTGTGAGTACCAACGAATGGAATCAGGTCACGGTGACTTGGGGCGAGGATGGCGCAAATGTATATCTTAATGGTGAATTGGTGGCTTCTGACGATGACTGGACAGATGGGTTGGCCGGCAATGAGAACCCGTGGACCTTCGGTGCTAATCAGTGGTCCAGTGGCGATAATACAGCGAACAACCTGCAGGATTATTTTGACGGCCATATAGATGACATTGCTATTTATGATGAGCAGTTGTCGTCCAGTGATGTTCAAGCTCTCTTTGACGATGGCGTGCAGGATGTCATGGATTCCGACGAGGGCGGCGATAGTATCCAATATCCTGTTGATATCACCGCTGCTCTTGCCGATACGGATGGTTCTAAATCCATGTCGATTTCCATCGAAGGTATCCCGGATGGCGCAGAGTTGTCGGCGGGTACTGATAACGGTGACGGCACTTGGTCCGTGGACGAGGGCGACTTGGATGGCCTGACCTTGACGGTGCCGGCGGACGCCGATGATTTCGCCATGTCTGTGAGTGCCACTGTGACTGACGAAGGTGGTGATACCCGCACGGTGATTGAGACGGTCAAGGTTGATGTCAGCGGTGATGGCTTCGATGCCGGCACAACGGGTACCAGCGCTGGCGATACGTTGACTGGTTCCGCCGGCGACGATCTGATTTCGGGCCAAGACGGTAATGACGATATCAGTGGCGGCGGTGGTGCGGATACGTTGCTCGTCGGTGAAGGTGATGATCAGATAGACGGCGGTGATGGTAACGATGTGATCGATGGCGGGGCTGGCGACGATACGATCGATTCCGGCGCCGGCGACGACAACGTCATGGGCGGTCAGGGCGATGACTTGTTCATCTTCGGGTCCGGTGATGGTGCTGACTACTTCCAAGGCGGTGATGGTTGGTCAGATACCGTTCAGCTGGATGATGTCAGCGGCGGACCCGGGGGCGACTCGGGTTGGACCCTGCAGGTCGATGAAGGTGCGGGTTACACCCAGACCGATAGTGGCATTGAGTTTGATGCCGAGGCCTCCGGCGTTATCACTCTTGATGATGGTAGTGAACTGACATTCGATGGGGTTGAAAAACTGGAGTGGTAAAGTGATCTCCGGCGAATTGCATAAAAGTGGTGAATGCCGGGGCTGGTTTTAAGGTCGCGGACTGGGCAAGAACCGACTTCAATCCGTCTACGTTAAGGACTGATTGTCATTGCCACGGCGATTGGTTTAGTCTCCCGCTCATGTCAGACGCGCCCATCTATCATATGTGTAAGCTCGAAGAATGGCAGGCGGCTCAGGCCGCGGGCTCTTACGCGGGTTCTTCTCAAGACAAAGCGGACGGCTTCATTCATTTTTCGACGGCCGGGCAAGTACGTGAAAGCGCCGCGAAGCATCGCACCGGACAGGATGGTTTGGTGTTGTTGAGTGTTGATCCAATCGCTCTCGGATCAGCTTTAAAATGGGAGCCGTCCCGAGGAGGGCTGTTGTTTCCCCATTTATATGGCGCACTGCCGGTTACGGGCGTCATTCGGTTCGACCCGCTGCCGTTGAGCGAAAATGGCCAACATGTTTTTCCAAAACATGTCCCTGATATCGATGGTGCCGAATAGAATGCTGGGACTCTATGCCTGCTTCCGCCCGCTCATATTCCGGATTGATCCCGAACGAATGCATCGGTGGACAATTTGCGCATTGAAAAATGGGCGGTTGTCGAGTGGGCGGCCGAGCGCTTATCCGATTCTTCATCAAGAGCTCTGGGGCCGAGAATTTCGCAATCCCATCGGGCTCGCCGCTGGTTTCGACAAGGACGCGGAGGTGCCGGCTGAAATGCTTGCGCTTGGTTTTGGGTTCACGGAAATCGGTAGTGTGACACCGAGGCCGCAAGCCGGTAACCCGAAACCCAGGTTGTTCCGTCTTGCCGCGGACGAAGCCGTGATCAATCGCATGGGGTTCAACAATGGCGGTATGTCAGCCGCTGCCAGACGTCTTGCAAGCTTACCATCACACCGTGTGGGGCCGGTTGGTGTCAATGTTGGTATGAACAAGGGATCTTCAGATGCCGCGGCGGATTATGTCGCTTGTATTGCCGCGTTGGGACCATTTGCAGATTATATTGTCGTCAACGTCTCTTCGCCGAACACGCCGGGTCTACGGGCTTTGCAGGACAAAGCGCCTCTCCAGAAACTGTTGCGCGCGGCGAAGCAAGCAGTTGGTGAACTTGATCATCAAGTGGCCCCTCCATTGTTGTTGAAGGTCGCGCCAGATCTTACAAGCGAAGACATAGTCGATATTGCCGAAGTAGCGCTCGATGAAGGCGTTGATGGTTTGATCGCCACGAACACGACCATTGAGCGGCCAAGCAACCTAACTGATCTGCATGCCAGCGAGGCCGGAGGCTTGAGCGGTCGGCCTCTAAAAATTCAGGCGACCAAGGTATTAGCGGATTTCTACAAATTGACGGGCGGGCAATTGCCGCTTATCGGCGTTGGTGGCATTGGCTCGGGCGATGAGGCTTATGCCCGAATCCGCGCTGGCGCATCTCTGGTACAATTGTATTCCGCCATAGTTTACCAGGGGCCGGGTATCGCCCGTCAAATTTGTCAGAATCTCGCAGAACTTCTGAAACGTGACGGATTCAGCAGTATTTCAGAGGCCATCGGGGCAGATCATCAATGAGGGCGTGGCCGCTATATTTCATGCTTCGCGCTGTTTTCTTTTAGGCCCCATTTATTTCGTAGGAAGTGAAACACGAGAGGCGCTGCAATGACCATAAAGGTCACCCGAACGACATGATGCGTTGAGACGAAGGCCACATCGATACCAAGTGCGAGGCTGATCAAGGTCATTTCAGCAACGCCGCCGGGTGCAAAAGCCAGCCAGATCGCAGCGAATGGCAGGCCGGTCCAGGCCTCTAAGGTAATGGCGGCAATGGCGGCAAAACCAACCATGAAGATGGTCGCGCCAGCACCTGCCATGATGACTTTGTAAAGCCGAACCACCGACACGCCGACAAACCGCGCACCAATGCCGATGCCAATAACCAATTGCGCCAGATTGACGATCTCCACCGGTGGTTTCGCCTCGGTAATGCCCGCAGCGTGGACGACCGCGCTTAGAGTCATCGGCCCCAAAATTTGGGCCGACGGAAACCGGAGAATTTTGAAAAGAGGGAATCCCAAAGCGCATAGTATTAGGATGGTGGCGTCCGGAATTGAAATATCGGTGACGCTACCGAGAGATTCTAATCCTCCAGGCACATAACCTTCAAAAATTCGAAAGTAAAAGGGAATGATTAAGACTGTGAGCATGATCCGGATCGAATGTGTCAGCCCGATGCGCCGGTCATCACCGCCCATTTCCGCGCCAATCACAGCCATTGTCGCCAAGCCGCCGGGTGTTGCCGAAAAATACGCGGTAACTGGCCCGAAACCCATTACCTTGTGCAGATAATAACCAACCACTGCGATGACTGCGGCGACGAATATCAGCATCGAGATGACACTAGGTACCCAGCGCCCGACATGATCCAACGTTTCTGGTGTGAATGAACTGCCAAGCATGATCCCGAGCACCGGCACCATAACGTTACGAATTCGCTTTGAGCCGCGTACCGGCGCCCCCATTAGGGCGGCCGCGGTGCCGAAGACCATGGCACCTATCATCCAGGCCAAAGGCATGGTCAACCAATCGAACAGGGCGCCGCCGAGCGCACCAAAGGCAAGGCTGCCCAGCACGTATATTGTCCAACGGGGCCAGCCTTCCGCTGGTTCAGTCATGCGTTGTGCTGCGCGTTCGGCGGCGGGGCCGTCGCTGGCAGTGGGGCGTGGTGTTGATTGAGAATTCGGATCGGCGTCGTTTGGCGGCGCTGCGCTCATGGTTCAAACTGTTCCTTGATTATCCGTTCTTCAAGATTGTGTTCAGGATCAAAGAGCAGAGTGAGCGAAACACTGCGGTCCTCAGAAACCGCGACCCGCGTGACGTCGCGAACTTCGTGGAAGTCGGCGGCGACACTGACACCCCGAAATTCCGCATCGTTAACATGAAATTCCACGGCGGTGGTCGCAGGTAGAAGGGCGCCGCGCCAACGGCGGGGTCGGAAAGCACTGATGGGTGTTAAGGCCATCACACCGGCGCCTAACGGGATAATCGGCCCGGCAGTTGAAAGATTATATGCGGTTGAGCCCGCCGGCGTGGCGACCAGCACGCCATCGCAGATCAATTCGTCCAAGCGTTCGATGCCATCAATCATAATTTTGATTTTCGCCGCTTGGCGGGACTGGCGGATTAAAGACACTTCATTGATGGCAAGGGCTTGGTGCTTATTGCCGTCGATATCCCAGGCATTCATACGAAGCGGATGCAATTCAGTTTCTTCCGCATCCGCCAACCGCGCCTCCAGCGCATCTTCTTCGTAGGTATTCATCAAGAATCCCACGGAACCTTGGTTCATGCCGTATATTGGTATTTTGCGTTCCATAACGGCGTGTAGGCTGTGCAACACGAATCCATCGCCACCAAGTGCGACGATGACATCTGCTTCGTCCGGTGACGTTGTGCCGTAGCGTTGTTGAAGACGACTAAGCGCCTCTTGGGCCGCTGGGACTTCTGCGGCGACGATGGCGATTTTCTCAAAAGTCATGACAATCCTGGAATTCCTTTGTCGCGCCGCAGTTTAAGCGCTCTATCACGTGCCCGCAAACTGGTACGCCCATGTTGATACAGCGGTTAATATTGGTGTCGTTGCCACGATGCGCTATCGTGCCCCGCGCGCCGTCGCGGCGCGGCACAAAATCTTGATAAAAGGTATCGGCATCATGCGATTTATCACATTTCAGACGGAGGATGGTCCGCGGTTGGGACTTCGCCAAGGCGACGAAGTCGTTGATCTTGCACAAGCCGACGCCTCCCTACCTAGAGATCTGATTGGTCTATTGGCAATCGGCGGAGACGCTATGGAGCAAGCCGAGAAGTCCGCCGAAAGTGCCGGTGCGGAGGCTCGCGTCCCCTATGAAGGCTTGCATTTTTTACCGGTAATCCCGAACCCATCCAAGATCATTTGCCTGGGTTTGAACTACGCCGCTCACGCCGCCGAGGGTGGCCATGACCGTCCGACCTATCCATCCATATTTATGCGCGGGGCAAATAGCCTGACGGGGCATTTGCAGCCCATTATTCGGCCATTAGCGTCCGAACAATTGGACTATGAGGCTGAAATGGTCGCAGTCGTCGGTAAGACCGGTCGCCATGTCAAAGAAGCTGACGCCCTTAATATGATAGCAGGCTATTCAATTTTCAACGAAGGGTCTGTACGGGAATTTCAGCGTAAGACGTCGCAATGGTCGATTGGGAAGAATTTTGATCAAACCGGTGGTTTTGGCCCTGATTTCATCACGGCCGATGAGATGCCTCCGGGCGGTGCGGGGCTCCGCATTCAAAGCCGTCTCAACGGCGAGATTATGCAAGATGACAACACCGACAACATGCTATTCCCAGTCGCTGAGACTATAGCGATCTTGACCGAATGCCTGACCTTGCAACCCGGCGATGTGATCGTCACGGGCACGCCTTCAGGCGTCGGTCATGCCCACACACCACCCGTTTGGATGAAAGATGGCGATGTCTGCGAGATTGAGATTGAAGGTATGGGCGTTCTCCGCAACCCGATCAAAGATGAAGTGCCGATTTGACGCCACATCATGATTGCTTCATTCATGCTCAATTAGTTGAATCGACACCGGCAGGCGGCTTCGTTTAAGCTTTTTCCAACCCTGAGCGTGATCCTATTGCAGGCCGAATTGTTTGAAAACCCGCCTGAGATTGCGGACGGTTGGTTGACCTTGAACGATGCACCGGGGCTGGGTTTGACGCTTTCTGAAGATGCCGTTGCCGAGTATGGCGAGCGCGTCACATAGGATAGCGGTCCAACCACCAGCCATCGGCGTATTGTGCCTGGCACCGTCGGGCTTTCTTGAAGGGGCGGATTTGTCGGCAGGCCCGCTGTGCGTTCTTAACTTTAATCAGTTACGCCAAGACCAAGAAAACTTTTCGCAAGAGGTTGCTAACGCGGCAATTCAACGGAGCCGTGCGCAGCAGGAACTTTCTCGGGCACTGGAGCAACAACAGCAAGATCTAACGCGCCAACTGGTTGCACAGCAAAGGCAGCTACAACAAAGTACACAGCTCGCACGGCAATCGGTACCGCGCAGAGGTCAATAGATCACGTTTAAAGAAGCGGTGGTTTTAGCCGCCAGTGACGCTCATGTGTCTGCTGACGGCAGGACCGGAGCGCCCGCGCTCGATCACGAAGTCATGTCCTTTTGGTTTTCTGCCGATGGCTTCATCGACAGCGGCTTCCAAAACTTCATCGGCCTCCGAGGCGCGAAGGGGACCGCGAAGATCGGCGGCGTCATCCTGGCCTAAGCACATATAGAGTGTGCCGGTACAAGTTAATCGAACCCGATTGCAACTCTCGCAGAAATTATGAGTCAGAGGTGTTATGAGGCCAAGTTTCTGGCCGGTTTCGGCAATTTCAAGGTATCGCGCTGGACCTCCTGAGCGGTAAGGAATATCTGTGAGTGTCCAATTTTCCTCTAACCGTTGGCGGACTGTGGATAGCGGCAAATATTGATCAACGCGGTCGCCACCGATGTCGCCCATTGGCATTGTCTCAATGAGTGTTAGATCAAATTCGTGCTCGCCGCACCAGGCGATCATGTTGTCGAATTCACGCTCATTGAAATCTTTAAGCGCAACCGCATTGATCTTGATTTGGAGCCCGGCTGTTTTGGCGGCCAAAATTCCATCCAAAACTTTGTCTAGTTTTCCCCAACGGGTGATTTGTTGGAATTTGTCTCGGTCAAGGGTATCGACGGAGACATTAATCCGCTTCACTCCGCAATCAACGAGTTCGTCGGCAAAGCGGGCCAATTGACTGCCATTGGTTGTCAGCGTTAATTCATCGAGTTCGCCGGTTTTCAGATGCCGCCCCAAATTGCGGAACAGGCTCATAATATTTCGTCGGACAAGGGGCTCGCCACCTGTAATTCTGAGCTTGCGTACGCCTTTGCGAACAAAAGCCGAGCACAATCGGTCCAATTCCTCCAAGGACAGTACGTCCTGCTTTGGAAGGAACGTCATATCTTCGGACATGCAGTAGTGGCACCGGAAATCGCAGCGATCCGTGACCGATACGCGAAGATAACTGACATGACGCCCAAATGGGTCGATCATCTTGCTCAAGATTGAAGTCCTTCCCAGGTTTCGGCCAATCGTTCACCGTGAATGTAGTGTCACGGCAGTTCATTGTCGCCCCTATTTTTTTCGGGGGTATTGGCCAAGGTCCGGCGTACAGGTAATGTTGCTAACACATTTGGCGCAAGCCTCTGAATTTAAATTATTTTCCTGTATGAGTTATATAGACAGACGGATGCGGATTTTATGAGTTTTTCAGCGCGTGGTGTTTTCTGGCCCGGGACTGCGGCTGCGCGTTGGCTCGTTATCCCATGCATAATATCGATACTACTTTGTGTGCACCTTTGGCAGGAACGGTATTTTTTGCGCTTTATACCTTTGCCGCTTAGTTGGGCGCATATAGTCAATGAAAACTCTTCTATCCTTCCCAATAATCAACCAGCGCAGCCGAACGGGAAAATTGACCTGCCGCGTCACGACATCACCACCGAGGACGGATTGCGCAAGACGCTGAATTCATTTCAGACATTTAGCCCGGTCTCGGCGATCAATGGTATGCCGGACTACACG
>Ga0315339_1002886_pt1 | contig 12562 bp, 9 predicted proteins | sample ASW17metaG_FD_204514 | JGI IMG/M metagenome (GOLD analysis project Ga0315339, IMG submission 204514) | Ammonia-oxidizing marine archaeal communities from Pacific Ocean, United States - ASW #17 | ecosystem: Environmental > Aquatic > Marine > Oceanic | place: USA: California | collected 2016-12-05
TTCTGCACGAGACCGAACATCTGGCGATTCAGCGACCATCCGATTCTTGAATCGCAAAGCGATCCCCAAGTCCAGGAAAATCCGCTAAAAATCACGAAGCCGGGAAACAACCTGGGCAGTTACGTTTAGTCGAACCCAGGATCAAAGATCTCAGGGCGGTCATGAGCGAATACGGCTATGAGGATTTTGGTTCAAGCGAAGCCGCTGAACGGACGGATTTGCACTTCGCCGCCGGCCTTCCAAGCTTTTACGCGGCGGCCACAATTCAAGAGACATTGGCCGAATACGCGCGTGCAGCGGTATTGAGCTCTGATTTTGAAGCGCCATCAGAGATTCGGGAATTCCTGCAGGAACATCTGTTTAACGCGACGCCCGACGCCGACCCTTCGATTGACCTTTATCGACGCGGAAAGGCGCTTCGACTGAACGGCGATTATCGAACTGCCAATACCCAACTGAGTAGCGCCATTGAACACGACGAAGACTTTGCCGAGGCCTATATCGAACGCGGCCGTGCACTTGGCGCCTCCAATCAACTCGAAAAAGCGATCGAGGATTTCACACGCGCGTTGGCATTAATGTCCGAATATGATTGGCAATTGTATCTGCCCTACCAGCATCGCGGCATCGCACTGGCCATGGGCGGCAATTACGATAAGGCGCTCGATGATCTTCTAGAAGCCCAGCGCCTCTCTCCCAACGCATCCGGACTTGCCACGGCGATCGACCAGGTAAAATTCATGCTGGATAACCAGGACAGGTACAAATAGCGTTGGCATAGTCGCAACAGGCTACCGCCGCTCCGTCAGCCTACTGCCAGCCCGGCACGCCGGTCATATCGGGGAGTTCGTGGGCGATGCCCTTGTGGCAGTCGATGCAGGTTTTTTCGCCGCTCACCAAAAACTCTCCATGGGCGCCGGCGGCGCGGGGGCTCTGCAGGGTAAAATCCATAAAGCCGAGGTCATGACAGTTGCGGCATTCCAACGAGTCATTGGCCTTTAACCGTGCCCACTCATGCTCGGCGAGCTGACGCCGCATGGCTACGAATTTCTCTCTTGTGTTGATCGTGCCGAAAATCTTGCCCCAGACCTCTTTGGAGGCCGCCATTTTGCGGGCAATCTTATTCGTCCATTTATGCGGGACGTGGCAGTCCGGACAGGTTGCACGCACACCAGAGCGATTGGTGTAGTGGATCGTCGTTTTAAGCTCTTGAAAGACGTTGCTGCGCATCTCGTGACAACTGATGCAGAACGCCTCGGTATTTGTAACTTCAAGCGCGGTGTTAAAACCGCCCCAGAAAACGATGCCGGCGATAAAGCCACCGAGCGTCAGGAAGCCGAGGCTGAAATGTACGCTGGGACGTCGGAACACCTCCCAATATTCCTTGGCGCGCGACCACATGATTGTTTCCTCGGTTCTCCGCGCCTAGTTCTGGTCTGCGAGAACGGAGTCGATGTCCAAGAAATCATTGCCGACCAGCGGCTTCACATCCTGTTGCGTCACATGACATTGGGTGCAGAAAAAGCGGCGTGGCGAGACCGAGGCTAGGAACTGGCCGTCGCGGTTCATAAAATGAGTAATGCTGACCATGGGAGCATTCGACTCTTCGGTCGCCCGTCGGCTGTGGCAAGACAGACATTTATTGGCGTTGAGGTCGATCTGATAGCCGCGTATCTGATGCGGGATTGTCGGCGGCTGTTCGGGGTAACTGCGCAATCGGCGCAAATCTTCATTCGAGACCTTTGCCATGGCCGGCGCCTTGCCGTCATCAATCAGCGGAGTGGACTCTCTGAATGTCGCGATCGGCTCGGCGGCAATTGCCGCGACGGCGGCGCTCGTCAAGGCAATGATCAATGCATATTTTTTCATGGCTTTGCTCATGCCAGCTCGATCTTGACTGCGCATTTCTTGTAGTCGGTCTGCTTCGAGATCGGATCGGTGGCGTCGAGTGTCACCTTGTTGATCAACTGGCTGGCGTCGAACCAGGGTACAAACACCAGGCCCCGAGGCGGTTTGTTGCGGCCGCGCGTTTCCACACGCGTACGAATTTCGCCGCGACGCGATATGACCCGCACCTCACTGCCCCGGCGCAAGCCCTTGGCTTCGGCATCGTCGGGATGCATGAAGACAACCGCATCGGGGAACGATTTGAATAGCTCCGGCACACGCTGGGTCATCGATCCAGAGTGCCAGTGCTCCAATACACGGCCGGTCGACAGCCAGAAATCATACTCGTCGTCCGGCTCCTCTGGCGCCGGCTCGTACGGCAGAGCGAAGATGCGGGCTTTGTTATCCTTGTGGCCGTAAAACTGAAAATCACTGCCCGGCTCGACATAGGGGTCGTAGCCTTCGCGGAACCGCCAGCGGGTTTCCTCGCCGTCGACCACCGGCCAGCGTAGACCGCGAGTCTCGTGGTAAGTGTCGAAACTCGCAAGATCATGGGCGTGACCACGGCCGAATTCGGCGTATTCCTCGAACAATCCTTTTTGCAGATAGAAGCCGAATTCACGCGATTCCTGATTGTCGTACGCGTCGTCCATATCGGCGAGCGGGAAGCGGTCGACATTGCCGTTGCGGTACAGAACATCGTAGAGGCTCTTGCCCTTGTATTCGGGATTGGCATCAAGGATTTCCGCCGGCCATACCTCGTCGGTGGTGAAACGTTTTGAAAATTCGACCAATTGCCACAGATCGGAACGCGATTCGCCTGGTGCTTCGACGAGCTGGTGCCAGAACTGGGTGCGCCGTTCGGCATTGCCGTATGCGCCCTCCTTCTCCACCCACATAGCGGTCGGCAGGACCAAATCGGCGACCTGGGCCGTGACCGTCGGATAGGCATCTGAAACGACTATAAAATTCTCGGGATTGCGGTAGCCCGGATAGGTCTCCTCGTTCATATTTGCCGCCGCCTGGAGATTGTTGTTCACCTGGATCCAGTAGGCGTTGATTTTTCCATCCTTGAGCATGCGGTTTTGCAACACCGCGTGATAGCCCGGCTTCTCCGGGATCAGGCCGGCGGGCAGTTTCCAGATGCGCTCGGCAATCGCGCGGTGTTCGGGATTGGCGACCACCATGTCGGCTGGCAGGCGGTGTGAAAAGGTGCCGACCTCGCGCGCCGTGCCGCAGGCGGATGGCTGTCCGGTCAATGAGAATGGACTGTTGCCGGGCGTGGAGATCTTTCCGGTCAGGAGGTGGATGTTGTAAATCAAATTATTGCACCACACACCCCGCGTGTGCTGGTTGAACCCCATGGTCCAGAATGAAACGATCTTTTTCGTCGGGTCGGCGTAGAGCTCGGCCAGTTGGATGAGCTTTTCCTGCGATACACCGCTGAGCTTGGAGACTGTCTCGGCATCGTAATGGCTGACGAACTCGGCGTATTCCGCGAAAGTCATTTCCTCCGATGCGCCTGCCTTGTCGGCATTCTTGGCGGCCTGCTGCAGCGGGTTATCGGGACGAAGGCCATAACCAATATCGACAATGCCGCGCCGGAACGTAACGTGCCGGCCAACGAAATCCTCATTCACGCCGCCGGTCGCGATAATATGGTTGGCAACAAAATTGAGGATCGCCAGATCGGTCTCCGGTGTGAACACGATCGGCAAATCGGCGAGATCGAAGTTACGATTCTCGAAGGTCGAGAGAACCGCGACTTTGACATCGGGTGCGCTAAGTCGGCGGTCGGCGACCCGGCTCCACAAGACCGGATGCATCTCGGCCATGTTCGAACCCCAAAGGACGAACGCGTCAGTCGCTTCGATGTCGTCATAGCAGCCCATCGGTTCGTCAATGCCGAAAGTCCGCATAAAACCGCCGACGGCGGAGGCCATGCAGTGCCGCGCATTGGGGTCGATATTGTTGGAGCGCAAACCGGCCTTCATCAGCTTGACTGCCGCATAGCCCTCCCAAACGGTCCATTGGCCGGAGCCGAACATTCCGATTGCGGTTGGCCCTTTTTCCCTCAGTGCTTTCTTGAAGTGAACCGCCATCTCATCGAAAGCGCGCTCCCAGCTTACTGGTGTAAATTCCCCTTCTTTATGGTATTCGCCACCGCGCATACGCAAAAGCGGCGACGTCAAGCGGTCTTTGCCATACATAATTTTCGATAGAAAATATCCCTTGGCGCAATTTAGGCCGCGGTTAACTTCGGCCTTGGCGTCACCGTGTGTTGCCACGACCCGCCCGGCCTTGGTCGCGACCATCACCCCACAGCCTGTGCCGCAGAATCGGCACGGTGCCTTCGACCAGTTGAGCTCGGTCACGGAGGCATCGGTCACCAGATTTGCCGCGTGGCCCGGCTTCGAAAATCCGATGATGGCGGCAGCCGTCGCCGCCGCCTGAACTTTCATGAAATCGCGTCTATGGATCTGTTGCGGAGCACTCTCGGCAGGCGAACCCACAGGTTCGGCTTGCTGATAGACCAGCGTCGCGCAGATAACGCCCGGCGTGCGGTCGACCCGGTTTATCGCCTCCGCCATATCACGATCGTCGCTTGCTTCAACGACGACGACCAGCTTGCCACGGCCATCATTGGTATGAACCGTGGCACCAGGGTGCCCATTGATCGCGGCCGTTACATTTTCGCTGTGCGTGGGATGGAAATAGACGACGAGGCTGGCGACATGAATTTCCCGCTGACCGAGATGATCGAGGCGCCCGGTCAACAGCGACCGGCGACTTCGCTCAACTGTGGCTCCGCGCATGATCGTATTTCCTTCCCCACATCCGGCTGCTAATAAGTCGGCGGCCCCTGGATCAATTGATAGGTCCAGATCAGAAACCCGTATCCAGCGACGACCGCCACTGCGACGAGCGGAGCCAATATCACCGTCAGAAAGAGAAATCCGGACAGCTCCCGGCGCTTGCTATTGTCGGCAATGCTTTTTTCTACCATCGTCCAAACCACATGAGTTCACTTCTATCCTGGTCAACACCGCACAAAATGATCTTGATCAACGTTTCAGCCAAATACAATGATTGATGCGCTTGCTGACCTCGACGCCTACGATCCGCAAGAAGCCGGCGCCAATGCCGGTCAATTCTTCCGCCTCCACAAGAGACTGGACAATAGTCGCCGGTTAATTTCGACTTGCGCTCCTGGATCCGGGCGGCTTGGAATCATACAAGGGATTATTGAATGAAATATCGTGTCTTTGACGCCGAGAAAATTGATCATCGTCAGGCTTATCGCCTGTGTATCGGCTCAATCGTGCCCCGGCCGATCGCCTGGGTCAGTTCGATCGACGCCGCCGGCGTCACCAATCTCGCACCGTTCAGCTTCTTCACCCTGGTCTCGCACTACCCCCCGATGGTTTCGATCTCGGTCGGTGAGCGCGAGAATCGCGCCAAGGATACCGCCGCCAATATCGAGGCGACCAAGGGCTACGTCATCCATACCGTCGTCGACGGCTGGGAAGTGCCGATGAATGAGAGTTCCGGAAATTTCGACCCCGATCAGGATGAGTTTGCCGCAATCGGCCTGGAAAAATTATCGGCCGACGTGGTTGGAGCACCGCGCATTAAGGGCGCGCCTGTCGCCATGGAATGCAAATGGGACCGAACCCTGGTGTTCGGCGAGGAATGGCGGACCTTTTGCGTCATAGGCCGTATCCTGCGCTGGCACATCAGCGAGGACCTTTTGACCGAAAGCAAATATATCGATGCCTACAAACTAAAACCGGTCGGCCGCCTAGGCGGCCCACGTTACTGTCGCACCGACGATATTTTCGAAATGACAGTGCCCTATATTCAGCCGGATCGCGCCGACCCGAACGATCCCGCGCCGGCCGACGGTAAGGCGCCCTGACCAGAACTGGTGGGAATGGGAGCCGACCAAAAAGTCAGGCGACGCCGATCCGCAGGAGGTCGTGCATGTGGACAATACCGATCGGCTTGTCGCCCTCGACAATGAAAATGGCCGTAATCTTTTCTTGATTGAGCACGTCAAGTACGGCGCCAACCAACATGTCCGGCGCGACCATTTTCGGCGCCGAGGTCATCACCTCATCGACCGTGCGCGTCATCAGATCTGGACCAAGATTACGGCGTAGGTCGCCATCGGTGATGATCCCTACCAGCCCACCATTCGGCTCAATGACGCCCAGGCAGCCGAATCCCTTGCCGGTCATGTGCACAATCGCTTCGCTCATCGCCGTACCAAGCCGCGCAACCGGCAGGGCATTGCCGCTGTGCATGATGTCCCGGACGAGATTGAGCTTGGCGCCAAGTCGGCCGCCAGGATGGAAACGATGAAAATTCTCGGCGGTGAAGCCCCGTGTCTCGAGTAAGGCTATTGCCAGCGCGTCACCTAGGGCGAGCTGCATTATTGCAGACGTCGTTGGCGCCAATCCATGCGGACAGGCTTCTTCTGCTTGCGGCAAGGTCAGGGTGATATCGGCCTGGCGGGAAAGCGAACTGTCGCGTCTCGAGGTCAGCGCAATAAGAGGATTCCCAAAGCGTCGAGAAAATTCGACGATAGGGCGCAGCTCCGTCGTTTCACCCGACCACGAAATGGCGAGAACGACATCGCCGCCGGTCACCATGCCAAGGTCTCCGTGACCGGCTTCAGCCGGATGAATAAAAAAGGCGGGCGTACCGGTCGAGGCGAGCGTGGCTGTGATCTTGTGGCCGATATGACCACTTTTGCCCAGGCCGCTCACGACCGCGCGTCCACGCGGAGCGCCGGTGGCGGAATCGGGACGCGTGGCTTTATCGAGGATTTCGACAGCTGCCGCGAAGGGCTCAGCCAAGCCGGCCTCAAACGCATCGGCAAGAGCGACCAGACCGGCCCGCTCGGTGTCGATTGTGCGACGCGCCGAGGCGCCTATCTCTGCCGCGCGCTGCTCCTGCACCAACTTCGCCGCCCGGCGTTCATTAAACGAGATTGTCATTTCCCTCCTGATCAACAGGCGTATTCCCAAGCCTTGTTTTCTATCAGGATTTCTCTGGGCCGAGAACCCCGAGGGAACCCTGTTGCACGAAACGATATTGCTTTCGGCACTCCCCCGATGAGGCATGATAGATCAATGATCATTGCCGAATTGAAGGAAAAAATGAAGTCGTCCGCAGCCACCGAACTGGCGGTAACGGCACAAGCCGTAGGCCACTAAACCGCTTCTGTTCACGCAACTGGCGCATTTCACACCATAATTTTCGCTACACCTACCGAAATTACCAAATGCAGCGCTCATCCGATCGAGGCGAATGCGACGAGAAATACGCGCTTACTCCATCGAGGATTTCGAAAAATATGCCGTAACGCTATCGCTTTCGCGCCGAACATCCATCACCGTCAGCGACTTGGCACCGACGGCGACACTGTCCCAAATCAACGGCTGCCCAGCCATCAGAACCCGCACGCTGTAAGAACCGGCGCGAAGCCTGACGGTCTCATCCCCGACATGCGCATCCGCTACCACCGCACCCTTGGCATCGAGAACCTCATAGGCGACATCGCCAAATGATTGCCGGATAGCCGCGCTCAAGGATCGCGCGTCTTGCGCGTCGAAGAAGCGTCCGCCGCTGGCTTCTGCCACTTCGGTCATGACGGCCTTGGTGTCCAAATCGGCCAGTGCAAAACCGACAACGTTAACCCGCAAGTCAAATCCGTTGGCCTTCAGCGAACGAACCAGTCCGAGAATCTCCTCCGACTCCCTGCATTCGGCTTTGCCGTCGGTCACCAGAACCACCAGCTTCGGTCCCTCCGGAAGCTCCTTCAGATCGCCCCAGGCAAACAACAGCGCATTGTAAATCGGCGTCGTTCCAAGTGGCGTGATGCCGAGGATCGAAGCGATCAACGCTTTACGATCGAGGCGTTGATGCGGGTTCAGTAGTTCCACGTCGACGCAATCATACTCTTCGCCCTCGCGAAGCTTCCTGGACGTTTGCATTTCCCGCCGTATTGGCTCCGTCGGAGATAATGACAATTCCGCGGTCGCCGACGCGGTCCCGCAAGACATCAATCGCGGCGATCAACCCATCATAAAGGGCGGTTTTGCCGCCGGGCACCAAGCTGCCCTCCAATCGGGCCGTTAACTCTGCTGCGTCCGCGGAGAAATCGCTGATTTGCGTGACGCCGGCGCGGAACTTCATCAGCGCGATGTCCTCGTCATCCTGCTTCTGATTGATGAACTCGGTCGCGGCGGCATAAAGATCACCGACCCGATCGCTCATACTGCCGCTGTCGTCGAACAACAGCACGAGATTGGACGTTCGCGGGCGGGCGACCTCCACATCATACCTGCCCGCCGGCAATCTCATTTTCGCTACGCCGCCATTTATCACGACATCGGGACCGCTGAGATCGTATCGTTGTCCGCCGGCATCGGTGACGATCATGTTCGCCGCGACGCCGGACAGCGATTCGAGCGTCAGATGCAGTTCGGTGTCGAGCGCCTGACCAGCATCGATCAGATAGCGATCGATATCCGTTCTTGGCGCGATAACTCCGGCAACTGAGCCATCTGGTTGAAGCGGCCGTGCCTGCGACGGCAGATCATTGGGTTCGGCTTCGCTGGTGACGAATGTCGAGGCCTCATGGTCGTGGCGCCCGGCGCCCTCAGGGGCGATGCGTCCGGGCGTATGAACCGGCTGGTAGCCTGGTTTGATCGGCTCGAATGCCCGCAGCTCGGCCAGCGCCGTATCGATGCCGGCGCCCGGATTGATCGTCAGCCGCAGATAACGCGCCAGCGTCGGATTGGCGAGTTGCACGCGTGCAACCGTACCCTCCCATTGCAGGACACTTTCATCCAGCGCTTCAAACCCGGTTGTCGGACTTTTCGATTGCGAGACTTCTATAGCGACATTCGAGGGCCACAACGCCCGATCCGCGTCGGACGGCGCGACGAATTCGATCTCGTCGACCAGCGCAATCCGGCTGTCCTTGAACGCGACAGTGATTTTTCTCGGTTCATCGCCGGTGGCGACCCATGCCGTCGTGACGTCCCCGTCAATGATCGTGTCGGCGTATCCGCCGCCGGATGGCCCGGGGAAGCGGACCAATGCGCCGCCGAGACCCGGCGCAACGAGATTGGCGCGCAAATCCGCCGTGATTGATGATTTGTCCTCTATGGCCGGCGTCTCGAAAACCTCTAACTCCGCGAGATGAAATGTCGAAGCGTATGGCGTTTCGTAAAGGCGGAACCACAAGTGACTTGCCGTGATTGGCTTATCAAAACGGAACGACTGCGGACCGAATGCATCGGCCATTCCGAAGGCTTCGCCAAGCTGTAACCATGGCCCGTTAATTCCCTCGCGCGAGGCAAAAACCTCAAACCTCGATGCGACAGTCGAAGTCCATCGCCACGGCGTAATTGCAAACCCGTCGATTTCGGCGAGCCGGCCTTCGTGAAACGAAACGATAAGCTCGATCGGCTTGTCAGGGTCGACAGCCGCGCCCCAACCATTTGATGAATTCAATTCACCGCCAACATCGCCGTTCAGACCGTCGTTGATGTATCGCAACTGATAGCGGCTATCCTCGAGCGGCGCGGCACTGGTCGCGAACACGCCGCCGAGCTCGGAATGGGCAATATTGATCGAGTTCGGGAAAATAGCCTCAGCTGGCACGCCTGTGTGTGGTGCAACGCTTCCTTGAGCAAGAGCAGCGTTGGCTATTCCATAAAATAGCAGAAGAAAAATGCTCCGGAGGGCCATGCGCATATCGGTCACCACTCATTTGCCAGAGATATTTTTAAGCCGGCAACGGCACGAGATTCCTGATTAAAAAAATTCCTGCTATTCCTATCCTCCGTCGCCAAGGGCGACGCTTGCCTCCCTGCCCCAGATACCGTCCACCGAGGACGCATATCCAACGGCGGTGCAAAATGCCGAACTCGCGGCATTGGCAGGCGCCGATTCCACCAAGAGCAGGTGATGATGTGCCGGCGCCACTGTTGGCCGAGGCGACCGGCCGATCGTAATCCGTACTCTTAAAAAGGGCTCCTGCTCGTCTCACTACCCGACAAAAAATGGTGTGTCAGTTTAGTCGAGGAGGCCCTGAACAAACACAAGAACGGCTGAAATCGAGCCTCCCTCGATTGCCGTCAAGGGAGTAGCGGCGAAGCCAAGGCCGGCAGTGGCGGATACCACCGCACACCCTGCTACTGTTTTTGCTACGTACGAAGCGCCGCCGCCGGATTCGGCCCCGACAATGCTCGACAACAGGCACCCAATCATCGTCGCCTGGCTGATCAAAAGCGACCGATTGAAGTAGACGGCGCGTTCCGTCAGAGCCGCACCACGATCATCAATGCTCGTGCCAAGGACAAAACCGGTGTTAGGATTTGCACGCCACCACACGGTCGTCGGGAACTCAGGCACCTCGGTAGCGACAACGCTGTAACCACCAGTCAGATCCCTTGCGAGCGCTGCCTTCGATCGCGGACTGATCGTCTGGAACTGTTCCAATTGTGCCGGCCAGTCGCCAGACGCGTCAAAAAATATCATGTTTGCGCCGGCGTGAGACCGAGCGGCGTCGAGGGCTTGACCGGCGTTGCCGAAGCGCGTCAAGGCGGCTTCGTCGGGAGTCCCAAGGGTAGATTGCTTCTGCTCTGATAACGCTTGCTCAACGGCAGTCCAAATGACGCCGTTGCGGAAATTCTCCTTCGGCTCGCTCCCGGCCGCAGTGATCACAATGCCCGGCATCTCGATCACGTCATAGGTTTCGGTGAGCGTTAGATATTTTGTGAGTTCATCAGGAACACTTGCCCGCCTTTCGAAGGCCACCAGGCCCGCCGTGGGGCTATAGATACGAGACGACGCGTTGGACGTCTCAATTTGTTGTCGCGAGAGTTCCTGTCCGGAGGCCGCCAGTATCATTGCCTCGAATGAGGTGCCGCTTGATACGCCTTCCGTGAACGCGTTGAGAGAGGCGCCCAAAGCCTGGGCCGTATTTTCCGCCCCCACGACGGCATCAAGGGACGCCTCGATGGCAGCACGACCGGCCAGGATCGAGGAAAGAATTCTGTGGCTGACAAAATCTGGTGCCGTCGGACCGGTCATGACATGCAATTGGGTATTCCAAATCAATTGCTTCTGAAGCTCAGTTTTTGTCCAATCGGATGAACGCGTTGTCGCCTGGCCATCCTGCCAATCAACGACTTCAACAGCGGGCAGAACGATCCGCGTTCTTTCCAGATTTTTTGTTGGTGACGAGAGTGTGTAGGTCGCCCACAAGCCTATAATTGTTCCGGTTTCTTCAGGCGTTGTTGCGGGCTCGGCCGTTGGGTCGCCACCAAAAATGCCGCCAAGAGCACCGCCAATGCCACCAAGGCCGCCGGTTATAGCGGCCGCCTGGTCCTCCGCCTGTGCAATTTCCGGATTTGGCGGAGTGTCGAAAACCTCACCATTGAGATCAAAGAAACGAGCTATATCAAGATCACCATTGTCAAGTGAGATGGTCGCCGTGTAGTCATCGGTTTCCGAAAAAGCGGCGTCGAAATCGTCGGCGGTTACGATCGCTTCAAAGTCTGACGGGAAGACCGACACCTGAATCGTGCGATCGAAAAGTTTTGCGCTGGGCGCCTGCCAAGTCAAAAGACCAATATCTTGCAATTCGCCATCGGGCTTTTCTACTCGGAGCTTCAAGTCGATTGCGAATGTGTGAAATGCCGATGCAGGAAGCTCATCGGCGGCGTAGAGGGTATCTCCTACTGAAATTTCTGAGTGCCCTGCCCCCGTCGGGTCGACACTGCGCCATTCCCCGGCCCCGCTGCGGTAATCAACACGGTAGTGGATTTCGTCAAACTCTAGGGGAAGATTGCTCGCGGCATCGATCTTGTCACCAAGGATTGCTGCAAGCTCTGCGCTCCAACGATCAGCGCGCTCGACCAGCGCGCCAGCCTGCAAAACCTGAGCGGCCTGGGCGTCGGCAATACCCTTCAGCACCTGTTCGGTTGATATATTTAAAGCAGTTGCAACGGACTCCGCTACGCCAGCGCCGAGCGACTCGTTGGGCACTTGTCGCTGTTGGTCGAAATAGAGCGAGCGGAGAAGCTCGTTGAGCTCAGGATCCGCCGAGGTCGCCCCGATCCTTACCTCCAAGCCTAATTCTGAAAGCAGCTCGGCCAGCAACCGGCTTTGGTCAAGCGCGTTACCTGAGCGAGTGAGCAATGTGCCTAACGGGCCGCGCAGTGAACCCGCATATGGCTCAAACGCAATCTTCCTCGTTACAAATTCGATAATTCGGTCGGAATCGCGGCTGAGCAATTCGGCTTGCCCGGCAACGCTAAAGCGGCGACCGTCATAGCTGTTGGCTAGGATCTGCAGGACATCGAGATATGTGCCAACTCTCCGCCGGAAATCATCCGGCGCGCCACTCAGGGATGCCTCTGTTGATCCAGAGACCGAGGGTGCGTTGGCGTCGGCAATCGAGTCGTCCGGATCGGCTGGGGTAACATTGCCCAGGAGCGGATTGCCGAGTAGCAGCGTTCTTCCGGCATCAGAACTGCCGGGTGAATTTTGGGCTATACTCCGAGTCATGAGGAATCCGAATTATATGGGTTGACGCGGGGCTCCGGCGCGATTCAGCTATGTGCATGATCCGTCCCAGTTTTCTTTCCTC
>Ga0315339_1002887_pt1 | contig 12561 bp, 9 predicted proteins | sample ASW17metaG_FD_204514 | JGI IMG/M metagenome (GOLD analysis project Ga0315339, IMG submission 204514) | Ammonia-oxidizing marine archaeal communities from Pacific Ocean, United States - ASW #17 | ecosystem: Environmental > Aquatic > Marine > Oceanic | place: USA: California | collected 2016-12-05
GAAAGCGATAACGGATTTGCTGCCGCCACGTGCATCGCAATTTGTCGTCCAAGTGCAATGAGCTTTTCAGTGTCGCCATCCGACTCGAGCGCAACAAGAACCCCAATTTTACCCAAATTCGGCACCACGGCATTGTGCATGTAGCTCGCAACGATTCCCGCGGTTACGGAGAGACCCGCGGATCGGCGAAACTGTATGTTCTCGCCAATCGTGGACACCATGTGCTGAACCTGTTCATTCACTGTGCGAGACCCACCCGGATAAGTCGTTCCCAACGTTCCCACGTAGTCGCCGCCACTCTCCAAGGACACAACAGCCACAGATTGCACAAGCGCTTGGAACGAATCATTCCGGGCGACAAAATCTGTCTCCGAATTGATTTCGACAATGGCTGCCGCCTGTTCCGACACAGCCACGCCGACGAGACCTTCTGCTGCAACACGACCGGCTTTTTTGGCAGCTGCTGCCAATCCCTTGGTTCGAAGCCAATCGATGGCAGCATCCATGTCACCAGCGTTCTCCGCCAGTGCATTCTTACAATCCATCATCCCTGCTCCGGTTCGCTCACGCAGGGATTTTACTTCAGATGCGGTAATACTTGACATTTCTTCACCTAGATACAGGTCGTTCGTATATTTACTGGATAATTTCTGCGTCAATATTTACTTAGGTTGCTGCGCTTTGCGCAGCTGCCTCTACGGCGATTTCACCGCTTGCGTCCCCAGCACCATCAACACCTCCATCGGAAACGACGGCGGCCGACTCATCCCCTTGGGCTGTCTTCGAGTCCGCCGGTTCTGGCTGATCTCCAGGAGGCTCTACCGCAGCCGGGATTTCTTCTGCAACAGGCGCTTCCGAGCTGCCTAAGTCTTCGCCCTGCTCGGCCATCTCTTTCTGAAGACCACCCAGAACAGATTGAACCATCAATTCGCAGTAAAGATTGATTGCACGAAGTGCATCATCGTTGCCCGGGATAGGATACGTAATCCCGAGTGGATCCGAATTGCTATCAACAATGGCGACGATAGGAATACCCAATTTTTGACCTTCTTTGATCGCAATATCCTCCTTGTTCGTATCAATCACGAACAAAAGGTCTGGAACTCCACCCATCTCCTTGATCCCACCAAGTGCGCGTTCCAACCGATCGCGTTCACGCGTGAGCCGAAGCAGTTCTTTCTTTGTCAGGCCAACATTGTCGGTTGCCAGCATTTCGTCCAAGTTTTTGAGCCGCTTGATCGAGATTGAAATAGTTTTCCAATTTGTGAGCATGCCACCCAGCCATCGATGATTGACGTAGTATTGCCCACAGCGCTGCGCCGCCTCCGTTAACGGCGTAGAAGCCTGACGCTTGGTACCCACAAACAGCACGCGGCCACCTGACGAAACAATATCGCGAACCACTTCCAGTGCCCGATGAAGCATCGGCACGGTCTGTTCGAGGTCGATGATGTGGATACCGTTTCGAACGCCGAAGATGAACTGCGACATCTTCGGATTCCAACGATGAGTCTGATGCCCGAAATGTACGCCAGATTCCAGCAACTGGCGCATCGAAAAGATTGGTGCAACCATTGTCGTTTCCTTCTCCGGTTAGTCCGCCGCGGGGTTCGGTTCACATCTTGCATATTCAGCAAGGTGAACACCGGATCGACCTTCCGGTTCTTAGAGTTCGGAAGACCGTATCCCGCGTGAGAATTGGACGCTAACCCATTGGTTAGCGCAACGAGCCGCTAGTTAGCGCCGAGAGCCAACATATGCAAGGGAATTCCGTCCGAACTGATTGTATCAGACTTCCTGAACAGCGAGAACGCCTGGCGTGCGCACCAAATTTTCTCGGACCTCGGGAGACACGATGAAAGTTTCTGGAAGTTCCACCTCAACTTCAGTGAGGCCACCTTCCAGCTTCAGGACCAAACTCACCCGGCCCCCGCCTCCATTCTCGCCTCGATCCAGAATGCCGCTCAATTGTGCGAACGGAGCTTCATCATCAATTGAGATTCGAAGACCAGCCACCGCCTGCGCCGCCACCTCCTCAAGCCGTCGGATCGACTGCGCTGTCAACCGTGGGGAATCTCCATCAGAACGACCTTCAACGGTGAGAAGGAGGTTGGTGCCCGGCTGCATCAAATCTCGGTAAGACGTCAGCAACTCCGAGAACACGGTGACTTCGTAGCTGCCGCTGGAATCTGACAGCTGAATGAACGCATACCGATCGCCTCTTGCAGATGTTCTCTGTTGAACACCTTCTACAGTTCCGGCGAGGCGCAGTTGTCTATCGCTTCCATTCAACACTCTTGCAGCTTCTTCGAAGGTGCGTATTCGAAGCCGGCCGAGCGCACGTTCATAAACTTCCAGAGGATGTGATGACAGATAGAAACCCACAGCGTCCTTCTCGTGGGCGAGGCGCTCCATAAGCAGCCAATCCTCGACCTCGGGAAATGGGATAGCAGGCATATCGATTCCGGACTCTGCAAACAAATTCTCTTGTCCTGAGGCGCGAGACTCCGACGCCGAGTTGGCATAACGTAGTATTTGTTCGACCACTCCCAAAACCTGCGCACGATTTTGATTCAGTGAATCGAACGCACCCGCTCTCGCCAAATTTTCGAGCTGCCTCTTGTTTATATGCCTCGGGTCAATGCGGCTCGCAAAATCTGAAATGCTCTGAAATGGGCCATTTTCCAAGCGTTCAGCGACGATGGATTCCATGGCTTGTCGTCCGACGTTCTTAATCGCAGCAAGCGCATATCGAATACTGGAGTCGCGAATGCCAGACCCGCCGGCCATTCCAACGCCATCGTCGAATTCAACCGAAAATTCAACCTCCGACTTGTTGATATCCGGATGGCGGAGCTGAACGCCCATCCGCTCGACTTCCTTTTTAAATACCCCCAGCTTGTCGGTATTGCCCACATCGAGAGTCATAGAAGCTGCCAGGAATTCAACGGGATAGTTCGCCTTCAACCAGGCCGTCTGGTAAGCGATCAACGCGTAGCAAGCTGCGTGAGATTTGTTAAAACCATATCCAGCGAATTTCGCAACGAGATCAAATATGTACTTCGCCCGGCCGCGGTCCACCCCGTTGGCAACTGCGCCCTCAACAAAGCTCTCGAGTTGGGCATCCATCTCGGATTGGATTTTCTTGCCCATCGCGCGTCGGAGAACATCTGCATCGCCAAGACTGTATCCTGCAAGCACTTTGGCAATTTCCATAACCTGTTCTTGGTAAATTATGACGCCGTAGGTCTCTTCCAGAATTGGTGCAATCATGGGATGCAGGGTTTCAGGATTCTCCTTTCTTTTTTTGCACGCCACATACCGGGGAATATTCTCCATCGGGCCAGGTCGATAGAGGGCGACCAAGGCGATGATGTCTTCGAAGGCGTCAGGTTTCATGTCGACCAGCACTTGGCGCATGCCGGAGCCTTCAAGCTGAAAGACCCCCACAGAATCGCCGCGGCTCAGCAATTCAAATGTCTTTGAGTCGTCGAGAGGAATATCGAGCAGTTCGATATCCACGCCCCTCCGCATAAGCAAGCGAAGTGTTCGGCTAAGAACCGTCAATGTTTTTAGGCCCAAGAAGTCGAACTTCACTAGGCCGGAAAGATCCACATACTTCATGGAGAATTGGGTGATCGGCATCGTCGATCTTGGATCGCGATAGAGTGGAACCAATTCGTCGAGCGGTCGATCACCAATGACCACACCGGCAGCATGGGTGGACGCATGCCGGTACAAACCTTCAAGCTTTAATGCGATATCGATGAGATGCGCGACTGCATCATCAGAATCTCGCATTTCCTGGAGCTGCGGCTCTCCATTGATTGCCTCGCCAAGCTTTACCGGATTGGCCGGATTGTTGGGCACCATCTTGCAGATGCGGTCGATCTGACCGTAGGGCATCTCCAACACACGGCCCACGTCGCGGAGGGCAGCCCGCGCTTGAAGCTTGCCAAATGTAATGATCTGGGCGACTCGATCCTTGCCGTACTTATCCTCGACGTAACGAAGAACTTCATCCCGGCCTTCCTGACAGAAATCGACATCAAAATCAGGCATCGAAATTCGTTCCGGGTTCAGAAATCTCTCGAATAATAATCCGAATCGTAGCGGGTCGATATCGGTTATTCCCAACGACCAAGCCACGACTGAGCCCGCGCCTGATCCACGTCCCGGACCCACCGGAATCCCGGATTTCCGCGCAAATCCAATGAAATCAGCCACGATGAGAAAGTACCCCGCGAAACCCATGCTGATGATCACGGAGAGTTCGAATTCCAAACGCTCCCGATAAGGGGCCGCAACTTCTTCATTTTCCTCGCCACCGGCGCCGGTTTCAAATACATGCCGTTCCAAACGATGCTCCAACCCGGCGGATGCCTGTTCCTGAAGTACCGTTTTAACGTCAATGCCAGGGGCTAACGGATAAGTCGGAAATATTGGATCATGGGGTCGTGGACGATAAGCGCAGCGCCGAGCGATCGTCAGAGTGTTGTCGACAGCTTCCGGCAAATCTTGGAAGAGGTCCTGCATCTCCGCCGCCGACTTGAAGCGATGGTCCGTCGTGAAACGTCGACGGTCTGTCTGATTGAGATATGTGCCGTCCGAAATGCAGATAAGTGCGTCATGCGCTTCCTGCATGGTCTCGTCGGCAAAGTACACGTCGTTCGTCGCGACCAGAGGAACATCGAGATCGTAGGCGAGGTCGAGCAGGTGCGGCTCGACGCGCCGTTGATCCGGCAAGCCGTGCCGCTGAAGCTCGACGTACAATCTCCCGGGAAATATTCGCGCGAGCGCCCGCAAGTTCTCCTCTGCAGCAGGATTTTGTTGGGCCGCCAGCAATTTGTCGATGGGCCCGGCTGGTCCTCCCGTCAACGCTATCAGTCCTTCGGCATGGTCCTCTAATTCCGAATAAGAAACGCATGGCACACCGGCATCGTCGGCCTCGAGAAAGGCCGTGCTAGAAAGTGACATGAGATTTCGGTAGCCGACCTCATCCTGTACGAGCAGAACCAGTCGATCCGCATCGATTCGATTCTGATTGACGCGTCTCCCCTCAGTCTCGCTGAACGGCAAAACGCCCAAGACCGTCCCGATGACAGGTTGAATTCCAGCATCAGCACATGACATCGAAAATTCGAGTGCCCCGAACAGATTCGCAGTGTCGGTGATCGCAACAGCTGGCATATCTTGGCTGTCACACAAGCCAACAAGCTCATCGACAGTGATCGCGCCCTCTGACAGAGAGTACGCAGTATGAACTCTTAGATGAACAAACGTTGCGTGCGTCATGGTTCCCACGCCAGATTTGATCCTGCATCATCCCACAACAAAGCCTATGGAATAAGCAGAACGAAAAGTGAACGTGCGCAAATATTGTGGATTAGACGGTGACTAACACCCCATCTTGTAGTGTAACAACACGGTCCATACGCTTGGCCATATCGAAATTGTGTGTCGCTATCAGAGCCGCGAGCCCATGTTCTCGCACTAATTCAAGCAGATTACCGAACACCGTATCGGCGGTCTGCAGATCAAGATTTCCGGTTGGTTCGTCAGCCAATAAAATGGCCGGTTGGTTGGCAATCGCGCGTGCAATGGCAACTCGTTGCTGTTCACCGCCAGACAACCTGGCTGGCCGGTGTTCCAGTCTTTCACCTAAGCCGAAACTCTGGAGCAGATCGTAAGCGCGGCGCCGCGCCGCATCTCGGCTCTGGCGTTTGATGAGCATTGGCATCATAACGTTCTCGAGCGCAGAGAACTCCGGCATAAGGTGATGGAATTGATAGACCATGCCCAGACGGTCTCGGCGAACCAACGTCCGTGCGCCATCTGACATTCCAGAACAATCCGTACCGCAAACTCGAACTGTTCCCGCGTCCGGCCTCTCCAGCAGCGCCGCAATATGAAGAAGCGTAGATTTTCCCGATCCGGATGGACCAAGCAATGCAACAGTTTCTCCCGGCTGTATTTGGAGAATTATCTGGCGCAGTACCCGGAGAACGACACCGCCCTGCTGAAATGATTTGGCAACTGCGTGGAGATCAAGCGCGGCTTCCGGATCATTCATATCTCAGCGCCTCGACCGGATCGAGACGTGAGGCTCGCCAAGCTGGATAGATTGTTGCAAGCATCGACAGAACGAGCCCCATCGTAACGACCATGGCCACCTCGCCCGAATCAATTTTGGCCGGCAGATGGGACAAGAACCTTATTTCCGCTGCCCAGAGTTCTGTACTCGTCAGTCCTTCAAGCCACACCCGAATGATATCGATATTGGTCGCAAACGAAGTTCCCAACACCAAGCCGATTATTGTTCCGAGGACGCCGATACTTGTGCCGCTGAGAAAGAAGATGCGCATGACCGTGAATTTGCTGGCACCCATGGTGCGCAAGATCGCGATGTCGCTCCCCTTTTCTTTCACCAGCATGATCAGGCTGGAGACGATGTTAAAAGCGGCAACCAGGATGATCAGTGTCAGAATCAAGAACATGACATTGCGTTCGACTTGCAGCGCCGTGAAGAAATGTGAATTCGCCTGCTGCCAATCGAATATGCGGACAGGCTGCGACGCTGCCTCGAAGACCCGTTGTCGGGCCACTGCCAGGTCTTCCGGATCCTCGAGCATGACCTCTATCGCCGTGACGCCATTTCTGAGGCGGAAGAATATCTGCGCGGCTTCCAGTGGCACGAACACGAATGTTGAATCGTATTCGTACATACCGACTTCGAAAGTCCCCACAACACGATAACCACGCGTGCGGGGCAATGTCCCCAACGGGCTTACATTCCCTTGGGGTGCAACCAGTGTGATCGTATCGCCGATTACAAGACCCAGCTTGCGCGCGAGGCGTCCTCCGATGACCACGGCGTCTCTACCTTCAAATTCCTTGAGTGAACCGCGCAAAATCTTGTCTGCAATAATAGGCCGATTGCGGAGGTCACTGGGACGGATGCCGCGAACGAGAGCACCGCTTGCCACACCGTTCGCCATCGCCATTGCCTGGCCTTCAACGATAGGGGTCGCGCGGATAACTCCGTCGACATCCGCCAGCGAACGCGCCAAGGCATCGAAGTCTCCTGATGGTCCTCCCGTCTGCTGGATGATCAAGTGTCCGTTTAAACCCAGGATGCGGTCCAGCAGTTCCACCCGAAATCCATTCATGACGGCCATAACGACGATGAGCGTAGCGACGCCAAGCGCGATACCGATGAGGGAAAACCCAGCAATGACGGAGATGAATCCTTCTTGGCGCCGCGGCCTCAGATACCGTGCAGCAATCATCCATTCCAAGCGGGCTGGCATGTCGCAGTCAGCCGATAAATCGCGAAACCACGGCGTCGATCGAGATCTCCTCGTTGACATCACCCTTACGCGACCTAATTTCGACATTTCCTGACGCGACGCCCCGGGGACCCACGACCAACTGCCACGGCGTCCCGATCAACTCACTCCTCGCGAACTTAACGCCCGCCCGGTCATCGGTATCATCGTAAAGGACCTCAACGCCTGCCGCAGTGAGCCCGGAATACAGCCGCTCACAAGTTTCAGATGTTGCCGAGTCATCGATCTTCAAATTGATTAGGCCGACACGGAACGGTGCTACGGATTCCGGCCAAATAATTCCGGCTTCGTCATGGCTGGCTTCGATGATGGCGCCAACAAGACGTGAGACACCAATTCCGTACGATCCCATTTCTACTGGCACTTCAGTTCCGTCGGTGCGTTGCACCGTGGCACCCATCGCTTTGGAGTACTTGGTTCCGAAATAAAATATGTGCCCAACCTCAATTCCACGGGTATTCAACGCCTTCTCACCCGGCACCTGATCTGCAAATGCCGCCGGATCATGCTTCTCGTCGGTGGCCGCATAGAGGCTGGTCCATTCATCCACAACCGGCTGTAGATCATCGTCGTAGTCGACCCCTGCCATCAGGGGATCGAAATCGAGGTAGTCAGCGTGGCAAAAGACTTCGCTCTCCCCCGTATCCGCCAGAATGATGAATTCATGACTCAGGTCGCCGCCAATGGGCCCCGTATCTGCGGCCATGGGGATAGCCTTAAGGCCCATGCGGACGAACGTACGCAAGTAGGCAACAAACATTTTATTGTAGGCCCGCCGCGCACCCTCATAATCGAGGTCGAAGGAATAGGAATCCTTCATCAAGAACTCGCGCCCCCTCATGATCCCGAAGCGGGGGCGCACTTCATCACGGAACTTCCACTGAATGTGATAGAGAAGCTGCGGCAAATCCCTGTAGCTCCTCACTGAATTCCGAAAAATATCGGTAATGAGCTCCTCATTGGTCGGCCCGAAGAGCATATCCCGGTCGTGCCGGTCCGTTATTCGCAACATCTCCTTGCCATAGTCATCGTAACGACCACTCTCCCGCCATAAATCGGCAGGCTGAATGGTCGGCATGAGGAGTTCTTGACACCCGGCAGCGTCCTGCTCCTCTCGGACGATCTGCTCGATATTCTTGAGAACACGGAGGCCCAAGGGCAGCCAGGAATAGATCCCAGCGCTGGATTGGCGAATCATACCGGCCCGCAGCATCAATCGGTGAGACACAATCTGCGCCTCGGTCGGATTCTCCCGCAGTGTCGGCATAAAATACCGTGACAAGCGCATGATTTCACCCATCCGCGCGCTGTTTAGATGCGCGCTATTCCATCTAACTTACTGGTACCAAGAATTTTTCGCCGACAGCCTTCGACTTGCTTCGAATGTAGGCAAAGGGCCACCGGAAGGCAATGCTGCACCTGTCGACGAGGCTATCGATCGGCAGAATCGACGCTACTTTTGCTTGATCAAGTCCTGGCAGGTCTCGGCGATCACCGCTTCTTCATCACCATCCAGCGGTTCGCCGTTGAACGAGACATTTCCACGCTTGTCCACGGATACGGTGCCAACCTTGAGTGCACTCTAATCGAGCCCGACAGGGACCTCAAGACGAAGCCGCTTGAACACCTGTAATGTAATGTCGAATTCATATGAATCGGGCAGCTTAATCCGCCGGGAACCCGGCAAATCTGCGGGCGCAACCGCCTTCCCACGCACATCGACTCCGGGTTTGTATTCGACGTCAGCCGACGGGTGATGGCGAACGAAACGGTTGCAGTCCTCCTTGCTAACAATGACGCGCGATTGCTGGGCAACGACCGCGGTCACCAGAAGACATATCAGCGCCGAGAGTATGATTGTAAAACTTGTGTACTGAGTCATCAGATATCTTGTCCACGAAACGCTTAACGAACGGTCTAAAAACTGCGAGCAGGTAGTGTCGCACATCGCAATTGTCCAGGCCTTCGCATACTTCTTAGACATTGGACCGAAATTAAATGACCGATCCGAGCTGTGATCACCGGTTTATCAAACTTGTGATGAATTGAAATTTCGGCGATAGTTTGCGCGCCGGTCACCCTGACCGCCGATTGGCTACCCTTTGAAACGGTCTTCAAAGCGGGAGTACCGTCATCGGCGGGACACGTACTATGGGAGAATATTTATTGGGGTGCCGGAATGCTTGATTCTTATTTTAAACTTTCTGAAAACGGCGTGACCATAAGGACCGAGGTTCTTGCTGGCGTTACGACGTTCCTGACCATGGCCTACATCATCTTTGTCAATCCGCTGATCCTTGCGGATGCCGGCATGGACCGCGACGCGGTGTTCATGGCGACATGCCTGGCTGCGGCGATTGGCACCCTCATCATGGGTATTTATGCCAACTACCCCATCGCGCTGGCGCCAGGCATGGGTCTCAATGCCTATTTTACGTACGGCGTCGTTCTCGGAATGGGTTTCACCTGGCAAGTCGCACTTGGGGCTGTTTTCATCTCTGGCGTCCTGTTCCTGCTCCTCAGCATCTTCCGGACACGCGAGTGGATCATCAACGCCATACCGAAATCCTTGAAATTGTCCGTTTCGGCCGGAATCGGTATGTTCCTTGCCATCATCGCGCTCAAGAACGCTGGCATCGTGGTGGACCATCAGGCGACGCTGGTTACCGTTGGCGACTTAACTGCAACACCCGCTCTTCTTGCGGCTGGTGCATTCATCATCATGATCGTTCTCAATTTCAAGAAAGTTCCTGGTTCGATTATCATTGGAATTGTTCTCGCCACTGTCGTCGGTATCGCGTTGGGCGTTTCCCCGTTTAATGGGATCATCGCGCCGCCGCCTTCATTGGCTCCCACTTTCCTGCAGCTCGATCTCGCGGGCGCCTTCCAAATTGGTCTTGTGACGATCATTTTTGCGTTCCTGTTTGTCGATTTGTTCGACACGGCAGGCACCCTCATCGGCATCGCCCATCGAGCCGGTTTTCTCGATGAGCAAGGCAAATTGCCCCGCATCCGCAAGGCGTTGATCGCCGACTCCGTCGCCACGATCGCCGGTGCCGCGATCGGGACGTCTACAACGACGAGTTACATTGAGAGCGCGGCGGGCGTGAATGCGGGCGGCCGCACAGGATTGACGGCCGTCACTGTTGGCGTTCTCTTCATTGCGGCAATCGTGTTGTCACCCCTGGCGACAACGATTCCCGCTTATGCTACGGCACCTGCCCTTCTGTTCGTCGCCTGCATCATGGCCAGAGGATTGGCTGAAATCGACTGGGAGGACGTGACGGAGTATGCGCCAGCGGTCGTCACTGCTTTTGCCATGCCGTTCACATTTTCAATTGCCACCGGAATCGGGTTCGGCTTCATCACTTATGCGGCAATCAAGGTATTGAGCGGTCGCTTCAGCGAGGCTTCTCCCGCAGTCATCTTTATCGCGCTCGCATTCGGAGTGAAGTTCGCAATCCTCTAGCGGGCCTCTCGCGGGGAGTGCATAACGAGGCAAAGCATTTGGAGTAGTTTCCATTTTGTTGGGACCAGCGATGGTTTTAACCAGATGGGGACGCTCGCTCTCGCCTTCCGTCAATTCCGGCGACTGGATCAAGTTTCGCCAGATTCCGCCTAGAGCTGAATTGATCGCTTGCGTTTAATTAGCTGTTGTAAGCCCGCTGATGGCCCGGCCTCTTTTGGGGGCGGCTATAATAACTTTGAAGCTCCGGATAGTCGCCAATCAATCCCACATGGGTTCCCATAAAACAGCTATGGCCCACTAGAATATCCGCGCCGGAAAAATCGGATCCTAGCAAGTAGTCGCGGTCACTTAGCACGTTGGACAGTATGTCGGCGCGGGTTGCGAAATCGTGGCGGCCACGCTCTGCGAGCGCAGCGTCATACTGCGCTCCGGCGGGACGCATGAACTCCAGCGGGCGCATCGTGTTGTCGAAATACATCTTGATTGAGGGATCTAGCTCGGCACAGGCAAATACGCTCCATTGATAGTAGGCGGCCCGCTCGGGTAGCCCAACGGTAGGGGCCAGATTCTTCTCGGGGTGTTCGTCGATGAGCTGCAAAACGATCACGACAGATTCGAAAACTATGTAGCCGTCGGTTCTCAGTGCAAGGACAACGCCCAAGGGATGTATGGCCCAGTAGGCTTCGGAATTTTGCTGCCCTTCCAACATGTTGAGCAACTGACTCGAGTATTGGATCCTCAATTCCTCGAGCAGCCACTTTGCGCGTTGTGACCGCGTGGGAGCATTCATATAGCGCCATCATGGCACTCTTCCTATCCGTTGGTCCGTTCGATGGGGTCATGCCGCGAACACTTTTTGGAATGCTGGCCGCTGCTACAGTCTGGCGTAATAGGCGACGAGTGTCGGGTGGCTCTCAATCAATCCGATGTAGGCCGCTCAATTGCAGCTATATCCCACAATAATATCAGCGCCGGAGAATTCAGAGCCGAGAAGGTAATCCCGACCTTCGAGGGCGTTTGTAAGTACGTCACTTCTCGCCACGAACCGCTCTCGTCCGCGCTGGGCGATTTCAGGCACGCGCTGTTCCTCAGGTAGATGCATCGTGTGCTTCATCACGTCAAAGAGGTTTGGATCCACTTCGCAGCACGAAAAGATACTCCACTGGAAATATTTGGCGCGTTGCTGCGTACCACTGACCCGCGCCAAGCCAGATTCCCGGTGTTCATCAAGAAGTTGCAGCACAATCGCTACGGATTCATGCATCGTATAGTCGGCGGTCCGATAGGCCGGCACGTGCCCCAATGGGTGTACAGACCTGTGTTCCTCTGAGTGGTTCTCGCCATCCGGAGGACTGACTATGGGGCTGATATATTCCACACCTAACTCCTCAAGCGCCCATTTCGCGCGATTGGACCGGGTGGGCGGAAATTCAAACAGTTCTGGCATGTTCATTCCTTCATGTTTGGATCGTGTCACCGATTATGGGCATGAGATTGATCATCATGTTAAACACTGGATTGGTTGGTTCATTAATATGAATTTGATACACAGTTAACCTTTTGGTTCAATAAAAATGAGTGATAGATGGAAAACCTCGACGGAACCTTCGCGGCGCTTAGCCACGAAACTCGCCGCGCCATTCTGCGGCAGCTTATGCAGGGCGAAACCCGCCTTTCTGATCTGGCCGAACCGTTTGACATTTCTCAGACAGCCGTCTCCAAACACGTCCGGGTACTGAGCAC
>Ga0315339_1002889_pt1 | contig 12559 bp, 9 predicted proteins | sample ASW17metaG_FD_204514 | JGI IMG/M metagenome (GOLD analysis project Ga0315339, IMG submission 204514) | Ammonia-oxidizing marine archaeal communities from Pacific Ocean, United States - ASW #17 | ecosystem: Environmental > Aquatic > Marine > Oceanic | place: USA: California | collected 2016-12-05
CGCGAGACTAGTGGTTACCCAACCGCAATTATTGCAAATACAACGGTCGGCAAGGGTGTTCCGTTTCTCGAAGGTATGCGGAGTCATAATATGTATGTTACTGCAGAGGTTGCAGACAGAGCTCGTACGATTCTTCAGGGAGTACGTTCATGAACGATTCCAATTTAGAACTAGACGATTTTACTAGTACAGGTGTTACGTCCGATACGGATGTCCCGAAGTATTACGGTGAAGCTTTGGAAAGAATATCGTCTGAACGTCAAGAGATCGTTTGTCTGGGAGTTGATCTTTCTGTTCCGACTGAATCCGATGGTTTTAGGGATTTGTTTCCAGACAGATTTTTCATGATTGGAATGGCGGAGGCTAATGCAATTGGGATAGCGTCAGGCATGGCTAAAATGGGAGACATCCCGTTTGTGCATGGTTTTAGTGTGTTCTTGACAAGAAGATCTTACGACCAGGTGGCCATGCAGATTGCCTACCCACGGTCCAATGTGAAACTTGTGGGATTCCTTCCGGGCTTGACAACAAACCTCGGTGTTTCTCATCAGGCGATTGAAGATATTGCAATCATGCGCGCTTTGCCAAATATGGTAGTTCTGGAGCCCTCCGGGCCTGAACAGTACGAGGCCGCTGTTCGGGCCGTCGTAGATTACACTGGGCCAGTGTATCTTCGGTTGAGACGGAGTGACAGTTTCGCCAATTTCCGAACGACGTCCGATAAATTTGAAGTCGGGGGGAGTGAGGTATTACGAGATGGAGAGGATTCTGTGATCTTTGCGTCGGGAATCATGGTAAGTAAGGCGGTGGAGGCTTCTATACAACTGCACAAAGCTGGGATCGAAGTTGCTGTGGTAAATATTTATTCTTTAAAGCCAATCGATGGCGAAATGATCGCTAAATATGCACGAAAGACTAAATGTATTGTGACTGCAGAAAACCATACAACCATTGGCGGGTTAGGTGACGCTGTGGCAGCGGAGTTAGCCTCGCAACGGATTTTTGTTGGGCACAAAAAAGTTGGATTAAAAGATCAATTTGCAGAAGGCGGTTCGATGGATTATTTAAACAAAAAATATAATTTGGAAGTCGAAGATATCGTAAACGCTACGCGAGAAGTTTTAGTAAGAGATTAAGAATGGTGTTTCTTTTGAGTGGATTTAGGGTATCAGGCAACATTTTGGCCTATGAATTGCGTGCCGAGATTGAAAATCCAATCGCTTTCCCTCCATTTGACTCCATTTGGCTGTAGGTTTTATTTTGACATCAGAGCAGGAAGCATCGATCCTGACTTCATCATTAAATTGAGAGTGACAACTGGAGTCTTCGGGCAGTCGGGCCACTCTAGTCAATAGCGTTAGTCGGCTGAACGCAGAAATTGGTGATAATTTTTGTTCTCAAGGACCCAGAATTCGCAGTTTTCCGAGGTTTTCCTATGAATTCAAACAAATCTAGGCACCTTTTTTTATTTCATTAGTGCGACCAATTCCACCATTTGTTTTTTGTCGACAATTCGGTACACTTGCTCTCGGGATCGCAAGCTAGTTGATTTTCCGATGCACTGACTTGCGACCTCGCGAAAAGTGATGCATACATTTGACATTGGCTACAGAATTATTGGGTGCTTGAGGTCTGTGGATAGAAGTGCCCAAACTGCCAAATAGAAATTTAGGAGAGATAATATGATAGTTTTTCTTGAAATGGCTGTTAAGGTAGTTGTTCAGTCACGCAGTAAGGTCGTAGCTGCGCTTTTATTAGCGCTTTCTTTTTTTAGTTTACCGGTTTCGGCGGAAAAAATAGTATTAGCAACTGGTGCCGATCCGTGTTTTGGCGTGTTTTACGTGCCCCATGAAATTGGTGCGTTTAAAGAAGCTGGCCTTGAGACCGAACTGGTAACAGGGGCATCTGGAAGTCGACAAGTACCGTTTATTCTTACGGGCGATTTCCATTTTGCAATGGGTAGTGGCGGCGCCTGCATGACTACTCATGATAAAGATCCCGATAAAGTCGGTATGTTCGCATCAGGTTCCGGTTATAGAGGATACGATGGAGTTGTCTCTCGTGATGACATTGCGGATCTCTCCGCTCTGAGAGGCAAAAAGGTCGGCCTTGCAATGGGTACTGGGAGCGAGACCTTTTTCACAACTGTTGTAGAAAAAGCAGGTTATTCCATCGATGACTACGAAGTAGTTCCTGTTGAGGCGCCTGAAATGGTGGCCGCGTTGGAGCGTGGTGATCTAGATGCCTACGCTGCCTGGGAGCCATGGGTTTCGCGTGGGGTAATTGCAATTCCAGGAACCCATCAGATGTTAAGTAGTGAGGGCCTTTGGGAGCCAGTCAATGCAATTTGCGGCAATAAGCAGTGGGCAGAAGCAAATCCTGCGGCTGCAGAGACCTTATTCCGGGTTATGGCAGAGACAGCGGCGAAGATGTCAGCAGACCCCGATTGGGCCGCATCTGTGATCAGCAAGGTGATCAAGCTCGATCTCGATCTTTCCAAATCAATTACGAAGAAATGTAGTTTCATGACCCATCTAAATAAAACAGTTATCGATGGGATGACTAATGATTACAACAATTTGGTCCTTCGAGATGTGATGCCGGCAGATCCTAGCAAAGACTGGTGGCGCAGTTTCCTTTATGACACAACGCTTAAGGCAGCAGCGCCGGCAAATGTAAGCTATACCTTGCCGGGCAAGTAACAGAAAATTATTTACGTGGACGGCTACGTTATCTATCGTAGTCGTCCACGAATTTTATTTATATTTTTATAACTTTCTTTTAGTCGGATACGAAATGAACCAGCCAATTGTCAGTAATATTTCTTATAGTAAAGAAGAAGATCTTCACGCCTATCGACTTTTGAAGCGGATTCGCCTGTTTGAAGAAAGGTTGGTTTCTTTGTTTGCGGATGGAAAAGTTTATGGAACTGCCCATACCCACGTAGGTCAGGAAGGCGTCGCAGTTGGTTCACTGATTGATCTAGATTTAACTGACTATGCTTCGGGAACCCATCGAAGTCATGGTCATTGCATAGCCAAAGGTGCAGACATTAAGAGAATGATGTGTGAGTTGTTGGGAAAGGCTAATGGGTATTGTGGCGGGAAGGGAGGTTCAATGCATATCGCCGACCTTGACAGGGGCATGTTAGGGTGTAATGGAATTGTTAGTGCCGGCATTCCGCACGCCGCTGGAGCTGTGATGGCTGCGAATCTTCGGGGCGAGACCCGTGTTGCCGTTGCTTTTCACGGAGATGGTGCGGCTAATCAGGGAGTGTTGTACGAGACGTTGAACTTGGCAGCAATATGGAAGTTGCCGTTGATCGTTGTTTGTGAGAACAATCAATATGCGCTTTCGACGCCGTATGGGCTCACACAGTCTGGTGAGAGTATCGCTGCTAGGGCTGCAGGATTTGGTATCCCAGCGGATGTCATTGATGGAATGGATGTTCACACAGTAAGAAGCGCTGTTGGTCGGGCTATTGCACGTGGGAGAAATGGAGAGGGGCCAACCTATATAGAGTGTTTGACTTATAGGTATGGAGGTCATTCGCTTAGAAACGATCGTCCCAAGCGGAGCGATGAAGAAGTGGCTTCTTGGAAAGCAAGAGATCCCATCATTCAAATGTCGGGGATTCTGCAAGATCAGCATAAGGTCGATGCCAGTCTAATTGCAAAGATCGATGATGAAGAAGCAGAGAATTTAGAGGCGGCTGTCGCGTTTGCAGAGGAATCCTTAGAGCCCACAGCCGAGTCGCTAATGGTCGGCGTATATTGTGACGATAAATACGACGAAACCCCCGCCCCTCGCTCAGAACAAGAGGAAAAACGAAATATCTCATTCGCTGGAGCGTTAAATGAGGCGCTTGCTCAAGAGATGGAGCGGGATGATAGGATTTTGATTTTTGGAGAAGACGTAGCAGAAGCTGGTGGAGTCTTTGGAGTTTCCACAGGGCTAAAAGAAAAATTCGGGAGTGCGCGAGTAAAGGATACACCTATTTCTGAGCAAGCAATTACTGGAACTGGAGTCGGTCTAGCTCTAGCAGGAGCAAGGCCGATTGTCGAAATTCAGTTTATGGATATTATGACCTTGGCAGTCGATCAGATTGTAAATCAGGCCGCTAAGGTTCGTTATATGCTAGGAGGCCGTCCGAAAGTCCCCCTAGTTGTTCGTGCGCCAATGGGCGCAGGGGTAGGATTGGCAGCGCAGCATTCTCAAAGTCTCGAGACTTGGTATATGCACGTGCCTGGCCTGATTGTAGTTTCCCCCAGTACACCGTACGACGCGAAAGGATTGTTAGTGGCGGCAATTCGCAATCCTAACCCCGTTATTTTCCTAGAACATAAGCTCCTCTATTTTTTGTCAGGTAATGTGCCTGAAGAACTGTATACAATTCCATTAGGGGTCGCTGAAGTAAAACGTGAAGGCGATGATGTAACTGTGGTAGCAACTTCCGCGATGGTACGAAAGGCTATTCAAGTAGCAAGAAAACTAAAACGCAAAGGAATATCAGTAGAGGTTGTCGACCCCCGTACATTGGCGCCGCTCGACATGGATACAATAATTAATTCGGTCAAGAAAACCGGGCGTCTTGTCGTTGTTCACGAGGCGCATAAGTTTGCAGGATTTGGTGGGGAAATTGTCGCCCAAGTTGTCGAGCACGCATATGATTTTTTGAAAGCAGCACCAGAAAGAATTGGCGCACCCCATACTCCTGTTCCATATAATCATAATTTGGAGCAATGTTACATACCTAGTGAAGATGCAATATTAGAAGTCGTGAGTAAGATTGTTGCACAATGAATTCTGATATCGTAAAGAATGCTGCGAGGAACAGCAGCACAGACGCAATTGTTCAAATTGACGATCTAGTTAAAACATTCGTTGGTGACGGACCTCAATATACCGCCATTGAGGGAATTAATTTAGATCTCCATCAGGATGATTTCTTTTGTCTTTTGGGGCCTAGTGGCTGCGGCAAGACGACAATACTAAATATTCTTGCAGGGTTTGAATCTACAACTGATGGCACGGTTAAGTTTTCTGGGTCTATTATTAAAGGCCCGTCTCGAGATCGTGGTGTCGTTTTTCAGGCTGATAATTCACTTTATGATTGGCTAACGGCTAAACAAAATGTGGAATTCGGGTTACGCTTAGACAAAAAAAATCCTGCAGAGCAGGAGACAATCGCATCTGAATATTTGTCGCTAGTAGGATTGGCCGATCAAGGGCACAAATATCCGTATGAGCTGTCGGGCGGGATGCGGCAACGCATACAGCTGGCTCGTGTTCTGGCTAACAAGCCGCGAATGTTAGTAATGGACGAACCCTTTGCAGCTCTGGATGCGCAAACGCGCAGTGTACTGCAAGCGGAATTAAGGAAAATTTGGCAGGACCACAAGGTTACCGTACTTTTCATTACACATGATATTGAAGAGGCGCTATTACTTGGGACACGAATAGGGGTAATGACGGCTGGTCCTGCAGCAGGAATTAAGAAGATTCTAGAAATTCCGAAGGAATTTAATCGTGATCGGCTGGATCCAGAATTTTTACGAACATATGCCGAAGTCCAGAATTTGATTGCCGATGAAACAAACAAGTCCTTGGCCATACAGTCTGGCCAAATCAAGGTGGACGACACGGAGTCGTTGACAAAGGCAGCAAAATACGCCCAAGAAAAATTTAAAAGAGAAAAGAATCGTTCAAATATACAGGGGTTGTCGATTTACGCCGCATCAATACTAGGATTTTTCTTCTTCTGGCATTTGGCGTCTCTATGGGTAAGTTCAGTTCTATTTCCGTCTCCAGTTAGATTTATGGTGACTTTCGCAAAACTGTTGTTCGATGGAACACTGATTTACGAGTCATACATCTCCCTAAAAAGAATTATCGCTGGTTTTCTTATTGGCTCGATAATGGCTATGCCGCTTGGTCTTCTTATGGGAGGATCACGAATAATGCGGTTGATACTCGAGCCCTATATTGAGTTACTAAGGTTTATTCCTTCTATAGCGATGATAACGGTTGCCGTGATCTTTTTTGGCCTTGGGGACGCATCGAGAATCTTTCTAATTGCTTGGGTTTGTGTTTTTACTGTAACTATTAATACTGCAGCTGGTGTTGCGTCTATCGAACAAAATAAAGTGAGAGCGGCGCGATCCTTGGGAGCCTCTACACAACAGCTATTCTGGTTAGTAACGTTACCGGCTGCAATGCCATTTATTTTGGTAGGTATGCGAATCGCGATGGCTAATGCATTTACTACTATCGTCGCGGCCGAAATCATTGGAGCTAACTCAGGATTAGGAACAATGTTGTGGCAGGCTAGACTCTATATGTTGGTAGACAATATTTATGTCGTGCTTATTACATTGGGGATCCTTGGGTTACTGGTAGATCGTGGTTTCCGGCGGTTGTCCTATATGTTTGGTAGGCGATATGCGCCCCATATCTGATAAAATATTTGTTAATGGCGAATTGCGTGCAGCCTATTCCGACAAAAGAATTATCGTAGATAACCCGGCGTTAGGAGAGCGTTTAGGTACAATTCCAGATTGCTCCACCAAAGATGTTGACGATGCTGTTGAAGCGGCTGATCGAGCCTTTATTGAATGGTCAGAAAAATCCAACAGGGACCGAGCTGGGATTCTCTATAGATTAGCCTCGCTCCTGCGAGATAACATAGAAGCTTTCTCGGGTTTGGATACCGAAGATAGTGGTCGGACGCTTAGGGAAACGCAAGCGCAAGTTTCTCGCAGTGCAGAACAGCTCGAATACTGTGCCGGAATTGCAGATAAGTTGGAAGGTCGCGTGATTCCGATTGGTGGCAGTTACACCGGGATGACAGTGCTGGAACCGTATGGCGTTATTGGGGCCTTAACGCCCTGGAATGCTCCATTATTGCAAGTAGCGCAAAAAGTCTCTCACATCCTCGCCGCTGGAAATACCGTTGTTGTTAAACCTTCGCCATTGGCATGTTTCACTACGTTGCACTTTGCAATTCTTGCCCAAGAGGCTGGATTACCTAATGGTGTGCTCAATATTGTCACCGGAGGTCGTGGTACGGGCGAAGCGGTCGTGGCTGATAACCGTGTTCAAAAGATTACTTTTACTGGTTCTATTGCAACCGGAAGAGCAATTGCTAGCGAATGTGGGAAACGAGGTGCGTCAGTTTCCCTAGAGTTAGGCGGTAAGTGTCCGTTAGTAATCTTCGCAGATAGTGATCTTCCGACTGCTGTTGAAGGGGCAGCGCAAGCAGCCTATGGGACAACCGGCCAATCTTGTGTATCAGCAGCACGCATCCTCGTAGAGGAAAGCATTTTCGACGAATTCGTACAACGTTTCTCAAAAACTATAGAAGAATATCGAAGTGCTGACCCATTAGACCAAAATTCAACTATGGGCCCAATGATTTCGAGAGAATCTCGAACCCGTGTCGTTTCTTTGGTCGAAGATGCATTATTAAATGGGGCGCGGATCGCTGGAGGAGTATGGCCACAACAACTGAATGAAACAGGCGGATACTTCATGCAGCCAGTCGCCCTTGTTGATGTGCCAGATTGCGCGAAGATCGTTCACGATGAAATATTCGGGCCCGTAACATGTCTAGAACGTTTTATAGAGGAAGATGATGCGCTTTCAAAGGCCAATTTTGGTCCATACGGTCTCGCCGCGGGAATATTTACCAGTAATTCATCACGAGCGCGGCGTATGCAAAAGCGTATCAAGGCGGGAAACGTATGGATAAATTGTTACAAGATGCTGGATCCGGCTTTGCCATTTGGTGGAGACAAATCTAGTGGCATAGCAAGGGAGTGTGGAGTTGATGGTATTTTGAATTTTGTAAAACCAAAGACGATTGTTGAGGCGTTTTAAGAACTTGGTAGGTGTTTTGTCTTAGGTTTTCACTTACATATCGAGTGCTCTTTAAATTAGCGATTAATAGAATATTTAGTTTAGTTCTATAAACACACTGAACTGGAGGTATAAAAATGGCGCATATTATGGTCTTGCCCCAATTAGGAGAAACAATCGAAGAGGGCGAAGTGGAAGAATGGATGATTCAACTTAATGACGAAGTTGAGGATGGTGAGCCCATATTGGTTGTGGGTACGGACAAGGCAGCTCTAGAGATTAATGCGACAGCATCCGGTCGGGTTACCAAGTTTCTTGTTAACGCTGGCGATGTCGTTAAGGTTGGGCAGCAGGTGGCAGAAATTGAATAGAGAGTTAAACCTCAAATGAGAAAAATCGCTATTGTCACTGGGGCGGGTAAAGGAATCGGTCGAGCTTGCGCTTTGAAACTGGGTGAACTGGGATATGACATCAGTATCTGGGATGTAGATAGCAATGCAGCAGAGGAAACTTGTGATCTGCTAGCACAGCACGGATCTCGTGGAAATGGACTTAACGTTGATGTAGCAGATGAGATATCAGTTGATCAAGCGGTTAAGGAGTTAGATCGGCAAGAAACACCTTTAGGTGTGTTGGTAAATTGTGCGGGCATACTTGCGTTAACACCACTTGACGGCCTTGATCTGGATGTGTGGGACAAAATTTTGCGAATAAATCTGCGAGGTCCCCTAGTTTGCATGCGAGCAGTAATACCACTGATGAAAAAGTTAAATAGCGGGGCCATTGTGAATATTGTCTCTAATGTAGTTGCTGCTGCACGACTAGAGAACGCGGCATATGCAGCTGCAAAATCTGGCTTGCTTAGCCTGACCCAAGTAGCAGCCTTGGAATTGGCCGGTCACAATATACGAGTTAATGCAGTCTCGCCTGGGACGACTAAAACAAAATTGCTGGAGTCCTATAGCGACGACATGCTCAACGGAATCCTTAAAGGAGATCTTGAGAGGTTCCGTATTGGGATTCCCTTAAAAAAATTCGCCACGCCAGAAGATCACGCAAATGTCGTTGCGTTTTTGGTAAATGAAGGCTCTGGTCATATAACTGGCCAAAATATATTTGTAGATGGTGGGCAGACATTAGCTTAAAAATTTAAGCTGGCACTTAGTTTATGCCAACTGATGAGAATTGAGGTCAGTGGTTTTTATACCGACTGTAAACAATCGTGAGCAACACAGCAGAATTTTTAAAAAAAGCGATTGATGTGCTGCCGGGTGGAGTGCTAGGACGCCATTGTTATACAGAAGAATCGGATCATATTCCAGTTTCTGGCTCGGGCGCATACCTGATAGACAGCGTCGGTCGACGATATATCGATTATTCATGCGGCGGCGGTTCATTGATTTTGGGCTACAGCCACCCTGCTATCGTGTCAGCAGTTCAGAGGCAGGCAGAAGATGCCATGCAGTTAATCAGCATCAGAAACGTACCCGCAATTAAATTGGCGGGAAGAATCGCTGAGTTGGTATCTTGGGTCGATCAAGTACGGTTTACATTGTCTGGATCAGAGGCAGTGATGATGGCGCTCAGGTTGGCACGCGCACATACAGGCCGCGATAAGGTCCTCAAGTTTGATGGCGCATACCATGGAAACTGCGACTACAGCTTGTGGAATCTCGAACATGAACATTATTCATCAACCGACACTGGCTCACCAGGATCAGCAGGTATTCCATCCGTAATTAAAGACTTTGTTTTAGTCGCTCCCTATAATGATTTAGATACCACCAAACGCATTATTGAAGAGAATTGGCGATCACTAGCTGCAATTATCATTGAGCCTGTTCAGCGTAGTTATTCAGCTAATCTAGATTTTCTATCAGGCCTTCGGAAACTATGTGATGAGTCAGGGATCGTGTTGGTATATGACGAAGTTGTGACTGGGTTTCGGCATGGACTTGGGGGCGCAGCGGAAGTATTTGGCATAGAGCCAGATCTGGGGGCTTTCGGCAAAGCTCTCGGTGGGGGAATGCCAGTAGGTGCGGTTGGTGGAAAACGGGACATTATGAATTGTGCGAATCCGCGATCTAATACGGTAGAAGCTGGTTATGCTTATGTAACTTCTTCACAAGCAGGAAACCCATTGGGAATGGCAGCAGGTATTGCAACACTGGATGAATTACAGCGCCCAGGCGTTCTTTCAGGCATGCACAGTCGGGCGGAGAATCTAAAAGATGGCCTTCGAGAAATACTAAGGTTTAGAAAAGTCGAAGCCCAGGTTGTTGGATTTGGGCCTCTTTGGGACCTTGCATTTTGTACCACTCCAATTATTGATCATCGCAGCGCACAGAAAGCAGATGGAGGAAAGCTAATGCAGTTTCATCTGGGACTGATCCAAGAGGGAATTATGGTTCGGGCGGGTGGTCGAAGTTACTTTTCAACTGCCCATAACGATCGTGACTTACAAAAAACGTTAGATGCAGCAGATCGAACGCTACGCGAGTTATGACATATGGACGACAACCCCCAAGGAGTTCCTAGCGAGCTTGCCCTCTGTGTCGATATTGGCGGTACTTTTACTGACATCGTTCTTGTGAATTCCCAGGGCATCATTTTTGACACCGAGAAAGTTTTGACAACCCCTGGTCGGCTTGATGACGGTGCGTTATTAGGAATTCGGGCAATTATGACTCGAGCTAGCGTACCACCGGGAGCTATTAATAAGGTTGTGCATGCAACGACACAAACGTCAAATACCATTATCGAGCGTTCTGGTGCTAAGACTGCACTGATAACAACAATCGGTTTTCGAGATGTTTTAGAGATTGCCCGTGAGTCCAGATATGATGTCTACGACTTGTTTATTAAGTTGCCCGCGCCGCTGGTGTCACGGAGTCTCCGTTTTGAGGTGGGGGGTAGAGTCTTGGCAAATGGGGAAGTTGAGAACTTATTGAGTAAAGAGGAAGTATCGGAAATTGCAAAAGAGTTAATCAATCATGAAATAGAGTCAGTGGCAGTTTCACTTCTACACGCTTATAGAATACCGCAGCACGAGAAGGATGTTCGTACACATCTAAAGAAGGCAGGCTTCAAAGGAGCAATTATTTTATCGAGTGAGGTTTGTCCAGAAATTAGAGAATATGAAAGGACTGCAACCACAGTCGCAAATGCTTATCTTTATCCTAAGTTGAAATCGTATTTGGGAGCATTTGAAAAAAGGCTTCGAGTGGAAGGTGTCCAGGCACCTTTACAACTATTTTCTTCGTATGGCGGACGGATGAATCGGGTTGCAGCTGAAAGACGTCCTGTCGAAATGCTGGAATGTGGCGCAGCAGCAGGGGTTCTAGTGGCATCTGCAGTAGCAAACCAATTGGATTGGGATTTAGCTATGTCTTTTGATATGGGAGGGACTACTGCAAAGATGGCTTTAATCGAACATGGAAAGCCTCAACTAACTCGCAGTTATGAAGTAGCTCGACTTGCGCGATTTGTCCCAGGAAGTGGCCTCCCAGTTGCAGCTAGTGCTGTTGATCTTATAGAAATTGGAGCTGGTGGAGGTAGCATCGCTGCGATAAACGAGATGGGTCTGATTGATGTTGGCCCGGAAAGTGCAGCTAGTGAGCCGGGACCGGCGTGTTATGGCAGAGGTGGGAGTCAGCCAACAGTCACAGATGCTGATCTGGTCTTAGGGTATCTGGGTGTAGATTCCTTCGGAAGTGGTGCCTTGCCACTGAACTTAGATGCCGCTCGAGACATTATTGATCAGTGCATAGCTAAGCCATTAGGCCGAACAGTGGAAGATGCGGCGAAAGCTATTCACGAGATTGTTGTCGAGCAGATGAGTCTTGCCGCACGTCTGCATATTGTCGGATTGGGATACGATCCGCGCAAGTTAAAGGTCATAGCGTTCGGTGGAGCTGGACCGTTACACGCCTGTGCCGTTGCAGAAAGACTCGGAAGTCCAGAGGTTGTTGTTATGCCAAGTGCTGCGGTAGGGGCTGCAATTGGTTTGGCACTAGCTCCTACGGTTTGCGTTGTAGCACGATCCAGACTTTGTTTGCTTCGTGATATCAACTGGAAAGAAATTGGAGCACTAATTTCGGAAATGAAATCCGAGGCGCTGACAGATATCGATTCGGCCGCCAATACCGAGAATATTGAGTACGAATTGACCTGCGATATGCGTTATCGCGGACAGGGCTACGAGATTAATGTGCCATTTGAGATGCCGCCGTATGAAACAGATTCAGTAGAACGGCTTGCCGGTGCGTTCGGTGCAGTGTATCGAGAACGATATGGTCGTGAAAATTTGGATGGAATCGTGGAGATCGTCAGTTGGCGATTAGAGGTTCGCGATGGGAAATCGTTGCTTCCTCGATCGTGGGAAATGAATCCGAGCTCGTCGTTAGATCCGAAAGAGCCCAAAAAATATCGGGCTGTTTTCTTTGACGATGGTTATACGGAGATTCCTGTTTGGCAGCGTCACTGTATCGAGCCGGGCTGTATATTTTCAGGACCGGCTTTAATCGCAGAGGCTAACACTACTACGGTAATCAGGCCCGATGCAGACTATTTTATTGATGATTCTGGAAATCTTCGAATTCTGATGAAGAAGGAAAACTGAGATGGACGGCAAGATACAGAAAATCCACTCCGATATCCTGCTTCCTGGCGATATAGAAATAACATGGAGCCGCTTGTTAGC
>Ga0315339_1002893_pt1 | contig 12547 bp, 11 predicted proteins | sample ASW17metaG_FD_204514 | JGI IMG/M metagenome (GOLD analysis project Ga0315339, IMG submission 204514) | Ammonia-oxidizing marine archaeal communities from Pacific Ocean, United States - ASW #17 | ecosystem: Environmental > Aquatic > Marine > Oceanic | place: USA: California | collected 2016-12-05
AGCCGCGTGACCTCGCGGCGTCCGCCGAGCGGTAGGATTGGGGTGCTGATCGGCGCGGTTGGGGCAGGGGTGTATAGCGCGGCTTCCAAAGCGTCCGGGTCGGTGGGCGTCAGCAACGTCAGGCAGGCGGGGTCGGCCCCGATCAGAATCGCTTGTGCCATCGCCTGTTCGCGTTTCGGCACCGTCATGTCGGTGCGCGGCCCGGCCAGCACGTTGACCTGAGCAAAGCCGACGCCAAAGGCGGCCATGATCTCGGCGTGGCCGACGCCCTCGACATTCGAGACCTCCAGCGGGATGACATCGGCGGGCAGGCCGCGACCGAAACGGGCGGACAGGCGGATCATTTCGCTGCCGTATTCCGCATCATGAAACAACAGCCGCGCGGCGTCGCCGCCTGCGGTGCGATACGCTTGAAGAACGCTGCGCAAGCGATTGAAAAGAAACCCGACATCTGGATCATCATAGCTGGCCGCGCCAGAGGGGCAGACCGCCGCACAGGCCCCGCATCCGGCACAGACATCCGGATCGATCAGGACTGTGTCGCCCGCCGAAATGATTGCCCCGGTCGGGCAGATATCAAGGCAGCGGCTGCAACCGGGTTGCGAGGCGCGGGAATGGGCGCAAAGCGATTCCTCAAACCGGACGTATAGCGGCTTTTCGAACACACCTTGCAACTCCGCAGCCTGCGCAATTGCCCGCTCTACCGCTGCCGGATCCCGTGGATCGGCGCGCAGATAGCCCTCGCGCTTGTCAGGGGCCGGGAACAGCGGCCGGTCGCCGCGCAGGTCCAGAATCACATCACAGCTGGATTTCGCCCCATCAACCGCCTTGCCAAACTGCGCCGCACCGCGCCCCGCAAGGCGCAGCGGCGCGTAGCCGTCAACCACGACGTCAAAATCGGCCAGCGCCCCACTGGCAGAGCGTAACTGGCCAAGCGCGACATCAAAACGGTCGGTCGGCGTCAGGTCATCGGGGGCAATTGGTAACAAAACAGTGACGGCCATGCTGTCGGCCAACCGGTCCGCGGCATGCAAGGCAGCCTCGTTGCCCAGCACCATCACGGTGCCTTCGGACAGGATATCGCGCACTGGGGTGGCTGGTCGGTCCAGCATGGCATCGGCCAGTAACGCGGCTTGCTTGGCGTTCGCATTACCGTCGTTCGTCCAACCCGCGCGGTCGCGAATATCTGCGAAAATCAGCCCGCGTGATTGATCATTATCTGCATTAACATCGTCAAATAACTCATTGAATAGGTTTTGCATCTGACCACAAGCGATCAGCGTATTCCCCGCCTCGCCAAAGGCCGCGACCGCCTGTTCGGCCTCGTCCATACACAGCGCTTGCGTGCTCACCACTGCGGCGGCCCCGACGGCAGCACGCGCAGTTTCAGGATCCAGCGACATGCTGCCCTCGCAGCTGCACAGCAGCAGGCGGTCGATCGTGGCCATGGACGTGGCTCCTTTAAAAATTTCAGGCCCTATATTGGTAAGAAGTTTTGACAGGTGCAATGCGAAGACCGTAGTTTGTCAGAACCCGAACATCGAAAGTTACCTATGACCGCCGCATCCGAAAAGACCAGAACCATGCCGCTGGGGGTGATTCTGGCGCGCAAACCTGGTGTGACCCGCTGGGCGAAATACGCCTGGTCTGCCATCGGCGTGCTGCCGGGCGCTGGTCCTGCCGATTGGCGGATCATGCGCGAAGAGGACGGTGCCACGGAATTCCACGCAGCCACCTTGCCGCTGGAGCTGCACCGCGCCGATGTCGAGGGCTACAAAGTCTCGCTTTCGATGAACCCGCCCAGCATTTTCGTGGTTCTGCGCAACTCCGATGACCCAGCGGCAGAGCATGATTTTTACGTGCAATCCGTCACCGCCAGTGCCTATGAGGCGCAGGATTATATGGACAGCGGTGAAGAACAGGTCGAGGTGGTCGCGATGCCCGAGGGGCTGGTGGCCTGGCTGCGCGATTTCACCGATGCGCATTTCCGTGACGAGCCATTCATCAAGCGCAAACGCGACAAAAAACGCGTCGATCTGTCAGAGGACGGCATCGGCGACGCGCGCATTCGGCAGACCGCCGATGTCTATCGTTCGCCCGGTGCCGCCAAGGCCAAGAGGCGTGTGCAATGAGCCGCGATGATACGATGTTAGACCGCTGGTCGCGCCGCAAACGCGCGGTGGCAGCCGAGGAGCAGGCCGAAGAAATCGAAGCAACGCAGGTGCCGGATGAGGCTGTTGAATCACTTGCCGAATCAGATTTGGCCGAATCAGAATTGGCCGAATCAGAACTACTTGAAAAACTTGGCCTTCCTGACCCGGATACGATGCAAGAGGGCGACGATTTCGCTGCCTTTATGCGCCAGGGCGTGCCGGATTTCCTACGCAAGCGGGCGCTGAGAACGCTGTGGCTGTCGAACCCGGATTTGGCGAATCTCGATGGTTTGTTGGACTATGGCGAGGATTTCACCGATGCGGCGATGGTCCCCAAGGTGATGAACACGCTGTATCAGGTCGGCAAAGGTATGCTGCGCGAAAAGGCGGAACCGGCAGAGCCCACGCTTGACGAGATCGCTGCCTTGGAAGAAGACCAGCATTTGGCGATTGCGGATCCTGCAGCGCCAAACGACGCGAATGATAAAAACATCACCGAGGCTGGAGCGGATGAATCGGACACCCAAAATGAGATTAAGGTCGCATCGGAAGACCTTGAAGTAATTATAGAAAGGCCAGTCTTGAGTCCTCGTCGCATGCGGTTCCAAAACAGCTGAAACCGACATCACATACGAAATTTTGAATGCTTAAATCATTTGCCCAACGGGAATCCCTGTCCTACCCTTAAATCAACAACGCGCGGAGCCATCTATTGTCCCAACTGGGTACGACAGCCACTGCCGATCAACCTGCCGAAGAAGAACGCCTTCGTGCAGAGCTTTATGGTTTGCTGTCCCGATTGCTGTCGGGGCCGCCTAAAGCGGGTGATCTGAAGCATCTCGCCGGGCTAACGGGCGATTCCTCTGATCTGGGGCAAGGCATCGCTGCCTTGGCGCGAGTCGCCGCCATCACCAGCCCCAAAGCCGCAGAGCGGGAGTATAACGCGCTGTTCATCGGGTTGGGCCGGGGCGAATTGCTGCCCTATGGCAGTTATTACCTGACCGGGTTCCTCAACGAAAAACCCTTGGCTTTGCTGCGCGATCATATGACCAAGCTGGGCATAAAGCGCGACAAATCCGTCAAAGAGCCCGAAGACCACATCGCCACCGTCTGCGAAATGATGGCCGGCTTGATCACCGGGGCTTATGGCCACAGCCTGTCGGTCGCCGATCAGGAAGCTTTCTTTAACACTCATTTGGCAGTCTGGGCCGGGCACTTCTTTGCCGACCTCGAGGGGGCCGAAGGGTCGTTGTTCTACGCGCCGGTCGGCAAAATTGGCCGCGCGTTCATAGAAATAGAGATCGAAGCGTTTCGAATGGAAAACTGACGTTCACGTCAGTGAGATGAGACAAGAGAAGATAATAAAGGGAGGATCAATTGAAAAAATCAGAAGCCGGTCAAAGCCGGCGTGATTTCCTTAAACTGGCTGGCACAGCTGCCCCTGCGGCGGCGGTGCTTTCGGTTGCTGGCGCGGATGACGCCGAGGCGGCCGAGATGTCGGGCGAAGGTCTGCGTAAGACCGAGCACGTCAAACAGTATCTGGAAAGCGCCCGCTTTTAAGACACCGATGGTCCGCCACGGGGCAAACAGGTGACGGTTGCGTGATGCCCTGATCCTGTCCGTGAAAGACAAAGCCTAAAACCACAAAGGGTCAATTTTGACCTGAATGGGAGAGAAAAATATGCTTAGGAAAAAGACGACCGGTCGTGCCAATGGCAGCCGTTCCTCGGTCCTGACCAAAGCCGCAGAGGCCAAGATTGATCGCCGCAGTTTCCTGCGCGGATCGGGTCTGGCGATTGGCGGATTGGCAGCGATTGCCGCCACCACAGGCCGTGTTGGCCGTGCAGAGGCGCAGACTGTTGCGCCCAATGGTCGGGTAGAGATCATCAAATCGGTTTGTACGCATTGTTCGGTCGGTTGTACCGTTCTGGCAGAGGTCGAAAACGGCGTCTGGACAGGGCAGGAACCCGCCTGGGACAGCCCGTTCAACCTGGGTGCGCATTGCGCCAAAGGGGCCGCGGTCCGCGAACACGCCCATGGCGAGCGTCGTCTGAAATACCCGATGAAGCTGGAAGGCGGCGAGTGGAAGCGCGTCAGCTGGGACGAAGCGATCGACCAGATCGGCGACCAGATGCTGGACATCCGCGAGAAAAGCGGCCCGGACAGCGTTTATTGGCTAGGTTCCGCCAAGCATAACAACGAACAGGCCTATCTGTTCCGCAAGTTTGCCGGCTACTGGGGCACCAACAACGTCGACCACCAGGCACGTATCTGCCACTCGACCACTGTTGCTGGCGTTGCCAACACATGGGGCTACGGCGCCATGACCAACAGCTACAATGACATCCACAACAGCCGCGCGATCTTCATCATCGGTGGCAACCCCGCAGAGGCGCACCCTGTGTCGCTGCTGCATGTTCTGCGCGCCAAAGAACAGAACAACGCGCCGCTGATCGTCTGCGATCCGCGCTTCACCCGTACGGCCGCGCATGCCGATGAATATGTGCGTTTCCGTCCCGGCTCTGACGTGGCTCTGGTGTGGGGCATTCTGTGGCACATCTTTGAAAATGGCTGGGAAGACAAAGAGTTCGTGCGCACCCGCGTTTGGGGCATGGACCAGATTCGCGAAGAAGTCGCCAAGTGGGACCCCGAAGAAGTGGAGCGTGTCACCGGCGCGCCAGGTTCACAGCTGGAACGCGTCGCGCGCACCATGGCCAATAACCGTCCCGGCACCGTGATCTGGTGCATGGGCGGCACACAGCACACCAACGGCAATAACAACACGCGTGCGTATTGCATCCTGCAACTTGCGCTTGGCAACATGGGCACCAGCGGTGGCGGAACCAATATTTTCCGCGGCCACGACAACGTGCAGGGCGCGACTGACCTTGGTGTTCTGTCGCACACTCTGCCGGGCTATTACGGCCTGTCCAAAGGCAGCTGGGGCCACTGGGCCCGCGTTTGGGGCGAAGACATGGAGTGGCTGTCCAGCCAGTTCGCCACCCAAGGTGACAAGAACCTGATGACCCAAACCGGCATTCCCGTGTCGCGCTGGATCGACGGTGTTCTGGAAGACAAGGCCAATATGGTCGATCAGCCCGACAACCTGAAGGCCATGGTCTTTTGGGGGCACGCGCCCAACTCTCAGACCCGTATGGTCGAGATGAAAGACGCGATGGAAAAGCTGGACCTGATGGTGGTCATCGACCCCTATCCAACGGTCTCTGCGATCCTAAGTGACCGGACCGACGGCGTCTATCTGCTGCCGGCCTGTACCCAGTTCGAAACCTCTGGCTCTGTCACCGCGTCCAACCGGTCGCTTCAGTGGCGCGACAAAGTTGTCGAGCCGCTGTTTGAATCACTGCCAGACCATACGATCATCGCCAAATTCGCCGAGAAATTCGGTTGGGCTGATCGTTTCTTCCGCAACATCGAAGTTGTCGAAGGCGAACCCGTGGTCGAGGACGTCACGCGTGAGATCAACGCAGGCATGTGGACGGTGGGTTACACCGGCCAGTCGCCAGAGCGGATCAAACTGCACATGGCCAACCAGCATACCTTTGATCGCACCACGCTTCAGGCCATCGGTGGCCCGGCTGACGGCGATTACTACGGTATGCCTTGGCCGTGCTGGGGCACCGCCGACATGAAACACCCGGGCACGCCGAACCTTTACGACATGTCCAAGCCTGTTTCCAAAGGTGGCCTGACCTTCCGCGCCCGCTTTGGTGTGGAAAAAGACGGCGACAACCTGTTGGCAGAGGGCGTCTATAGCGCCAATTCCGAAATTCAGGACGGTTATCCGGAATTCACCATGCAAATGCTGATGGATTTGGGCTGGGATACGGACCTGACCGACGAAGAACGCGCCGCAATCGACGCCGTCGCCGGGCCGAAAACCAACTGGAAAACCGACCTGTCCGGCGGTATCCAGCGGGTGGCAATTGCCCACGAATGTGCACCCTTCGGCAACGCCAAGGCGCGGGCTGTTGTGTGGACCTTCCCTGATCCGGTCCCGGTTCACCGCGAGCCGCTCTATACCAACCGCCGCGATCTGGTCGAGGATTATCCAACCTACGAGGACCGTACCTTCTATCGGCTGCCAACGCTTTACGCGTCGATCCAGAAGAACGACTTCTCCAAGGATTATCCAATGATCCTGACCTCGGGTCGCCTGGTCGAATATGAAGGCGGCGGCGATGAGACCCGCTCAAACCCCTGGCTTGCCGAACTTCAGCAAGACATGTTTGTCGAGATCAACCCGCGTGACGCCAATAACCTTGGCGTCCGTGACGGGGCGCAGGTCTGGGTCGAAGGCCCTGAAGGCGGCAAAGTCAAAGTCATGGCGATGCTGACCAATCGGGTGGGCGAGGGCGTGGCCTTTATGCCCTTCCACTTTGGCGGGCATTTCCAGGGCGAAGACCGCAGGCATAAATATCCCAAGGGTGCAGATCCGTATGTTCTTGGGGAATCATCAAACACGGCACAGACTTACGGCTACGACTCGGTGACTCAGATGCAAGAGTCCAAGGTCACGCTTTGTAAGATCTGGTCGGCATAGGGAGGATTGAGAAATGGCTAGAGCAAAATTTCTCTGCGACGCGGAACGCTGCATCGAATGTAACGCCTGCGTCACCGCCTGCAAAAACGAGCATGAGGTGCCTTGGGGCATCAACCGTCGTCGCGTCGTCACCATTGGTGACGGCAACGCCGGCGAACGCTCTATCTCGGTGGCTTGCATGCACTGTTCCGACGCGCCTTGTATGGCGGTCTGCCCGGTGGATTGCTTCTATCAGAACGAAGAAGGCGTCGTCCTGCACAGCAAAGACCTGTGCATCGGCTGCGGTTATTGCTTTTACGCCTGCCCATTTGGCGCGCCGCAGTATCCACAGGCGGGCAACTTCGGTTCGCGCGGCAAGATGGACAAATGCACCTTCTGTTCCGGCGGCCCAGAGGAAACCGGTTCAACTGCCGAGTTCCAGAAATACGGCCGCAACCGGATCGCCGAGGGCAAACTGCCAATCTGCGCCGAAATGTGTTCCACCAAGGCGCTGCTGGCCGGTGACGGAGACGACGTTTCCGACATCTACCGCGAACGCGTCGTCGCCCGCGGCTTCGGCTCCGGCGCATGGGGCTGGGGCACGGCCTACGATCAAAAAGGTGGCTAACCCCGCCAGTTTGATGTGAAATTTGAAGGCCCCGGTGAAAACTGGGGCCTTTGTCTTTTTGTTTGCAGTCCAAGTATTGCGCGCATAACGTTTCTTGATGACTAGATTATTTTTTTATATCTTCTTCTTAGGGTTTTCGGGACTTTTGCTGCTTGGCACTAGCGCTGCACAATCCGCTGGACGAGAATCGGTAACCTGCGTCCAGAAGCAGCTGACGAATATGGGGTTCCATCCCGGCCCCGTCGACGGACAGATGGGACGTCTCACACGGTCTGCCGCGAACAAATGGCGCGCTGGAAATGACACGGAACGCGCAAAATTATTGCCGGGCTTGAACTCAACCACTGCTATGGAATGGTGCAGAACCATCGGGTTGTTAAAGGTAAATGCACGCTACGCTTGGCCTGCGACACGATCGTTAAAGGTCTATCCAGCAGGCAGAGAATACCGTGAAATAAGGGCCTATTTTAAAGAACTGGATGATGCAGCGCGAAAATTCTTCCGAACAAAGCACAACGTCAGAATTGCCGGTCGATATGACATTGTACTGGGTTGGACCAAAAAGCAAATGTTGGCAAACTACCAGCAGGCGCGAAAGGACCGGGGGTTAGACTATCAGCACGCAATAAAGCTGCGCCATATCAATTGTAACGGCAAAATCGTCTCTGCCTTGGCGATTCCAGGGTATATTTTCGTTTGTTGGCCGATAGACGACCAAGAATCGGCAGATAGCTTTCGGTTTATGAAACAGAAAATCGCGGCCATTCTTGTCCATGAAATTATGCATCAAATTCAGTACGAATACAGCCGCATTTCTGTCTTTTCCCATGTCGTCGACAGCCGCAGTAAGATCCTTGGCCCGCTGTGGATGATTGAGGGCACGGCCGTGTATTTTCAGAATCAGTTCGTTTACGATGACGTCAAAGGCGTGGGCCCCTCTCTTCGATTGCAGACATATCGGCTGAGGAACGAAAACAAAGACCTGAGGTCGTTGACGGCCCCCAAAAGCGTGCATGATCGGATTGGATATAAGATCTCGGGTTTCGCGACCGGTCTTCTGGCCATGCGCTATGGGGATCAGGCCTTGTTCGACTATTGGAAAAACTTTGCCGTCAATAAAAGGCAGAATGCCAGTTTCCGCGCGACTTTCGACATGGGCCTCAATGAGTTTTTGAGGCTCTTTTCAACGCTTTCAAGCGATGTTGATGCTGCGGAAAAATTTGTTAGCGGGCCTTGATCGCACCCGTACCGGCACAGCGCAGCTTCTGGTCATGCGGTTTAATTTGTCCTGCCACGTGAAATTTGTGTACATATCCCCTGTGTACGCGCGGTGTACGCCCTGTGTACAGGCTGTGTACACCTTGTGCGGCCCCATTCCACATACCAACCTCTTTGCTTTTCGCGCGCCCTGCGCTAGTATTCACGTGGCACCAAATGCCGGTCAAAGGAATACGCGCATGACTCTGCTCAGATTGATATTTTCTTGTCTTTTCATTGCTTTGTTTGCAAGTGTTCATCCTGTTTCAGCGCAGGAAACCGCGCCCGAACCTGTTGACCGGTCCGCCACCGGCGGGGCGCAAACGCTCGAAGATATCCTTGCCCGTCAGCGCGGTGAGGCTGTGGATGACACATTCCGCAGAGAAAACACCGGCAACCCACTGGAAAACAACAACCTTTCCGCGCCCCTCGGCGGTGTTTCTGACCCTGAAATCTGGCGTGCGCTGCGTTATGGCACTGCCGACGTCAGCTCCACTTCGCAAACTCCTGGCTCCACCCTTTTGGTGCAAGACGGCGGCATGGCGTGGTTGAAATGGCGGCAGGGCCCGCTGTTGACCTATGGCGGCTACGCGCTGCTTATCATGTTGGGATTGCTGGTTCTTTTCTATCTTTTGCGCGGCAAGATCATGATAGAGGCCGGGCCGTCTGACACAAGAATAGAACGTTTCAAACCCGTCGAACGTTTTGGACATTGGTTGCTTGCCGGGTCCTTCATCCTGCTGGGCCTGACCGGTCTGATCACCCTGTTCGGACGCAAAGGCCTGATCCCCTGGATGGGCCACGACACCTACGCCACCATCGCACTTGCGGGAAAGTGGATCCACAACAACGTCGCCTGGGCCTTTATGCTGGGGCTGATCATGGTGTTCGTGATGTGGGTCGCGCGCAATATCCCGCATCGCCGTGATCTGGTTTGGATCATCAAGGCGGGCGGACTTTTGTCGAAGCATTCGCATCCGCCTGCGGGAAAATTCAACGCCGGGCAAAAGCTGATTTTCTGGGGTACTATTGTACTGGGCGCATCAATTTCAGTATCTGGACTGGCATTGTTGTTTCCGTTTGAAATTCCGATGTTTGCCAAAACCTTTGGTATTCTCAATAGCTTGGGAGCCCCCGGCTGGGTCGGCATGGCCCCGTTGCCAGAGGTTCTGACGCCGCATCAAGAAATGCAATTTGCCCAAGGTTGGCATGCGATTATGGCCTTCGCGATGATGGTCATGATCATCGCGCATATCTACATCGGCTCTGTCGGGATGGAGGGTGCATTTGATGCCATGGGCGATGGCCAGGTCGATTTGAACTGGGCAAAAGAGCATCACAGCGTCTGGGTCGAAGAGGTGCAAAGCAAGGCCTCCCGGTCAGGTGCCTCAACCCCGGCGGAATAACTTATGCGCCTGTTTTACATGGCGCTTTTCAGTTTGTTCGCCGCCAGCGCTGGCTGGTCGCAAGGGTTCGCCGTGCTCGAAGGTCACGGCGGGCCGATTCATGACGTTGCCATATCGGCGGATAGCCACCATGCCCTGACGGCCAGTTTCGATAATTCGGTTGGCCTGTGGGATCTGCAGACAGGCAACGTCATTTGGCTGGATGGTCACGCGGCCGCGGTCAAGACTGCCATCTTCGCCGGGCCAGGGCGCGCGGCCTCTGCTGGCGATGATTTCGCGATAGAGATTTGGGACCTTGGTCGTGCGACCCGGTTACACAGGTTGCTGGGGCACAAGGGGCAGATCAAAGATCTCGCCCTGTCGCCGGATGGCAAAACGCTGGCCTCTGCCAGTTGGGACGGACGCGCGGGGCTGTGGGATATTGCAAGCGGCGCGCATCTGGCGTGGTTGCAGGGGCATTCAGGCGCGGTCAATGATGTGGATTTTCTGGATGAAGGAACGCTTGTAACGGGTTCTGCAGACGGTACGATTCGGTCTTGGAGCCGCGCAAGCGGTGAGCAAGAGCGGGTGCTGGTGAGGCATGGTTTCGGGGTGACGACCGTCTTGGTCAATCGGGCTGCGGGCTGGTTGGTTTATGGCGCTGTCGATGGTGGCACGCGGGTGATCGACCCGGCCACCGATGCAGTGCTTGCCGATCTGACGCTGAACCGCCGCCCGGTGTTGGATATCGCCGTAAACCGTGATTTCAGCCAGATCGCCGTCGGCGACGGCGAGGGGCATATCATGGTGGTCAATACCGCCGGATGGGACATCGTGCACGATTTTCGCGCTGCTCTGCGCGGGCCGATCTGGGCGTTGGCCTATGCGGCAGATGGTCAAAGCCTGCTGGCCGGCGGCATTGATGATCAGGCGTATTTCTGGCCGATCGGGGCCAAGGCGGATGGGCCAATTATGGGCAGTGCACGCGACTTTCTGCGCGCGCCGGAAACGATGGACAATGGCGAGCGGCAGTTCCAGCGCAAATGTTCTGTCTGCCATAGCCTGAAAAACGACGGCATCCGCCGCGCCGGGCCGACGCTGGCCGGGCTGTTTGGGCGGCGCGCGGGCAGTTCTCCGGGATATACCTATTCTGACAGTGTTGCGAAATCTGGCATCATCTGGGATGCCAAGACGATTGATGCCTTGTTTGATCTTGGCCCTGCGCATTATATACCGGGCACCAAGATGCCGATGCAGCGCATCACTCGGCCCGAAGATCGCGCCGATCTGATCGCCTTTCTGCGCGCCCATACGAAAGGATAAGCCATGCGTACTATGTTTGTTGCTTTTGCCGGTATTGCTGTGATTTCCGTTGTGGCCTGGTATGGGCTGCATCTGGCCGGATTTTCTGCGGCCGAACGGACATCGGGTGACGCGGTCCGATTGGACTGATCTTTCCAAGCGTGGCGCTATTAAAGTGAGCGCTAACGCGCGCTTTTATTCAGTCTGTCGCAACGTGACGTATCTTTTCGGCGTTGCCAAGCTGCTGAAATTATGGAAGGTATCTGGTACACCAATACAAGGCAGGCATGTGAATGGAGGAGATCTGGCAAGGGTTGCGGGCGGCCTTTTGGCTTGTCGTCAGCCTGGATGCTGATCTGGTAGAGATCACGCTGCGCAGTCTGCAGGTGACCTTAACCGCGGTTGCGATTGCCTGTCTGATTGCGATGCCGTTGGGGACTTGGCTGGCCATTCAACGCTTTCGCTATCGCCGCACGGTGATTGCGGTTTTGAACGCCCTGATGGGGCTGCCTCCGGTTGTTGTCGGACTGATTGTCTATCTTTTCCTGTCGCGGCAAGGGCCGTTTGGCGCGCTGAATCTGTTGTTTTCCCCGACGGCGATGATCATCGCGCAGGTGATTATCATCACGCCGCTGATTGCCTCGATCGCGCATCAGGCGGTACGGGAATTGTGGTCGGATTATCATGATTTGCTGATTTCGCTGAACGCCAGCCGCTGGCAGCGCATGTCCGTTTTGCTGGTCGACGGGCGGCGCGCGTTGTTGATGGCGGCCTTGGCGGGCTTTGGCCGGGCGGTCGGAGAAGTCGGCGCGGTGATGATTGTTGGCGGCAATATCGACCACGTCAGCCGCATCCTGACAACGGCGATTGCGCTGGAGACATCAAAGGGGAATTTTGCGCTGGCGCTTGGGTTGGGCTTTGTCCTGATCGCGATGGCGATGCTGGTGAATGGCACGGCACATGCCTTGGGTCGCACCGAACGGGAGGGTCGCTGGTGAGCTCGATCCTGCCTTTGGTCGTACGCGGGGCCACGGTGCGCCGCCGTGGCAAAACGCTGGTCGGGCCGGTCGATCTTGATTTGGCGGGGCAGGGGGTGACCATCTTGTTGGGGCCGAATGGGGCAGGCAAGACCACCCTTTTGCGGATGTTGCACGGGCTGATGCGGCTGCGCGACGGCACGCTGCAGTGGAACGTCCCGCTGGAACAGGCGCAGGTGCGGCAGGGTTTTGTATTTCAATCCCCGGTCATGCTGCGCCGGACGGTGCGCGACAACATCGCCTTT
>Ga0315339_1002895_pt1 | contig 12542 bp, 13 predicted proteins | sample ASW17metaG_FD_204514 | JGI IMG/M metagenome (GOLD analysis project Ga0315339, IMG submission 204514) | Ammonia-oxidizing marine archaeal communities from Pacific Ocean, United States - ASW #17 | ecosystem: Environmental > Aquatic > Marine > Oceanic | place: USA: California | collected 2016-12-05
GAATAGCATGAGATTGTTTGCAATCTTTTTGGAATAAATCTGCCTGAGCTTGATTTTGCGCCGCGAATTCCAGGCGATAGCCGTTCGGATCGTGAAAATAGATCGACGTGAAAATACCATGGTCAATAGGCCCTTCTACGTCCAGACCGCGCTGTAGCAGACGCTGGCGCCAGGTTTCCAGGGCGCCGTGATCCGCCACGCCCATGGCAAAGTGCAGATCCATGCCCCATTGCCGCTTGAATTCAAAGGTTGACGCCATGCCGCCCTCAACCGCCACCTCGAAAAATGCCAGATAGTTGGGCGCTTTGTCGCCATGGCCGCCAATATCAAAGAAAATGTGCATGAAATGCAGCGACTCACCGGTGGTTGGATGTTCATCAATGTCCAGCGCCTGTACCATTGGAAACCCAAGTGTATCCTCGTAAAAGGCACGGGTTTCCTCTGCCTCCCGGCAGCGAAATGCGGCGTGGTGTGCGCCCGTTACGGGCGGCGGTGGTGCCTGCTTCGATGATGCGGTCATTTATTCCTCCATCAAATCCCTCAAAGACAGTAGCAGAATTCTCATCGGCCACATATCATCCGGGCCATGCAGGATAGACAGCAGACAGTTATTGTCGCGGGCGCCGGCCTGGGCGGGTTGACCCTGGCCTTATGCCTCGCCCGCGCGGGTTTCGCGGTCACCGTGTTGGAGCAGGCCAAGGTTCTGGGCGAGGTCGGGGCCGGGGTGCAGATAAGTGCCAATGGCTCCCGGGTGCTCTATCATCTCGGCCTGGCGGCGGCCTTGAACGCCGTGGGCTTCACCCCCGAACGAGGCGAAATGCGCCACTGGCGGACCGGCGAAACGTTGAGTTCCCGCCCCTTGGGCAAGGCCAGTGAGGAGACTTTTGGCTTTCCCTATTTCCATCACGCCGTGCTGGCCGACGCGCTGGAGGCGGTGATGCCGGGCGCGATCCGGCTTAACACCAAGGTGGAGGGATTTGAGCAAACCAATGGCGGCGTAACGGTCAGGGCACGGGGCGGTGAATCATTTTCGGGCGCCGTGCTGGTCGGCTGCGACGGCATCCACTCCACCATCAGAAAGCAATTGTTTGGCCCCGATGCCCCGCGCTATACCGGGTGTACCGCCTGGCGCGCCACGGTAGAGGCGGGCGCGCTGCCGAAAGGCCATGTGCGTCCCGTCGCCTCCAACTGGATCGGCAAGGGCGGTCATTTCGTGCACTACTATATGCGCCGGGGTGAATTGGTGAACTGCGTCGGGATCATCGAACTGGATCAATGGCAGGCCGAATCTTGGTCCAGCGAAGGCAAAAAATCCGCTTTCCTGTCTGATTTCGCCCATTGGCATGACGATGTGCAAACCCTCATCCACCGGGCGGAAAGCTGTTTCCGCTGGGGCCTGTTCGACCGGGACCCCATGCCCAGGTGGGGTGATGGCCGGGTCACCCTGCTGGGTGATGCCTGCCACTCCATGCTGCCCTTCATGGCACAGGGCGCGGTCATGTCATTGGAGGATGCCTATACCCTAGCGCAATGCCTGTCCTTGAACCGGGAACCTGAAGTCGCCCTGCAGCGCTATGAAGACCTGCGCCGGGAACGTACGGCGACGGTGCAGCAGATGTCGCGGGACAACATCCAGTTCTTTCACAACGCCGAGATCCCCAACCTGGTGGAGCGTATGAGCATCCATCGCGAGGCGCATATGTGGCTCTACAGCTTCGATGTCACCGAACAAGAATTTGCTTCCAGCTCAGATCCAGTTTGATTGGAAGTTCCAATCCGTCCCTTCGCGGACATATACATCAATTTCGTTTCAGGGCGCGCCTTCAGGGCCGCGGCGCCGTCGGCGGCGTCCAGAACCTGCTATCTTAAACGATCAAGCATCCCCACCTGTAATCACCGACAGACCGCATCACCCGCAACCACCATGACGACGTCACGGAAGGAGTTGGGGCACCGACGGTTCAATGATAGTGGCTTCAATACTTCCTTCCGCCATTGCGCGCGGCAGGAACATTCTAAATATCGAGCCTTAGCCTTCCACGCTTTCGGCCGCAATTTTACCGCCAGACTGTTTCACGAAGCAGAAAGTCATGCTCAATCACAGGCCCGTGCCGTCTTCTGCCGTCTTCGTTGTGAAGAAAGGTTCAAATATCCGCTCCAGGACGGCCGGCGGCATGCCCATTCCCGTGTCTTCAATCGAGATGAGGACATAATCGCTGGGCGGCAGGTCCAATTTTGCCATAGACACCGCGTCTTCCAAATTCGCGTTTCTGACGGCAATGTACAGTTGGCCGACACTTTTCATGGCGTGACGGGCATTGATCGCCATATTCAAGATCGCCTGTTCAAAAAGAGAAGGATCAATTGTGCAGAATAATCCTTCTTTCTCTCCCAAGAATTGAATGGAGAAAATTTGCCGACGCTTGTACGTAACAAGTCATGCATTTTCGAGACCAGATCGCAGATATCGATCGTTTCGGCATCTATGGGATGGTGACGCGCGAATGCCAGCAACCGGCGGATTATCGCGGCACCGCGTTGAGCCGCGTTTATGGCCGGCATCAATGACGTCATCAAGGGGTGATCCCCATGAACCTGCAGTCCCATCAAATCCAGGTTGCCGCGAATTATTGCCAGAAAATTGTTGAAATCATGTGCCAGACCACCGATCAATTGCCTAATGGCGTCCATTTTTTGTGACTGGCGCAATCGATTTTCGGCATGCCGGCTCTTGGTGATGTCTTTGTCCAAGGCCACGACGCCCGTGACCTGTCTGTTTGCATCAAATTGCGGCACAAAACTGGCACGAATTATGCGGTCCGGATAGCGGCCGGGTGTGTGAATCCAGCCAATAATCGGCTCGCCGGTCCGGATGACTTCATGGATAAAATCTTCAGATTTTGCCCCCGTCGACGGCCCCAAAACTTCTAACAAAGTCTTGCCAACTATTTCAGATTTTTCAAGTCCATGATATTTTGCGTGTGCATTGTTCACAAATACTAACCGCAACTCGCGGTCACAAAACGAGACAATTGTTGGCATATTTTCCAAAACTGCCTCTAATAATTCTGCTTGTTCAGTTTTCTCCAGTTCAAGCATCTTGGTGTCGGTGATATCAGCACTCGAGCCTCGATATCCGGCGAATTGTCCTTCATTATCAAATATCGGCACGCCACCTGATCGTGTCCATGTGACCCTGCCGTCTCGCAGTTGCCGCCAACTAACGAGATTCTGAAATGGTTGCCGGTTGGCAAGGGCGCTGTCGAGACTGCGCTGGTCCTCGGAAGATACTTCATGGCCCATCTGCTCAAAAGTATTCCCATAAATCGATGTCGGACGATCACCGGTCGCTCCGAAAATCCGGCCCGAGATATAGGTAAAACGGCCATCAGCATCCATCTCCCAAAACCAATCCGAAGCGGATTCGGCGTAATCCCGGAGCACGGCTTCCAGCTCCCGCCGCTCGTGGGTTGCAAAAATACGGGAAACGAATTCAACAAACACGCCAGCCAAGGCCTGTTCTTCCTCACTCCAGATACGTGGCGTACCAAGCATCGCGAAGGCCATCGTCCCGATAAATCGGCCTTCGCGCCAAACAGTCGCCTCAAGCAGTGCGGTATCACCCAGTGATTTCAATAAATCAGAACCTGACCGCGGTAACGCGTCCACTTCGTTCAGATCTGCCACCGCGCCCATATGCTGCTGCCTCAAAAATTCGATATGTTCCCGGTGCTCCGAAATTTTTGTCGTTTGGCCATCAACATGACTGCCGTCGCTTCGTTGGAAGGCATCGCCGCAAGTGATCTCCGTCTAGTCCTGCCCAATTCTCCAAATCGCCACGCGGTCCACGTCCAGCACTTCCCCGGCAATTTCCGTGATTTCCCGCAGGGCCGGTTGCAAACCCTCATCTATGAGGACCGTACTGGCCGCCAGTTTGCCCACCAGTTCCAGTTGCCGTGACAGCAGGCTTGCACCGGTCCCCGTAGCGTCGGTCGGGTTAAACATTTTCCCGACGGGGGTCTGACTTGCGCCAGGCGCACGCTGTGAACAATCCGACGACAAGGAAAATACTCCTAATGATGCCAGTATACTAAACCAAATATAGTATGCCGAATGGAAATAATAATTCACTACTGAATTTTTAAGTATAAATATTAATATTACTATAATCAAAAATTAATAAGTAATTATATTCTTTAAATATGGAATTTCGTGTTTACAGAACCCAGTAACGCGGTGTTTGAGGCGCGTGCGTGGATACTACCAGCAATACCCAAAACTTCTCCAACGCGAATGATCCAGGTTTTCTGGATTCAATGCGCCGGCATCGCAAAGGCCGTTGATGGCTCTACAGTTGCAAAGTTGGCAAACAGGGGGAGGCGGCTACCGGTTCCCAATAACCCGGATGTATTCCGCCAGGGCCACCCGGTCCACTGCCAGGTCCAGACCGTTGAAATTATTCAGGGACAGCCACAGCAGCGCTTCCGCTTCGTTATTCTCAATTTCACCCGTCCATTCGTGAATGGCGTAATATTCGAGCTTCCGGAATTCCTCGGATGGGTTCAGCAAGGTACAAATGAATTGCGGATTGGCCGTAGTGACGCCTAATTCCTCGTGCAATTCACGATGCAAGGCCTCCAGTGGACTTTCCCCCGGCTCCAGGTGACCGCCGGGAATGGCGACGGCGCCCGGGTCCACCACCTTGTCCTCCCGCCGCCGCTCCACCAGAAAGCGTTCACCGTCCACCAGCAGGAAGGCGACGCAATCCAACAGCTCCATCGGGGCTGAAGGCGCCATGCCGCAACCCTGCCTAGCTCAAGACCGCCGCGTAACGGTCCAGGCGGCGCAGGGCATCGTCGCGGGGTTCGGACGGCAGGGTCAACAGGGCCCGGGTGACGCCCGCCTCGGCCCAGCCGTCCAGCATGGCCTTGTCATCGGGCGCGCCAAAGACACTGACGGAAAACTCGGAGGCATCGCGCCCACCCGCCTCGGCCATGCGGGCCAGGCGCGCCATGTTCTCCGCCGCATCAAAACCGTGCCGGGCGCGGGGCAGCCAGCCGTCGCCGTATTCGACGATGCGGCGCAGGGTATAATCGGTCTCGCCGCCCAGGATAATCGGGGGATGAGGGTCCTGGGCCGGTTTGGGGTAGGCCCAGCAATCATCGAAATTGACGAAGTCGCCATGGAAGGCGGCTTCCTCCTGGGTCCATAGGGCCTTCATGGCCAGGACATTTTCCCGCATCCGGGCGAAACGGGTTTCGTATTGGACGCCGTGATCTTCCATCTCTTCCACATTCCAGCCGCCGCCGATGCCGAAGATGAAGCGGCCGCCGGACATCATGTCCAGGCTGGCCACGGATTTGGCGGTGACAATGGGTTCCCGCTGGGCCAGCAAACAGATGCCCGTGCCGAGCTTCAATTTCTTGGTCACGGCGGCGGCGTAAGCCAGGCCCACGAACGGATCATGGGTATGCCAATAATCCTTGGGCAGATCGGGACCACCCGCCCAGGCCGACTTCCGCGACGTGGGGATATGGGTATGTTCGGGCAGAAACAGGGATTCAAAGCCTCGCTCCTCCATGGCGATTGCCAATTCGTCCGTGCGAATGGAATAGTCGGTGGCGAAGATCATGGCGCCGATGTGCATGGTGGTTCCTCCTGGATGCATGATTTGCCGGGCATTAGAACACTTCCCGACTATTCCGGCCAGTTCTCCAACAGATCGACCGGATCGCCATATTGCCGCGCCTTTTCGACCACGGACGGCGACCGCAGGGCGGTCAGCAGGCCGCCGTCGATCAACGTCCCGTCGCCCGCAGTTACCGTGGCGTCGAAGGCGATCAGATCCATGTGTACGGGCGGTTCCTCCCAATCGGGCATGGTGCGGCGGATGTAGTCGGATGGTTGGGCAAGATCTATTCCGTAGTGCAAGGCGCCCGGCGAATTAGAGCCGGCCGGGTAAATGGTGTGCCGGGGCGCCTTGGGGTTGAAGCCGCAGCCCAGTTCGATGATCTGACCGCCCATTAGCATCTCGCGCAGGATCGCGGCGGTCTCGCTGTTGCCTTCGACGCCGGTGACGCTGTCATCCTGAAACTGCACGCGGATCGCTTCCTCGAATGGCCGCTCAAAGCCAACCGCCCAGTTGGGCACCACGACGCCGTTCAAGGAGACCGCCATGTCATCATTGTTATTGACCGAAGTGCGGTCGTAAAGATTTGGGCCGTGGGTGGGTAGATAATGCACATAAGCACCGGGTTCATCGGCCGTCATTTGTCCGCGCCAGCGGTTGGAGCCCAACAAATTGGCGCCCATGGCGCCGGTAAACTTGATCGTCAGGTCCGTGCCCCGGGGGCAGGTGAAATGCAGATCGAAATCTCCCGAAGACGGATATTGCGCCGCCGTCTGGCGGATAATCTCGCCCACCAAATCGATGGGGAAGCGCGCCTGGGGGGTGTCGAGCAGGTCAAGATCGCGGAAGTAGGTAATTTTCACCCAGCGCTGACCCTTGGCGCGCTGCGCAATACAGAACGGATCAATGATGGAGCAAAACCAGGTGGAAACGACAAAGGTCGCCTGCTCCAGCATGGGCCGGACTTCGGGCGGAACTTCGGTATGCTGGGAGCTCTCGTTCATGACGACCCAAGGGTCCACGCCGCGCGCGCGGGCCAACCCGCAAATAGCGTGAATGACCCGAGGGTCCAGTTTGCGGTCGGCCAGAAAGACCATGCGGTCGCCTGGGCGGATGGCGAAGGTGCGAAAAAAATTCTCCAACGCCTCGAACCGCCGCCCCGTCAGAACCGTATCCAAACTAGTCTCGGCCGGCAGCCCAACACCGGAAAATTGGTCCTGGTTATTCATATTCACCACTCCTCGCCTACCTGGCCACTATGCATTGCCCCGGCAACGGCGTAAATTGCGCCCCAACGTTGCCAAATCATCTTCGCAAAAACAGGACGGACCGACATCATGCGTATCGCGACCCTTCAACACAACGGCCAGCAAATTCTCGGTGTTCGCCGGGACGACAACTATGTGGATCTGTCCAAGGCCGCGCCGGATCTGCCCAACGACATGACGGCGCTTTTGGAGGCCAACGTGCTTGATAAAGCCGGTCAGGCCGCCGCTTCCGCCCATGATGACGCGTTGATCCCGGCGGCGGGCGCCAATTATCTGCCCGTAGTTACCAAGCCGCCGAAAATTTTGTGCTGCGGCCTGAATTACCGCGACCATGCCATCGAAACCGGCGCCGATATCCCCGACTATCCCATCATATTCATGCGCACGCCGACGACCATGGCGGCGCATAACACACCCATGATCCTGCCGAAAGCGGCCCCGGACTATGACTGGGAAGCCGAATTGGCGGTGATCATCGGCAAGGCTGGGCGGCACATTGCCAAGGCCGACGCCCTGTCGCACGTCGCGGGCTATTCCTGCTTCAATGACGGCTCCATCCGCAGCTATCAGTTCAAGGCGCCGCAGTGGACCATGGGCAAGAACTTCGACGCCTCGGGCGGTTTCGGACCGGAGCTGGTGACGCCCGACGAATTGCCCAAGCCGGTCAACGATCTGCGCATCCAATGCCGCCTGAACGGCGAGAGCATGCAGGATTCCAATACCGGCCAGCATATCTTTGACGTGGAAACGGTGATCGAAACCTTGACCGAGGCCATGACGCTCTGTCCGGGCGACGTCATCATCATGGGCACGCCGCCCGGCGTGGGTGCGGCGCGAACACCACAGGTTTGGATGAAGGACGGCGATGTCTGCGAGATCGAGATCGAAGGCATCGGTGTCCTCTCCAACCCGATCGTCGCGGAGTAACCACTGGCAATTCTGGAACCACCACCCCGGCCCCTGCCAGGACTAAAGGACTGCCTCCGGGGCATTGACCGCCACACAATGGTCAATGCCCTGGTGGCCTGGCTGTTCGCTATATCCGGCCCGGTGGTGATCATCCTGGCCGTGGGCCGCCAGGGTGGATTGCGGCCCGAGGATATCAGCTCCTGGGTCTTTGCCGCCTTTGCCTTCGGCGGCTTGCTGACCATGGTGTTCAGCTATGTTTTCCACCAGCCCATCGCCTTGATGTGGACCATTCCCGGCGCCGTACTGGTCGGCGGCGCCCTGCAGCATCTAAGCTTTGCCGAGGTGCTGGGCGCCTGCCTGGTCTGCGGCCTGCTGCTCACCGTTCTGGGCGTCAGTGGTCTGGTGACCCGCATCATGGCGGCCATTCCCATGCCCATTGTCATGGCCATGGTGGCCGCCGTTTTCCTGCCCTTTGGCCTGAACATCATCACCGCCTTTGGCGAGGCGACAGTGATGGCCGGGGCAATGGTGGCCGCCTTCGCCATTCCCACGGCCATCCGCCGCCTGGGCCGCGTGTTGCCCCCCGTTTTGTGCGCCCTGGCCGCAGGCACGATTGTCATTATCGCCTCGGGTCAGATGGCGGGTGTGGAGATACCGGCGCTGACGCTGGTTCAACCCATCATTTATACGCCGGAGTTCACCCTGCGGGCGCTGGGCGAACTGGTGGTGCCCTTGGCCGTAACGGTGATCGCGGCCCAGAATGCACAGGGTTTTGTCATTCTGCGCCAGGCGGGGTTTGCGCCGCCGGAAAATAATCTGACCGTGGCCTGCGGCCTGGGCAGCCTGTTGTTCGGCGCCTTCGGCTCCGTCCCCACATGCGTCACGGGACCCGCCAATGCCATTCTGAATACCTCCGGCGTGAAGGAGCAGCGCTACATGGCGGGTGTCATATTCGGCCTGCTGGCCATCTTGTTCGGCTTGTTTGCGCCCTTTACCACCGGTTTGGGCCTGGTCCTGCCGGCGGTCTTCATCAATCTGCTCGGCGGTCTGGCCATGTTGGCGGTGCTGCGGGGTGCCTTCACCACGGCGTTCGGCGGGCCGCACGCCCTGGGCGCCCTGGTCAGTTTTCTGGTTACCCTGTCCGGCATCGCCTTCCTGAACGTGGGCGCCCCATTCTGGGGCCTGGTGTTCGGCTATGGTGTAAGTTTGTTATTGCGACAACGCGAGGGGGGGACAAGATGATCACCGTCAACGGCATGGCCCACGTCATACTGACCGTCAGCCAGTTCGACAAGGCCAAGGCCTTTTACGCAACGCTGATGCCAGCCCTGGGGATGAAATGCGTCTTTGACGGGTTTGAAATGTGCTATTTCGTGGGTGCGCGCACGGCCCTGGGCATTCAGCCCTGCCTAGCCGAACATGCGGGCGAGCGGTTCGTGCAGGGCCGGGTTGGGCTGCACCACATCTGTTTCCGCGCCCGGTCCCGCGAGGACGTGGACGCAGTCGGGGCATTGCTGGTGGAGATGGATGCCCATATTGTCAGCCCGGCCAAGGAAGGCCCCTGGGCGCCCGGATATTATTATGTTCTGTGTGAAGATCCCGACGGCATTCGCGTCGAGGTGAACTTCGTCCCCGGCCAAGGTGTATTGGCGAAAGACGAAAGTTTCAATCCCGGCGGCGACTATCATTGATGTCCTCCCAGGACGGATGTTGGACATCCCTTCCGGCCTGGATATAATTTTGCAAAAGTAGCGCCGAGGAGACGATCATGGCATTGGCCGAGGAATTACCCGGGGCAACGCCCGAGGAAGGATTAGCGGAAATCGTCAGCGATTGGCTGGACGCCTTCGACACGGCCCTGGGGTCGGGAGACACGGACGGCGCGGCGGGGCTGTTCCTAGGCGATGGCCACTGGCGTGACCTGGTCGCCTTCACCGGGCATATCCGAACCATGAACGGCCGGCACGATATCGCGGCCAGGCTGCGGCAAACCCAGCCCGGCACCCAGGCCAAGGGGTTTCAAATCGCCCCCCACCGCACGCCGCCGCGCCTGGTATCCCGGGCCGGGACCGAGACCATCGAGGCCATTTTCGCCTTCGAGACCGCGACGGGACCGGCCAATGGTGTCCTCCGCCTGGTCTTGGACGGTGAAGAAGGGGATGGAAACCATTGGCGCGCCTGGGTGCTGGCGACGGCCCTGGAACAAATCACCGGCCATGAAGAACGCATTGGCGCCCACCGACCGGACGGGGAAGGTTATTCCCGGGAATTCGGCGGCGACAATTGGCTCGACCTGCGGAACACGGCACAAGCCTACGCCGGGCATGAGCCGGACGTTCTGGTGGTTGGCGGTGCCCAAGCGGGCCTTGGTATCGCCGCCTGTCTGGGCCAGCTTGGCGTCGATACCCTGGTCATCGACCGGACCGAGCGGATCGGCGATTCATGGCGCCTGCGTTACCACGCCCTGGCGCTGCACAATCAGACCCATGTCAACCATCTGCCCTACATGCCGTTTCCACCTAACTGGCCTCTCTATATCCCCAAGGATAAACTGGCCAACTGGTTCGAGACCTATGCCGAGAGCATGGAATTGAACGTATGGACCGCCACCTCGCTCGGCGGCGGCGCCTATGACCAGGCCGCCGGTCGGTGGGACATCACGTTGGACGGCGCTGATGGTCGTGACCGCGTTGTCCATCCCCGTCACGTGGTCTTCGCCACCGGGGTCAGCGGCATTCCCATTCACCCGGATCTGCCGGGCCTGGATGACTTCGCTGGCGACGTCATGCATTCCGGCGCCTATCTTTCCGGACATCAGTGGGCGGGGCGCAAGGCCCTGGTCTTGGGCACCGGCAATAGCGGCCATGACGTGGCCCAGGATCTGCACGCCAGCGGCGTTGATGTCACCGTCATCCAACGGGGCACCACCCTGATCGCCAGTATTGACGAGGCGCAAAAGATCTATGCCCTGTATGATGAAGGGCCGCCGACCGAGGATTGCGACCTCCTCGCCGCCGCGTCGCCCTACCCGGTTCTGGTTCAGGGTTACCAAATGATGGCCCGCGCCATGCAGGCGGCGGACAAGGACTTGCTCGACGGCCTGACGGTGCGTGGTTTCCGCCTCGACCTCGGGCCGCCCGACAATACCGGCCTGCAGATGAAGTATCTGCGCCGCGGCGGCGGCTATTGTCTGAACGTGGGCTGTTCGGAACTGATCATAGATGGTCAGGTGGGCCTGATGCACTATGACCAGATCGAAAGATTCGTGCCCGAAGGTGTCCGCTTGAAAGACGGCACCATCGTGGCGGCCGATCTTTTGGTGACGGCGACCGGCTACGAGAACCAGCAAGAGGTCGTCCGCGCCACCTTGGGTGACGCGGTGGCCGAGAAGATCGGGCCCGTCTGGGGCTTTGATGGGGAAGGCGAATTGCGCAATATGTGGCGCCGCACGGCACAGCCCGGCCTGTGGTTCACCGCCGGCGGCCTGCCCCACGTCCGCATATATTCAAAGTTCCTGGCCTTGCAAATCAAGGCCTGCAAAGAAGGCATTCTGGACCCGGCCCCGCCAATGTGAAGTCCGCGTGGCGACCCCGCCCCATGCTGCAAGCTGCCGTGTGCTCGTAATCTAGACCAGCGCATCCAGTTCTGCATCGGTTGGGAAGCGCCCAAGGGCTTTCTTGGAGTAGGCCAGGACGCCATCGAAGGTGATTTCGAACTTACCGCCGCCAGATGCGGTTAAACTTACCTCTGCGCCATGCCTTGCCATGATCCGGTCCCTCGCACGGAGGGCATTGGGTTCGTAGTTTCATTGCATGCAATATTCGATATCGATTTTCATGTCGCACTCCTATTTGAAACGGCTTACTTAAAGCCACGCTGCCGGCTGATCCGGTCATAGGCGTCATTGATGGTGGCCAGCTTCTCGGTCGCCAGATCGATAAATTCCTGGGGCAAGCCGCGGGCGATGGCCCGGTCGGGATGGTTCTCCCGGATCAAGGCGCGCCAGGCCTGCTTCAGCCCATCTTCATCGAGATCGGCCTCTATGCCCAGAATAGTGTAGGGGTCGGCCAGGTCGGGGCCCAGATGATAGGCCCGGATTCGGGAAAAATCGGCGGCATCAAAACCAAAAATTTCCGCCACCTTGCCGAGATAATCCAGTTCCGCGGGAAGCACCACCTGGTCCGCCTTGGCGATGTGAAACAGGCCGTGCAGCAGATCTTCCAGGGTTTGCGACCCAGGCTCGAACAAGCCGGCAATCTGGCCAGCATAGGCCTCGAACCCGGCGACATCCTTGCGCGCCAGATTGAAGACGCGGGAGACATCCTTCATGTCCTCGGGCGAAATCTTGAAGACCTGTTTGAAGGCTTCCACCTCGTCACGGGTCACTTGGCCATCCGCCTTGGCCATCTTGGCGCCAAGGGCAATGACGCCGATGGTGAAAGCAACCTGTTGGGTGCCCTCCGCCGTCTCGCCGGTGATCTGGCGCAAGGTATCCGCCGCCTGCTCGGCCAGCCCGCCAAGCAGGGCGCCCAACGGTCCATCCAAGGCGCCGCCCACGCCGCGAACAACTCTATTCCATATGCTCATGCCGCTATCTATCCCTCAAACGCGGTCCGTTACCCTTTAGGACGCCCACGGACAATTGGCAAGCGACTGTTGCTTAACAGATAAATTAATGAAATTTTATCGACAAATAATTTAAATAAAAAATGATACCATGCCCGAAATGTGGGATT
>Ga0315339_1002896_pt1 | contig 12541 bp, 11 predicted proteins | sample ASW17metaG_FD_204514 | JGI IMG/M metagenome (GOLD analysis project Ga0315339, IMG submission 204514) | Ammonia-oxidizing marine archaeal communities from Pacific Ocean, United States - ASW #17 | ecosystem: Environmental > Aquatic > Marine > Oceanic | place: USA: California | collected 2016-12-05
TCCTCGGCCTCTTCCGGCTGAGGAGGAAGGACCTCGCCGTGATAGACCCAGGTCTTGACGCCGACCTGACCCATGACGGTGTGGGCCTCTGCTAGGGAGTAGTCGATGTCCGCCCGCAGGGTATGCAGTGGCACCCGGCCCATCATCAGTTTCTCAACGCGGGCGATTTCCGACCCGGTTATGCGTCCCTTGATGATGATTTTGACGCCCTGGGCTCCAGCCTGCATGCACCGTTGGGCTGCCTGGCGCATGGCCCGGCGGTAGGCGACCCGGCGCTCTAGCTGGTCGGCCACGTTTCTGGACACCAGGTAAGCGTTGGTCTCCGGTTGTTCTATCTCAATGATGTTGAGCTGTATCCGGCTTTCAGTGATGGCCTCAAGCTTGGCGCGCAGGTTCTTCACCCGTTCGCCGTCACGGCCGATCAGTATCCCCGGGCGAGCCGAGTGAATATTGATCACGCTGTCTTGAGCGCCACGGTCGATCTCAACCTTGGCGATGCCGGCATCGGAGAACGCTTTGTACTCGTTCTTGATGCTGTCGCGAAGGCGAAGGTCTTGGCTCACAAGGTTACGGTAGGAACCGCTGTTCGGTGCGTACCAGTGGGCCTTCCAATCCTTGATGATACCCAGACGGAAACCGTAAGGGTGGGTCTTATGCCCCATTCCTAGCTCCTACTCTCGTCTTCGTCCACAACCACCATTACGTGGCTGGAACGCTTGGTTATCCGGCCCATGCGGCCTCTGGCCCTAGGACGGAATCGTTTCAATGATTTGGCGTTGTCTGCCGAGATGTGGACGATCCGGAGGTTGTCCCGGTTCATCAACATGTTGTTCTCAGCGTTGGCCGCAGCCGACGCTACAACCTTGGAAACGGTCTTGGCCCACGGTGACGGTAGCAGCTTCAGGTTGTTCAACGCGTCGTCAACCCGCTGGCCCCTTATCAGGTCCAGGATGGGTTTGAGCCTCTTTTGTGAGGCCCCTAATGATTTGGCTAATGCCCTTACCGGCGGCAATCTATTACCTCACCCGGCTGGTCCGTTCGGACCTTGATATATGTCCACGGTAGGTACGGGTAGGAGAGAACTCACCCAACCGGTGGCCAACCATGTTCTCAGTGATGAATACCGGCACGTGCCGGCGACCGTCATGCACTCCGATGGTCAGACCAACCATCTCGGGCATAATCATAGAGGCACGAGCCCAAGTCCGGATGACCGTATTGGCCCCAGAGCGTTGGACCTGCTCCACATGTTTCATTAGTTTGGGATGTACGTACGGTCCCTTTTTTATCGAACGGGACATTCCTAGCGTCTCCTAGTCCGGCGCATAATAAATTTGCTGGATGCTTTCTTCTTTCGACGTGTTTTATAACCAAGGGTCGGTTTGCCCCAAGGCGTCTTGGGTCCCGGCATACCGATGGGAGAGCGGCCTTCACCGCCACCATGAGGGTGGTCCACCGGGTTCTTAGCCACACCACGAACATGTGGGCGACGACCTCGGTGACGGGAGGCTCCCGCTTTTCCTAGACTCTCATTCTTATGGTCAGGGTTGGACAGTTGTCCAACGCTGGCCCGACAGCGAAGCAAGATTCGACGCATCTCACCCGAGGGCAAACGTATCAGAACGTACTCGCCTTCCCGTGACAATACCTGAGCGCCCGTGCCGGCCCCGCGAACGATCTGGCCGCCCCTTCCCGGAGTCAACTCCAAGTTGTGGACGACTGTTCCCGTGGGGATATTGGTCAAGGGCAGACAGTTGCCCAAGCTAATCTCAGCGTCCGGTCCGGATTGGACAAATGAGCCCACCTCCAAGCCATGAGGCGCCAAGATGTAACTCTTCTCACCGTCGACGTAGTAGATCAAGGCGATGCGGGTGGTCCGGTTCGGGTCGTACTCGATGGACTTAACCCGGCCCGGGACTCCGTCTTTGATCCGCTTGAAATCTACCTTGCGATACATCTTCCGGGATCCGCCACCCCGGCTCCGCGAAGTGATGCGGCCCCGGTTGTTGCGTCCGGCATGGTTCTGCTTAGCCTCGAGTAGGGATTTCTCCGGCTTTTTAGCGGTTATTTCCTCGAAAGAGGCGCGCACCGCATTCCGGGTTCCCGGCGTCATTGGTCTTAATTTCTTCAATGGCATGATCGGTCTCTACAGCCCCTCGATCAGGTTTATGCGGTCGCCCTGCTTCAGGGTGACGACTGCTTTCTTGGTGTCGGGGCGTTGCTTGATACGCGGACCGTAGCGCTTCTTTTTGCCGTGAAGCTTGGTGATATTCACATCTAGTACGGTTACGCCGAAGTTTCTTTCAACGGCCTCTTTGACTTCCACTTTGTTGGCCCGATCATTCACGTGGAAAGTGTACTTGCCTGATTCCTGCAAGAGAGTGCTCTTCTCCGTGATAGTGGGCTTGATGAGAACTTGGTGGATATCCATCTAAGCCTTCTCTTCCGGAGTTTCCTGTTCAGTTTCCAAGGCGACCTCATCCGCCGTGCTGGCAGTGGTCCTCCCCTCGCGCCTCCTCGGCTTGGGCGTTTCTTCTGTTGAAGTTTCGCCTGAAGTTTCTGTCGATGTCTCTCCAGCAGCCTCGGTCATCGCTGCGGCTGCGCGGCGGCGGCGGGGCTTGGGTTTTTCTTCTATAGCAGCTTCTGCCGTCATCTCTTCAGCGGGTTCAGTCGTTGCTGCAGCTGCGCGGCGGCGGGGCTTGGGAGCTTCTGGCGCAGCAGCTTCCGTAGCTGGTTTTTCAGCGACTTCCGGCTCAGCTACGGCGACGTCCGACGACCCGGCTAGTGCGGCCCATTTGAGACCGCGTCTGCCGTGAGGTTCGCTCGAGTAGGTCTCTTCCACCCAGCGCGCGGCTTCGACGGTCATGATCACCGTGTCTCTGGCCAGCAGTTCTTGGGCGTTCAATTGGTTGGCGGGAAGAGTCCAAATCTTACCCAGGTTATGGGCTGCCGACACCACTTCTTTGTCGGACCTCATCGTTACAACCAAGGCCGAACCGGCTATGGACAGGTTCGCCAATAGTTGGGCCATCGACTTGGTCTTGCCATCGATCGTGTTGGTGGAATCCAGGCAGAACAAACGATCCTGACGGGCTTTCTCAGATAGCACGCAACGGAGCGCTTGTCTTTTCATTCGTTTGGGCAACGCGGCCCGGTAGCTGCGGGGGTGAGGTCCGAAGACCACGCCGCCGTGCCGCCACTGAGGGGCTCTGGTGCTGCCCTGGCGAGCTCGCCCGGTATGCTTCTGGATCCATGGCTTACGGCCACCACCGGAAACTTGGGCCCTGGTCTTGGTGTCACTGGTGCCCTGGCGCTTATTGCCCTGGTAAATGACCATCGCTTGGTGCACCAAGGTGGGGTTCATAGGGACGTTGAAGACGGCATCGTTAAGATCGATGCTATTCAGCGCTTCGCCATTTTGATTCTTTACTGATACTTGCATTGGTTCTCTGTTACTTGGTCCCCCGGGACTAAGCGCCAGTCCTCCTGATCATGACCAGGCTGTTGGTCGCCCCCGGTATACCGCCCTTGATAAGGAGCAGGTTCCGTTCTGCGTCAATCTCAACAATCTCGAGTCCCTTGACGGTAATCCGGCGGTTTCCCATGTGTCCGGCCATCTTGAGGCCTTTATAGACCTTGCCGGGGGTGGTGCCGCCGCCGATGGATCCCGGAGCGCGCATCCGGTCCGACTGACCGTGTGTGCGAGGCCCGCCCTTGAAGTTCCAGCGTTTCATCACGCCGGCAAAACCGCGGCCCTTGGACCTTCCGATCACGTCGACTTTTTCACCTTGTTCGAAGATATCAACGCCGATGGTCTGACCAACCTCGAAATTGCTGGAGTCGTCAGCGGAGACCTCACGGAGGTACCGGCTGAGACGGCTGTTCTTCAAGTGACCGGCCTGAGGCTTGTTGCGGCGTTTGACGTCACCAAATCCTAACTGGACCGCCTCGTAGCCGTCTGTTTCCTTGGTCTTCACCTGAGTGACGACACAAGGGCCTGCTTCGACAACGGTAACGGGGACTACTCTTCCGTCTTCACGGAAGAGCTGAGTCATACCTATTTTCTTTCCCAGGAATCCCTGGAGCATTTTAAGTAGCCTTTCCTATTGTTTAACTGGTCTGGTGCTAGTTTAGAGCTTGATCGAGATATCGACGCCGGCCGGCAGGTTCAGCCTGGTCAGTGAGTCGATTGTCTTCGATGTCGGCTCCAAGATGTCGATCAGGCGCTTATGGGTTCTGATCTCGAAATGTTCACGGGAGTCTTTGTCCACGTGGGGCCCCCTGATCACGCAGAACCTGCGTATATGGGTAGGCAGCGGTACCGGCCCGGCGACTCGCGCCCCGGTCCGTTCGGCCGTTTCCACGATCTGCCCGGTGGAAAGGTCCAACATTTTATGGTCGAACGCTTTCAATATGATCCGTACTTTTTGCCGAGTTACCATATGCCTACTTTTCGGTCTTCCTTATTACTGTTCGGGTCTAACTGGAAATAAGCCTAGGCTGTGACCAGCGTTTTAACGATGTGGTCCGGCACCGGCTCGTAATATTTGAATTCCATCGAATAGGAAGCGCGGCCTTGGCTTATAGAACGAAGGGCCGTCGTGTACGAGAACGACTCACCAAGCGGCAAGAACGCCCGCACCGACTGGAGGTCTTCCTGACCTTCGATGCTTTGAATCTGTGCCCGACGTGTTCCCAGGTCTCCAATAACGTCACCCAAGTATTCGCCAGGAGTGACCACTTCCAGGTCTGAGATTGGCTCAAGCAGGACCGGGGAGCACTTGCCTGCCCCTTCTCTGATGGCCAACATTCCGGCGCTCCGGAATGCCAACTCAGATGAGTCAACTTGGTGGAAGCTGCCGTCCACCAAGGACACCTTTAAGTCAACCAGAGGGTACCCGGCTAGAGGGCCGTTGTCCAGAGCGTCCCTCACGCCTTTCTCCACCGCGGGAATGAATTCCCTGGGAATGGCGCCTCTTGTGATTTTATTCTCAAATATGATGCCTTCGCCGCGGTCCAAAGGAGTCAACTCCAGCACCACGTGGCCGAACTGGCCGTGACCACCGGTCTGCCGTACGAACCGGCCTTCGACTTCCCTGGCGACGGTCAGCGTTTCGCGGTAAGAAACGCGCGGCATGCCCACCTGGGCTACCACGCTGAACTCACGGCGCATCCGGTCAACTAAGACTTCTAGATGCAGTTCGCCCATGCCAGAAATGATGGTCTGGCCGGTTTCGTCGTTGACGGAGACCAAGAATGTCGGATCTTCGTCGGCCAGCTTCCGCAGGGCATCGGTAAGTCGGTCCTGGTCAACTTTGGTGCTCGGTTCAACCGCCACCGAAACAACCGGCTTCGGGAATTTGGGCGGCTCTAAGATCACTCCACCGTCCGTAAATCCAATGGTGTCTCCGGTGAAGGTGTTTTTCAGGCCGATGGCGGCACAGATGTTTCCGGCCGTCACCTCTTCAAGTTCTTCCCTAGAGTTGGCGTGCATCCGGAGCAAGCGTCCCATGCGTTCTCGGCCGTTCTTGGTCACATTGTTAACAACGGCCCCGGCCTTTACAGTGCCGGAATAGACCCGGAGGAAAACCAGGCGGCCTACGTAGGGGTCGGTCGCGACTTTGAACGCCAGAGCTGCCAGAGGCTCGGAAGCGTCTGGATTGCGGATTTCAATCTCATCTGTCTTGGGGTTGACGCCCTCTACCGCAGGAACATCCGCCGGGGAGGGTAGATAAGTCATGATGGCGTCGAGTAGGTTATGGACGCCCTTGGCGAACATGGCGCTGCCGCACATAACCGGCACTATTTTTCGGTCGACGGTAGCTTGCCTCAGAGCCCGTATTAGGTCTTCTGGGGCGATCTCTTTTTCTTCCAGATACAGCGTAAGGAGGTCTTCGTCAGTCTCGACTATCTTCTCAATCATCGCCTGGCGATACTCGTTGTACTGCTCATCGTACTCGGGCGGACGATCCACCTCGTCCGGTTGTTCTGCTATCCCTTCATTGATGCGGCCCACCGGGTACATGGTGGCTTTGCCGGTAATCAGATCAATCATCCCGGCGAATTCATCTTCGGCGCCAATGGGCAATTGAATGGCCACAGGGTTGCCGCTCAACCGGCGTCGTATGGATTCAATGGTCCGCTCGAAGCTGGCGCCGACGCGGTCCATTTTATTAATGAAACAAAGGCGGGGTACTTCATAGGTATCTGCCTGACGCCAAACAGTCTCTGACTGGGACTGAACACCGGCAACAGCGTCTAGCACGACGATACCGCCGTCCAAGACACGGAGACTCCGTTCTACTTCTGCGGTGAAATCGACGTGGCCTGGGGTGTCGATGACGTTGATGCGGTGGTCTTTCCAGTAGGTGGTGGTTGCCGCTGCGGTGATGGTGATACCCCGTTCTTTTTCCTGGGGCATCCAGTCCATGGCAGTGTTACCGTCATCGACACCTCCGGCGCGGTGGATGCGTCCGGTGGCGAAGAGAACCTGTTCGGTTACTGTGGTTTTACCTGCGTCGATATGGGCAATGAACCCGATATTACGGATACGCTCGATGGGAAACGTCGCTTCCATTAGTAAGATTGGGCACTGGATACTTCCAATGAAGACTGGGCGCTGGGGCCTACTAGGGAATTAACTGCTAAGAAAATTACCGACGGTAGTGCACAAAGGCCCGGTTGGCTTCCGCCATCCGGTGCAGTTCCTCCCTTCTACGGACTGCCGTTCCCTCGCCCCGGGAAGCGTCCATTAATTCTTGGGCCAATCCTCGCCGCATAGGCATCCCGTTACGGGACCTAGCTCCTCTGATGAGCCAGCGCATGGCAAGCGCCTCGCTGCGTACCGCACGGAGTTCCGTGGGCACCTGGATGGTCGACCCGCCGACGCGCTTCGGGCGCACCTCAACAGCGGGGGTGGTATTTCTCAATGCCTGCTGGAAGACTTCCAGGGGTTCTCTGCTGGACTCTTCCTGAATGATGTCGAAGGCGCTATAGGTGATGCGTTGGGCAATAGTCTTCTTGCCCTTGATCATCAACCTGTTGATGAACCTGGCCAGTTCCGCGTCATTGAAACGCGGGTCCGGTGCAATTTCTCGTTTTTCGGCGCGTCGTCTTCTAGACATGGGTAATCCTACCTGAGATTAGGTCCAACCGTTTAATTAAAGGACACCCTTAAAGGTGGATACCCTAGGGGTCCAGGGGAAGGTTAGAAAATGGGAGCCGTACTGGCTAACCGCCATCCCGAGGCTTCGGCGCCCCGTACTTGCTGCGGCCTCGCCGTCGGTCCGGTACGCCCTCACAGTCGAGTGCGGCGCGGACCACGTGGTAGCGGACACCCGGCAGGTCTTTGACGCGACCGCCTCTAATCAACACGACCGAATGCTCCTGGAGGTTATGGCCCTCACCGCCGATGTAGGCAGTGACTTCTACCCCGTTGGTCAAGCGGACCCTGGCAATCTTCCGTAGAGCCGAGTTAGGCTTTTTCGGTGTCATCGTCCGCACTTGGATGCAGACTCCCCGTCGTTGCGGGCAGCCAGATCCCCATTTAGTCCTATTAGTCAGTGAGTTCTGCACCCAGTGCATAGCCGGAGCCTTGGTCTTTTTACGGACCGGCTTTCGACCTTTTCTCACTAGTTGATTTACTGTAGGCATAGATAATCCCCTCGCCACAATGGGCGCGATTTATAACTCTATCAACGAGCTTGTGGAATGTCAACAGAATTTACGAGTGCTTCGACTGTGATTATACCCTTCCCCCTCAGCGGACTGCCCGGCCATGTCAACCAGCTGTTATCGCCTATAAAGATCACGGCCAACATCACGTCTCCGGGGCACCCGTATTTAAATCGCTCTGAATTCTTGACATCCCCATCGGCCAACCATAAAGTACCCCTAGATTCTAGTTTGCCGATCTGATCTCTCGGCGTCACAAATGCCGAGGTTTTTTTTGCCCATGATTAATTACTGCACCCACTGCATTCCTGCCACGGTCGGTGCCTAATGACCGCTTCTAAAGAAGGCGCGGACAATGAAGGCACCAGAGTTACCATCATTGGCGTGGGGCCTGGAGATAACGGTTTCCTGACCTTAAGAGGGAAGCAGGCGATCGAAGACGCCGACCTCGTGGCCGGTTTCCAGACCGTATTAAACGTCATTCTTCCGTTCGCCAAGAATGCCGAGCTCTGTCCCATGGCCTACCGTGACCAGGAAGAGGTCTTGGATTACGCCGTCGGCAAGGTCAAAGATGGCAAGAGCCTGGTCGTCTGCGCCTGGGGCGACCTTAACGTCTCGGCCAAGGAACTCCTCGACCGGGTCAGGCGCCGAGTTGACCACGTGAACCTCATCCCCGGAATAAGCTCGGTACAGATCGCCATGTCGCGCACCGGGATATCCTTGGAGGACGTGGTCTTCATCACGCTGCACAAACGCGACGGCGTAGAATCGGCCCTGGAAGAATTGATCCATTACCTACAGGATGGCCGCCGCAACATCATACTGCTGCCCAGCCCTTATGAACTTATGCCCGCCGGGATCGCAGCCGGCGTGATCCAAGACGGGGTCTCAGCAGATCGTCAGATGACCGTCTACCAGAGGCTGACCCACGACGACGAGCAGTCATGGAGTGGCACCGTTGGCGAATGCGCCGCCATCACAACTGATTTTAGCGACCTTAGTATCATGATATTTCACCGGCCAGGCTCCAAATAACCCAGGAGAGACCGGAAGGGACAATCCCCAGTTTGATCCTCTTTGTCACCACGGCCGACACCGACCTTTTAACCGCCGACCGGGCCCTGGAGGGGCTCCCGGCGGATTTCCCTGAAGTTAAGGCGTATAACCCCGCCAATCTTTCTGGCGAAGGCGAGCAGCAAGAAATATTCGACGCTGCGGCTAACGCCGACGTGGTAGTGCTCCGTCTGCTGGGCGGAAAGCGCGCCATGCCTGAGGTTTTCGACCCTCTGGTGCGCCTGTGCCACGAAAAAGGTAAGCCGATCATCGCCTGCCCCGGACACCAGGAATGGGACCAGGAGTTGGTCACCGCCTGCAACGTCACGCCCACCGAACTTGATACCGTTTTTTCCTACCTGATCCGCGGCGGCGTGCCAAACTTCCAGAACCTGTTTCTCTTTCTGAGCGACTCTTATCTGGGCACCGAGTATGGCCACGAAGCCCCCTCCGAGGTGGCTTGGGAAGGTGTTTACCACCCTCGGGAATCGGAAGGCATCAGCGCCGAAGACTTCGTCCAACACCGCTTCCAACCCGGTCGGCCCACCGTGGCTGTACTCTTCTACCGGGCACACTGGATGAGTGGCAACCTTCAGACGGTGGACACACTCATAGACCGTCTCGAAGAGCTGGGCGCCAATGTACTACCGGTCTATTCTTTCAGCCTGAAACACAATCCTGAGGGCGACGGTCAGGCCAACCGCACATTCACCGAGATCCTCTGCGACGCAGACGGCAATTCCCGCGTCCACTGCATCATCAACACCATGGGCATGTCCATGACCGACCTGCAGCAGGACGTAGCTACCTTCGCCACCGGCCCCCAAGTGGATTACCTGGACAAACTAAACGTCCCAATCATCCAGGGGATATTCAGCACTGGCAAAGAGTCCGATTGGGCGGAAAGCTCTCTGGGCCTCGGGCCGATCGACACCGCCATGAGCGTGGCCCTGCCCGAGTTCGACGGACGGATAATCACCGTCCCCATCTCGTTCAAAGAAGAGGTCGCCTCCGGGGGTAAAGGATCACCCGAAGGCGGCCGCAACGGCAAGATGCAAGCGCGGCTGCAGCGAAATCTACCCCAACTAGACCGTATCGACTTCCTGGCACGGCTAACCGTAAAGTGGGCCGGGCTTCGGCTCAAACCCAACGCTGAAAAGCGCATCGCGATCATCCTCAGCAACTACCCGACCAAGGACGCCAGGATCGGCAACGCCGTTGGTCTGGACACTCCGGCGTCGGTCATCAACATCCTTCACGCCTTGAACGAGGCTGGCTACCACGTCACCAACATCCCGGCCGACGGCGACGAGCTGGTCCACCAGATCATCGAACGCTGCAGCAATGACACCGACACCCTGACCGAAGAACAATTAAAGTTGGCGGCCGGCCACGTCAGCGCCAAGCAGTATTCAGAGTGGTTCAGTGGCTTCCCCAAACAGGTCCAGACCGAACTGAGGGCCGCCTGGGGCGAACCTCCGGGACAGGTCTACCGCACCGGAGACGACCTGGCCATCGCCGGCATCGATCTGGGTAACGTGTTTGTGGGCCTGCAACCGCCCCGGGGCTTCGGCGAGAATCCCATCGCCGTCTATCACAGCCCTGATCTGGCGCCGACGCACCACTACGTGGCCTACTACCGCTGGGTCCGCGACATTTTCAAGGCCGACGCCATGGTCCACGTCGGCAAGCACGGCACCATGGAATGGCTACCCGGCAAGGGCATTGGCCTGTCAAACGAGTGCTACCCCGAGGTCACTCTTGAGGACATGCCGCTGTTCTACCCGTTCATCATCAATAACCCTGGTGAAGGCGCACAGGCCAAGCGCCGCGCCCACGCCACGATCATCGACCATCTGATACCACCGATGACCACCGCCGACAGCTACGGCGACATCGCCCGACTGGAACAACTGATGGACGAGCATTATCAATGCCAGACGTTAGACCCTGCCAAGCTCCCATTATTAGAAGGGCAGATCTGGGACATGGTCCGCCAGGCTGACCTCGACCGTGACTTAGGGGTCGATGAGTTACCCGAGGACTTTGGCGACTTTATCCTGCATATAGATGGGTACCTCTGCGAACTGAAAGACGCCCAGATCAAAGATGGGCTCCACACTCTGGGTGAAGTGCCGCAGGGCGAGCAGATGACCGGGCTGTTGTCATCGCTGACCAGGTTGGACACGGGCTCGGTACCCAGTCTAAGAAGGTCTTTGGCCGAAGCGATGGGCCTGGATTACACCAGTCTGCTGGACGAGCCGGCGCTCCCGGCTGTTGAACCGATCCCTGCTCCCATGGTCAACGGAGACGATTCGCCGATCCGGACTCAGGGCGACCTATTAGAAAGGCTGGAAGTCGTTTCCCGCTCGGCTTATACACTGCTGGACGCAGGCGGCTTCAAAAGCGTAGGGGTGGCTGCTACCGTTGAGCAACTGCTCGGCGGCAAAGACGCCCAGACCAGCAAAGTTTTGAACTATGTGACCGACACTCTGCACCCAGCCTTGTTACGGACCACCGACGAGATAGGCAACCTGCTCCGGGGTCTGAACGGCCAGTTCGTCCCCGCCGGGCCCAGCGGTGCGCCGACCAGAGGCATGTCTAACATCCTGCCCACCGGCCGAAATTTCTACTCAGTGGACCCCAAGACCATTCCATCGCCAACCGCCTGGGATATGGGCGTGGGTCTGGCAGATGCCCTGCTCGCCGTGTACATGGAAGAAGAGGGCGCCCATCCGGAGATGGTCGGGCTGGTCATCTGGGGCACTTCAGCCATGCGTACCCACGGGGATGACATCGCCCAGGTCTTCGCTTTGTTAGGCGTAAAGCCGGTTTGGCAGCAAGAAAGCCGCCGCGTTACCGGGCTGGAAGTGATTCCTCTGGCGGAACTGGGCCGTCCCCGAATCGACGTTACTGTCCGGATCAGCGGTTTTTTCCGAGACGCCTTCCCGAACCTGATCGAGTTGATAGACCAAGCAGTACAGCTGGTGGCTTCGCTAGACGAGTCCCCCGAAGACAACATGGTGCTGAAGCACCTCCTAGAGGACCGGGCAAAAGATCTGGAGGAGGCCGATTCTTCCAATCCGTCTTCTACGGACTCTGAAAGCAATCCAGCGCTTTACCGGATATTTGGTAGCAAGCCGGGTACCTACGGCGCCGGCATATTGGCAGCCATCGACGAGCGCAATTGGGAGACAGTTCAGGATCTGGCAGAGGTCTACACGGCTTGGGGCGGCTACGCCTACACCCGCCAAGAATTCGGCGTCCATGCCCGGGACCAGTTCCGGCGCCGGTTCGGCCAGATCGTGGTCGCAGCCAAGAACCAGGACAACCGCGAACACGACATCTTCGATAGCGACGACTACATGCAATACCACGGCGGCATGATCGCCACGGTCCGGGCGCTTACCGGCCAGAACCCTCAGCAGTTCTTCGGCGACAGCTCCGACCCAACTCGCGCTAGGGTGCGCAAGCTGGAGGACGAGGCACGGCGGGTCTTTCGCACCAGGGTTGTGAACCCAAAGTGGATCGACTCGATGAAACGCCACGGCTATAAGGGCGCTTTCGAGCTTTCCGCCACCGTTGACTACATGTTCGGCTACGATGCCACCGCCCAGGTGATCGAGGATTGGATGTACGAGAACGTCACCGAGTCCTACGTGCTCGACCTGGAGACTCAAGAGTTCTTCCAGCAGAGCAATCCATGGGCACTCAGAGACATCGTGGAACGACTCCTAGAGGCCATCGAGCGTGGCATGTGGGAAAACCCGCCGCCAGATATGAAAGAAAAACTACAACAGATGTTCCTAGACTT
>Ga0315339_1002897_pt1 | contig 12539 bp, 17 predicted proteins | sample ASW17metaG_FD_204514 | JGI IMG/M metagenome (GOLD analysis project Ga0315339, IMG submission 204514) | Ammonia-oxidizing marine archaeal communities from Pacific Ocean, United States - ASW #17 | ecosystem: Environmental > Aquatic > Marine > Oceanic | place: USA: California | collected 2016-12-05
CAGTACGCAATTCCTTCTGCGTTTTTTCTAACGCCATCATCGCCTTGTGCTCAGAACGGGCCGTCTCCTCGAGCAACCGATGCTGTTCCTGCAACTGCTCTTCGGAGCGCTGCCGTTCGGCGTCGACCCTGGAAAGCGACGAGGCATTCCACCAGATCAGGACGTTGAAGGCCAAAATATTGAGCAGCGTAAAGAGCGAGAGTCCGAACTCGTAGCCGTAGAGCCCCTCGCCCTGCATTCGCATCCAATCCAGGGCCATCGGAATGACGAAGGCCGCGGGCAAGAGGCGACGGGCCATCACACCGCCCGCGGTAGTGCTGACCAGGGTCGCCACCGGTTCGCGGGCCGGGCGAGCGCAGAGCAGGCCGAAGCAGAGGATGAGAAACTCGGTCGCGGTGTCGGGCACCGCCGGCACGAAACCGGAAACACCGTAGAGCAGCAGCACATTGTAGAAATAACTGCTCATCGACAAGAGACCGGCGGCCGTCGCCGCCAGTATGCAGATCTGCGGCAAATAGGCGCGGCCCCTTATGCGCACGTCGATCAGAACCAGGGCCAGGCCCGCCAAGAGAAAGGAAAAAGCCGCGTTGGGCGACATGCGATAACCGCCCAATTTGAAATAAAAGAGATAGGAGTCGATGCTTCGGTCTAAAAAGAGGTAGGTGGGGACTTCTTGGCCCAAATTGTACTGATAGCCGATGAGTTTGTGCACCGCGACCAACACCACCGTCGTTGCAAACCCCAACCCCACCTGCCGCCGACAGCGACTCAACCGGTCGGCGCGCAAAAACAATAGCGCTATGCCGGCCAGGATAAATTCCGTGGCGATCAGCGGATGCGTCGCCACTTGGCCCGAGTGCATAAAGCTCTTGAGCGCCTCGTCATCTACATTCCAGCCCCACAGCACCAAGGCACCCGACAGCACGCTAGTCAATCCAGCTAAACGCGAAAGCCAGCCGATTAGATAAACGAAGCGCGGGTCTACTTTCATCGCTACTTGCTTATAGCTGCTTGCAGGGACCGAGCGAGGCTATCGCCGTCGATTTGTGTTTTGACCAGGTATTCGAGGGCACCGGCGGCTACCGCCTCTTCGGCCAAGCCCTCGTCGTCCAAGCCGGTGAGGACCAACACGGGCATATCCGGAGCAGCATCTTTGACGCGTTCAAAGGTCGCCATTTCCTGACTGTCGGGCAGCACGAGATCGAGCAGAACCGCGTCGAAGCTGTCGATCGACAGTCGTTGGATACCGGCTTCAAGGTGATCGACGGCTTCCACGGCAAAAGCGGGGTCGCTGCGGTTACTGAGCAACCCCTGAAGGAGGCGGGCATGGATGGGATTGTCCTCGACGAGCAGAACCGATATGGTCAAACTAGACATGGCGCGGCACCAGCGCTAACAATTGCAGGAGAAGGAGATTATACGCGCTACCCCAACCCCAACGACGAGCGTTCTGGGATAACACCTAACTACTTGCTCCGTCTAATATGTAAGCTCTCCGTTTAGATGACAACCGGTTTATCGGTCCCGCGCCTTTTTTGACACCATCCCACCCCGTCCTTAGGCTTGTTAGTTAAGCCTATGTCGTTGCTAAAATCCCTGCGCAAAAAGAAAAAACATCTATTCTTTGGTTGGTGGATCGTCCTGGGTTCCTATGTCATCCAAGTCCTCAACGGAACCTTGCTCTTCCACGCCTTCAGCGCCTATATCCTGCCCCTGCAAACCGAGTTCGGCTGGAGTCGGGCATCAGTATCGGGCGTCTTCTCCATGGTCCGTGCCGAAAGCGGCATCCTCGGCCCTCTGCAGGGCTGGTTGATCGAGCGCTACGGCTGCAAGGCCATGATGCAAATCGGCATCGTGCTCTTTGGCATTGGGTATCTCTGTTTTAGCCGCATCGATTCCCTCTGGGACTTTTACCTGTCTTCGCGCTCATCGCGCTCGGTTCGAGCCTCGGCGGCTTTATCCCGATCTCGACCACCATCGCCAACTTGTTCGCCCGCCAGCGGTCTACGGCCCTGGGCATATCGATGACCATTATGGTCGGCATGGTTCTCGGTCCGCTCTTCGCTGGTTTCCTGCACGATCTGACGGGCAGTTATCAGCAAGCTTTTATGGTCCTGGCGGGTTTTTCAGCATTGGGGTCGGTCGCGTTGATTTTGGCACGAAAACCAGAAGTTCCCAATTTATACAAAGTAAGCAACAAAACTTATTACTCCTTACACAAAATAATCATAATTATATTTTCTATTTGCACCCCTATAACTCGATTTATCACAAATTCCCTATTGACAGTTTATCTCAATTATTTCTATAACACCGCGCTCATACATCGTTTTTACCCGTGGAAAGGGCGCCTATTCCTAGGATGATAAACGTAATAAATATTCATACTCGGGATTGAGCCGCCACTGGCCTCTGCCATAACCATATGGGCCTTATCGTCGCCGTCGCACTCTATTCTGAGCCGGCCGCGTCGACGCTGGTGCAATACGCGAATCGCCCGATCATCGAGAATGAATTCTTCGTCCGCGCCCCTCCGCTCGGCTGGCGACTGTAACCCCATACCACATACGACCTATCAGACAGCGCCGCTCGAAAAAGCGTGCCCTATTTTACTAACGGGGCCGACTTGGTTGCACAAATCCTGCTATAATCATATCACAACGCACTAAGCCGGCGAGACACTTGTATAGCTGTTGAAACGAAGTTCTCACTGCAAGCACCGCGCCGCAACCAACTCTCCTCATCAAAGAATCTTCCATGCCCTAAATCTACGTGATGCTGATCGCCCTTCTGCCCCGTCTCGCTTCAGATCAAGAGACCTCCGGATTCGCACGCTGCGACGAACCCACCGCCGCCAAGAGCATCGTTGGGACCTGATTGCACAATGCGGTGCAAAGCCACGGTCAATACCTCGGCCTGCGTGTCTGGATCCAACTCGAGCTGCTCGCCGACGGCGAGGCCATCGAGAACTACTTCAGCGAAGACCCGGACCTAAGCGACGTACCGGCCGTCTCTCGTCTGAGCTATACTTGGACCAGCGGCTCTTTTACCGATCCCGATCCCGACAAAGGCACCTACGAAGTCATCCGCCTATTGCCATATCTCTCGGCGAACTACAATCCATCGACCAATAGTTACGCCGGCCTCCGCGGCTCGTTCCTGCCCGTCTTTCGCCGCTTCGTACTATCGCCGGCCAAAGACGAAATGTTACTCACCACCTCGGCCTTTCTCGGGCTGGCCGATAGCGCCTCGGACCTGACCTTTCCGAGCGATTTAGAAATCCGCAATTCCCAACGCTAGTTCTCCCTAGCCACCGCCGTCGAGAATGTGAGTTGGGGGCAGTTCAAGACGCGTTTGCGCTAAGCCTGAAAAATCCAGCCAACCGGCGCGTTGAACCCCGTTCGAGATTCGCCCTAACTGACAAGCTCCGGCGGAAAGCCGCGCGGCCTCGGCTCAAAGGGCACCACATCTCCCGTGCGCGTCTGCCATTCGAGCAACCTGCGTTCCAGATCGCGCTGCAGCTGCCTGTAATCCTCCCGGTCAAACACATTCTGCAATTCGTGCGGATCTTCCGCCAGGTCGTATAACTCGCTCTGGCCCTTCGGGCGCCAAACCAGCTTATGTTCTTGCGTGCGGATCATCACCGCGCGGCACACGCTTTCAGGTTGCTCCTGCTGCTGCATTCCCTTGGGGTAATAGATGCCCTCTGGGTTGCCAACCACGCCATCCGAAGGTTTGCCCTCGAAACAATGCGGCTCGTGCAGGTCGTATCCCCCCTCGGTAAAGACCGCGCGCTGCGGATCGCCGGCGGCCCCGTGCAACTGCGGCATCAGCGACTGCGCATAATGCGTATGCTGAGCTTCGACCCCCGCCAGCGCCAGCGTCGTTGGCACAATGTCGAAAAGCTCGACCGGCTCCTCGACGACATGCCCCTTTGCACCGCCGGGCACGCGCACAATAAGCGGCACCCGCGTGAGCGTATCGTCCAAACCGCTTGGCCACTTCTCCACCAAACCATAATCACCCGCCCAATCGCCGTGGTCCGAAAAGGCGAGCACCACCGTCTCCTCTCCAAGCCCCGTCTCCTCCAGTGCGTCGAGTAGTTGCCCCAACAAGTGATCCACATACGAAGTCATGCCCAAATAGACGGCCATGATTTTGCGCAACACGGACTCGTCGACATTATTCAAATCGCGGTACTCACGGATCAGCCGATGATAATCCGGCTTGCCCTCTTCGACGACCGGTCTGAGCGGCGGCAAATCATCGGGGTCGTACATGCTATACCAGGGCTCCGGTGCATGATAGGTCGGATGCGGAAAATTCGTCGGCAGGAACATAAAAAAAGGCGCATCATCTGCCTTTCTGCCCTGCAAATATTCGATCGCCCGCTCGTAATAAAGCGCATCGCGTGGCGGCCCGTCCATCGCCGTATTGAGAAAACTGTAATAGCCGGCCTCGCCCTTTTTAAACACATTCTCCGACGAACCCACGTTCCCTTCCCCCGGCCCATAAATCTTCGTCACCGAAGAGGCAAAGGCCTCCGGCGCCAAACAGTCGTTCTTGCCCAACCAATGCACGTCATATCCCGCCTGCTTGAGATAGCGCATCGTATTCGGCTCATGCAACTGGAGCGGATTCCATAACGTCCGGTGCCCGGCAGTATGCGGATACCAGCCGGTCATAAAGCTGCAACGCGAAGGCGTGCACACAGTGTGCTGCACATGGCACTGATCAAAACGCGTACCCTCCGCGGCCAGCCGATCGAAGTTCGGGGTCTGCGCTAACGAATGGCCATAACAAGCCAACGCATCGGCACGCATTTCATCAGGATTGACATAAATAATATTCACAAAAAACCTCCAATAATGATTCTCTCGCCACATTCGTCTCGATAACGAACTCTTCACTAAATTCACCTCGGTAACTATTCCCTCTCCAAACTCAATCCAATTTAGGCCGATCCATCGAAAAGCTTTCAACTACCTTAAAATAGTAGAAATACCCCAACCGGCCGATCCGCTCCATCCCCACCGTATCCACCCGGTCGTCTACAATAAAACGATCGTCGAGATCCAACCGATGGGCCTGGGCACCACGATGGCGTTGAACGGATCGCGGTCAAGGGGACTGCCTTCCTCCGGACAACAAAACATACATGGCCTCGATGGTAGGTATAGGTGTTTGGCAGCGTCTGTGCGCTGCGCGGCTGCTATTGGCCCGCGGCGAAAGCCGCACGGTACCCGACCCGCAACAAAGTGTGCGTTTACATCAGATAGCCATTATCCGATTCTAAGCGACCGGACGGATGACCGACCTCGACACCGGCGGCGGGGCCTGGACCGGATACCCTACCGGGTCGACCGACGCACCGCCGTGGGATTGGCCTTGCAACGTACACCGGGGTCAAATTATTCCGGGGGAAATTTCTGGAATACGGATTTTCGCGACGCGACGCTGCGAGGCGGGCTATTGAAAAATGCGATACTACGAGGCACTGACTTTTCCGATGCCGATTTACGCGGCACGCGCTTCGACGGCGGCACGACCTGCGCCGCCGGTCCATCGACGCGTGCAGGGAATAAAATTCGACGGCGATCTCTATAATTCTAGCGCCGGTTGGCGTTTTTCTGCAATGACGATTAGTCGTAATTGCTCGGCGTGTGGTCGCCCATCATCCGCAATTGGCGCGGCGTCGCCTGCTGCAAGATCACTTCGTCGAACTGGAGCTTGTTTAGATAGGGCGGCAACTTCTGAGTGATCATGCGCTGGGCGCAGTGGACCTGGAGCAAGTAGCGGGTGCGGCCGCTGGTGTTGGGCGTGCCGCGATGCCACACCTCGCTGCGAAACACCACCGCATCGCCGGCCTTGCACATAATGCTTTGTTCCTCAAGCCCCTTGAAGCTCGTCTCGCCTTCTTGCGGCGGCCGACCGGCACGATGGCTGCCGGGCACGAAATTCGTCGGCCCCAACTCTTCGGTTATATCGTCTAGATAGTAGTGGGTCGTCGTGATATAAATCGGGATCTTGACTTCCGGGTTCTCCATCACTTCGGCCGGCAGGCTCAACGGCTGCCAGTCGGCGTGCAGTGTTTGCGCCGGCCGACCGGTCCCCGTCATCCAGGCGGTCATGCCGATACTGTGGCAGTCGGGCCCGTGCACCGCTTCGACCAGTTCGATGATTTTCGACCGATCGAGATAAGACAGGAAAACCGGATCGCGGTTAAAGGCGTTGTTGATGCTCTTGTTGAGAAAGCCGTGCTCTTCCGGATCGGTGTGGCGGTCAAAACTCGCCTCGATCACCGTCAGTCTGTCCATCGCCGCGCGCAATTCGGCGATCTCTTGCTGGTCTAGCACGCCGGGAAAGTAGGCGTAGCCGTCGTCCTCCATCGCCTGCACGTATCCCGCCAGATCGGACCGCGCCTCTAGCGGCAAAGCCGTTATCATACGTTCACCCTTCTTTTAAGGACCTGCTGCGACCCACGGCGTCTTTTCTGCACGGTAATGTGCCGTTTTAGGAGTTGGCCGCCAATGTAGCCAAAATTACCGCTGTGCGCCACTCGTTGCAACGTTTTTGCACCGCAAGACCGCTCGCATCTATACCTTGTAGCTGAGCACCATTTCATCGCCCGGATGCAAGCGAGTGCCTCAAGGCTCCTTGGGTGTTTCAGTGAGCGTGATCTCCACATCCTGCGTAGCAACGCCCACCGCGCTTTCCAGCTACGCAAAAAGCAAATGAATAAACGCTACTTCGGCTCAGTCAAACGCCCGGCAAACATACTGATCCGAGCGATCGAACGGATAAACGAAATCCGCGCCCGACATGCGAAAAAACCATGACAGCGCTTCCCGATCGGAAAATATCAGCCTCCACCACCGAGGCATGGATCGCGTCCAAGATCGGCTGCCTGTTGGCCTCGACCAAGGCCGCGTGTCCGTAGATCTTTATCTGCGCCATCAGTCTTCCCTGCTTTCGAAAACCATCCGCCGCATCGCCACGACGATGCCGAGCTAGTCGCGGAATAGGCTAGGGTTGTTGCGCACATACTCCAGTTCATCTAATAGCAACAACCCACCCGGCTCTCACCAAAGCGAAGGGATCGCTCTGATGCGCCAACACCAAACTACAGAACAACAAATCCGCCGGCCTGAGCGGAAAGGGCTTCTGCGTCATATCGTGCGTCAGTAACGCCACACCTTACGGCGCCGCCAGATCGCTGTCTGCAAACAGATACTTGTCCATGATTCACGCTATCTTAGTAGACAAAAAACCGCGGACACATTTGTCCGCGGTTTAGATATTTGCAATGAAATGCTGCGAGTCAGAAATCACTCAGTTTATAGTAGGCATCTATCCCTGGCCGCGGTTATCGTCGCGACGCAACCAAAAATTATGGTTGAGATTAAGCGCATTGTTTTTGCATTGTCGGGCAATATAGACACGGCGCTCGCACCATATCAATAACGGATTCCGCTCGACGACTCTATTAATTTACGAGGGTCTAATAATACGGGTTTTCACCCGAACCGTGGTCGGTCGCATCAACAACTTCCTCCACCTCGGGAACCGCTTCCTTGATCGAACGGACGATGCCTTCTTTGAGCGTCACATCGGCCTGCCCGCAGCCCTGACACCCACCACCCAACTGCACGACAACCGTTTTGTCTTTGATATCCACCAAGGTCACCACCCCACCGTGCGAAGCCACCCCCGGGTTAATCTGCGTCTCAATGACCTTATGCACCGCTTCGGCCATCGGCCCCGATAGGTGGACGGGCATCTTGCGCAGGCTTTCGATCTTAAAACCCGCGCCCATCAAACCGTCGACATAATCGACCTTTGCCTCGAGCAATAGATCCGCGCTGTCGGCAGCGATATACACATCAAAGCCATTGAATGTCGCAATTTCATCTTCGTCATCGAGCTGCTCGTCGGAGACAAAAGCCAATTTGTAGTCGACTTGCTGTGCCGCGTCGAGCCGGGCGCCGATGCGCAAACCTTTGACTGGTTTCTCGCTCTCGCTGATGAGTTCGGCAATTTTCTTTTCAGCTGCTTCGGTAATAGTCAGCATCGCCTATCCTTAATGAGTGCATGCACTAAAGCGTGAGGGGAATGTACGAGTCACCCAAGAAGAGTCAAGTCGGCACGCATAGCGCAATAAGCGGCAAATTTTCCATTATTAGCATATTTTTCCCTTTTGCCAACGCCAGCGCTCATAGTTTTATTGGTTGTAAATATATAATTTATAAATATTCATGATCTGCAAAGGCACTGAGGCATAATCCTTGCGTAGCAACTCTGTAAAATATGAATTTAATGCAAGGATGGCTGTAACATGATTGCTCCGCGCGATACCCGCACGACTTGGTATTGTTTGTGCCCTCGTATTAGCACTGTTGGCCGTTGTGGCCTATACGGCGACCTTGCCAGCCAAGCAGTAGATACCGACGATTTTGAGTATTTGCGTGATGCCCACGCCGCGAACCAAGATCTCTCGCTGTTCTTTTCTACCGAGCGCGAATTGCACGGCCGCCCGATAGCCGAAGTCGTCTTTCTGTTGGGCCACAAGTTCTGGGGCCAAAATCCAACGCCCTACCATCTGCTGCTCCTCAGTCTACATCTTTTGACAGCCTACTGCTCGCCCAGACCTTTCGCCGCCTAGGAGCCAATCTCGAAAACGCCTGGCGGGCGGCCTGCTCTTTATGCGCTTTCTGGCCAGCGGAACGGCCCTTGCTGCTGGTCGCGGCGGCCTTGCTGCAAACCGTGGCGATATTTGCGCACGCGGGTTCGATCTGCGCCGCGCCTTTTTGCCTATACCTCGCTTGGCGGCGCTATCAACGGCCCGGCGCGGCGGATCAAGATGCTCGATGACCTCAACCAATGCCGCCACGTCATAATTGGTGAGCCGGCGCTCGCGATAGGCTAGCGACCCCTGAAAGACCTCCACCCACTCTCACCGCGCGGTAAACGCTCAAGCCGACGCCAGGCCCTAGTCAACGCCTGTGCCGACACATCCATCCCGGTTATGTCCGCAAATTGGCCTTCTGCCGCCAATTGTTCCAATAACTGACCATCGCCACAGCCCAAATCGAGCACCCGTTTGACCCCGCTCTGCCTTAGTGTTTGCAACACGACCTGCAAACGCTGTTGGTTCAGGCTCAGCTCCGCTTCCAAAGCCTCTTCACCCGCAACCACCTCCACTTCTGTCTCCTCCTCCACCACAAGCCGCGACAAGGTCTCCTGTTGCAAAACCCGCTGATGTTTCAAAAAGCGCTCGATGACCAGATCGCGCAGCGGATGACCCCTCAACCACTTTCCCCCCCTCGCATCACTTTGTCGATCTCCTCGTCTCCCACGTAATAGTGCTTTTCGTCGTCGACCACCGGCACTAGTACATACAAGTGCGCCAGCGCATCTTTTTGCGGCATTGTCGCCGTCAGCTCGACCTCGTAATAAGGACTCTGCCCCCATTCCGGAAAATGCGCGTCAAGCAACGACCCCTTCGCTTCCACCGCATACCCCAAGGGCTCAAAGAGTTCGCGCAACAGCCCTTCGCCTCCGCGACAGGGCAGTGCGCTCAACCGCACCGTAAGCGGTAGCTGCGTCTCCACGAGCTCGGGCCGGTCGTTGACATACCAGGCCAGCGCAAAACTGGACGCCGACGGACCCCGTTTGAATTTGATCAGATCAATATCCGGCAGCAGGGGAGCGGTGCAGCTTCCACTTGAGGCTTCGGGATAAAAAACATGCGTCATACCATAAGGACAGATCAAAGGCCTGGACGCGATCCGGGTACTTGTGCAGCAAGTAACCGAGATAGGTGGCCGGTTAGTGGGTGGTCATAATTGTGAGAACCATAAGCTATAATTACGTATATTAAGGAATTCCCGCTGCCTAGGGCGACCGTCTGATCAAGCTTTTTACGTAGCCTAACGGTAGAAACGAGCCACCAATCGATCATGTCAACCCCAACGGCCCGTCCGCCGTTAACCATATAAACTTGACAAAGACCCGCGTAAACACCCAATTATGGGGTGCGTTCATCGCCAACACTCGTTAAAAAAGGCGCAAATCTCATGTCAAACCCCCCTTTCAGAAAGCCACCTATGGTCAATCTACCCAAGCCCCTGCTTATCGTGATCGCCGCCGTCTTCGGCTTCATCGTCTTCGGCTCCCGGTTTTATCAGAGCGTGCCCGCCGGCCACGTCGCTGTCGCCACCCTCTTTGGCGAAGTGCAGCCCAAGCACTATGCCGAAGGCCTGCACGTCCCGGTCAACCCGCTTTTCGACTGGTATCTCTACGACGTGCGCATGAAGTCGCACTCCGAGACCTCGAATGTGCCCAGCCAGGATCAGTTGCAGACCAAGATCGACGTCAGCGTGCAGTATCGCATCGTCGGCAGTCAAACGCCGAGCATCTTAAAAGAAACCGGTACCATCAACAACGTGCTCGCCGTACATGTCGTGCCGCAACTGCGCTCGCAGATCCGCGAGCAAGGCAAGACCATCACGCGTGCCGAGGACTTCTTCCTTGAAGAGACGCAAAACACCCTACAAGTCGCTCTGCTCAGTGGATTGCAGAGCTATCTAGGCCCCAAGGGCGTCGAAGTGGAGGCTGTGCTGATCCGCGATATCACCTTGCCCCCCTTTATCACCAAGGCCATCGAGGGCAAGAAGGAGCGCGAACAGGAAGTCCAAAAGCAAAAGGCTGAGCTAGAGCGCTACCAGACCGAGCAGCAGCAGAAGATCGCCCTGGCCATAGCCGAAAAGGACGCCGCCTCTGCCAAAGCCGAAGAGCGCCGCCTGCTCGCCGACGCCCGGGCCTATGAGATCACCAAGATCAACGAGGCGATCGGCAAGAATCCCAATTACGTCAAACTGCAGGCGCTCGAAGCCCTGCAAGCGATCTCCAAGGATCCGGCCGCCAAGGTCTATTTCATCAATGGCGACAGTCCGCAGCCGCTACCGTTGATGCATTTGGGCGACACGAAATAAAAGGGCGATTGATAAGATCCACAGAGGGGCGGCTCATAATAGGCCGCCCCTCTGTGGAGCATGCTCCGACTAATCGCTTAATCCACCCATCGAACTACCCGCCTAAAAACGAACGATCCGCTGTCCATTCCCCGCTGTTCGTATAATGTCGCAGACCACAATCCCCCGCATATCGCAACTCATCGACACTCACTATATGCAGCATTAACGTTAGTCCTACATTATTCGCGACTTATATCACCGGGCATTGAGGGGAGTAACCATGCAGCGCGTCGCCTTTGTAATGCACGTCAAAGAAGGCCAAGAAGAAGAATATATCCGCCGGCACCGGGAAGTTTGGCCCAGCGTCTTAGCCGATCTAGAAAAGGCCGGCGTGCAACAAATGAACATTTTTATGGCCGAACGCCAGCTCTTTCTCTATATGGAAGTCGACGACTACGCCGAAGCCTCCCGCATCCTCGCACAAAGCCCCGAATCGCTGCGTTGGGAAGAATCGATGGCGTCCATCATAGACGACGCCGGCGGCGAAACCTACGATCCAGAAAACCCCTACCCGGACAGTCTGCCCGAGGTCTTTTTCTGGCAAAAAGGAGAACAATAATGGCCGCACTATCCGGACAGATCGCCCTGATCACCGGTGCCGGCTCGGGCGTGGGCCGTGCCACCGCCGCCCTTTTTGCCAAAGAAGGGGCCAAGGTCATCGTCGTCGACATCGACAAAGCGGCAGGCGAAAAAACGGTGGCGCAGATTCACATCAAAGGTGGTACCGCCCTTTTCGAACACGCTGACGTCGCCAAAGCCGCCGACGCCGAACGCATGGTGCAGCGCGCTATCGACACCTACGGTCGTCTCGACATCCTGCACAACAACGCCGGCGTGGTCGCCGTCAAATTCTTAGAAGATATGGCGGAAGAAGAATGGGACTGGCTGATGGGCGTCAACCTCAAGGCCGTCTTCCTGGCCGTTAAATACGCCGTGCCGCATATGAAGGCGCAGGGCTCGGGCTGTATTATCAACACCGGATCGACCAGCAGCTTTGAGGGCCAATACATGACCCCGGCCTACTGCGCCTCCAAAGGCGGCGTCGCACAACTGAGCAAAACCCTCGCGCTCGACTACGCGCAATACAAGATCCGCGTCAACGCCGTCTGCCCCGGCACCGTCGACACCCCACTGGTGCGCCAACATATCGAAAACAGCCCCGACCCAGCCCGCGCCGAAGCAATCGAAAAACAGCTCATCCCCCTAAAGCGCTTTCTGCAACCCGAAGAAGTCGCACACGCGGCCCTCTACCTAGCCTCAGACCAGGCCCACGGCGTAACCGGTTCGGCTTTGGTCATCGATGGGGGTACTCTTGCGGGATATGTCGACTGATCAATTGCTAAAAAACGATCTTAAAATGCCGGGCGGAGGCTGCGGGGCTAACCGCGGCGGGTGTTTTTAAAGCCCCCTAGGCTGCCCGTCCCACCGAAGCAGACCCTACCGCGGATCCCCCACCCGCCACCGATGCCTTTCCACCCCCTCCATATGCAATTCCACCCCCCA
>Ga0315339_1002898_pt1 | contig 12533 bp, 9 predicted proteins | sample ASW17metaG_FD_204514 | JGI IMG/M metagenome (GOLD analysis project Ga0315339, IMG submission 204514) | Ammonia-oxidizing marine archaeal communities from Pacific Ocean, United States - ASW #17 | ecosystem: Environmental > Aquatic > Marine > Oceanic | place: USA: California | collected 2016-12-05
GCAGGCTGGCGATCGCGCCGTCGACCCGCGAGCGCCTCGGGGAGAATTTCCAGGGGAGCTTCGAGGAGCTCTACGGTGACGTCGCCATTGACTCGGAGCTGCTGGTACGAGGTTTTCTCGAGAAGCGCAGCCCCGCGGAGCTGGTGCTGTTTGATTCGGTCGCTCGGATTGCCCACGAGATCATCGCCGAGTCGTTTTCCAACCGGACGATCATTCCCGACCTGACCACCAGCGACGAGCTCAACTGGTGGATTCGACAGCGCTACATCGACCTCGGGCTGCCGACCAGCGACCATCCGACGATCACGGTGCAGCGCAGCCGGCTCGAGCGCTCCAAGTACACCGAGGACGACGAGCACTTCCGCGTCGATATCCCGCCGCGCAACGGCTACAACACCGTCATCCGGCGCGGCGACGTGATCTCCAACGACACCGGCATCAACTACCTCGCTCTGGGCACCGATACCCAGCAGGTGGGCTACGTTCTTCACCTTGGCGAGACCGAGCCTCCCGCCGGCCTGCTTCGGGCGATGGCCAACACCGTACGCCTGCAGGAGCTCTTCGCCGCCGAGTTCGTCGATGGCAGGCCGGCGTACGAGATCGTCGGGGCGGCGCTGAGCAACGCCCGCGCCGAAGGCTTGCGGGCGGAGATCTACAGCCACCCGATTCCGTATTTCCTGAAGCGCTACAGTCTCAACGGTGGCTTCTTTCGCAACGTGCGCCATGGCGCCGGGCCCAGCCTCGATGCCGCCGGCAGCGACGGACCGACGCGGCGCGGTCGATATCCGGTGTTCGCTCGCACTGCCTACGCCATGGAGCTCGATACCGTGACCTCGGTACCGGAGTGGGGCGGGCAGGACGTCCGCATCGTGCTCGAACAAACGATCGCCTTCGATGGCGAGCGCGTGATCTTCCTCGGTGGACGCCAGACTGAGCTCTACGTGATCCGCTGAGCCATTCTGGCCGACGAGTCTGGCAACCCAGTTCAGCAGAACCCAGTCCATCAAACGCAGTCCCAGTAGTTCCGACCCCGAAGAGCTCAATCAATGAAGCGTAGCCAGGCGCAGTTCCTCGGAATGTTCGCTGCCGTTGTCTTGATCGGTTGTGGTGGTGCGGTCGACGAGGCGTCGACGTCGGAAAAGTCGGCGGCAGTCGTGTCGGACGCGCGGTCGGGTGCCGATCTTTCCCTCCACGAGGTGCGCGACGCGGCCCTTGGCGCCTTCTTCTCCAAGCAGATCACCGTGTTCGGCGTGCCCATCGTCGGTACCGAGGCACTTGCCGACCACAAGATCGTGCACGCGGCGCACGTCATGGCGCAGTATCTCGACAACAACGAAGACGGCTCGGTCGATGACCCGGCGGTGCTCGACGCGATGCTGGAGCGCCACGCGCTGCTGGTGATGTTCGCCGACTTCGACGAGCTCGAGGAGTCGGGTCTGTTCGAAGCCGATGAGATCCGCGATCGCCACGAGATTCAAGATCTCGAGGGCCACGAGACCATCACTCCGACCGATCGTGCGGCAGGGGACGCGGGTGACCGCTTCGACGCCGCAATCGAGGAGGTCTGGCATCTGGTGAGCTTCGCCGGATACGCGGTGGCCTATCCCGATGACTTCGGCCCAGATCCCGGCTCCCGCCTTGCCGACGCCATGGATCTGGCGCGCGGCGGTCAGTTCATGGAGATCCCCGATCGGTATCCGAGCGGCGCCTGGTACACCTACGACGACGAGACTTGCGACTACGGCTGCATGGCAATCGAGTACGTGTATTGGGCGCTGTCGACGCAGCTGGGAGCGCAGGCGCAGGCAGATCGCTGCGCCGGGATCTCGCACGAGTGGCGGCCATGTACCGCTGAGCAGCTTGGCCGGATCGACCCGGCGGTGGCGGCGCTGCTAACCGATCCGCAGTATTCGGTGCCGACCCGCTTGCCCGACGGAAGCTACGGCGAGTAGCCGAGGCGGCCGTTAACCGGAGGGGCCGTCAACCGGCGAGCCGTGCTGTAGCTCCAAAAAGCTCTCCAGGAACGTATCGAGCGGTTGGCCGTGGTCGATCTCGTCGTCTTCGTTCCATCGGTGCGGTGGGGTCTGCTGGCGTGGCCAGAATCCCCAGGGGCCCTCCCCACCGACGTAGACGACGCGGCCATCCGCGTCGACGACGAACAGGCGCTCGGGCCACGCGCTCCATCGTTGAGCGACGAGGTCGTCCATCGAGTCAACGACGATCGGGAACGGTAGCTGGAGCATCGAGCAGGTCTGGCCGGCGGCGGCGTTGCGCTCTTCGGTGTTCTGGGCGTCGGCGATGATCGACCAGCCCGAATCGTCCATGCGCCAACCATCCGTCGAGTGCGCTTCGCGTACATAGACCATGAGGAACTCGAGGCGATCACCGAACCTCTCGTGCAACGCTATGACGTCAACTGACGCCTCGGAGAAGGGTCCTCAGGTAAGCGACCCGAAGACCAGCACGACCGGCTTGCGCCCACGGTACGAGGAAAGGCGCACGCTGCCGATGCCGTCGAAGCGCTTGAGCTCGAAATCCGGACCGAGCTCACCCACCACAGGATGATTGTGTCGGCGTTCCTCCACAAGCGCGTAGCCGTCGGCCATGTTGACTACTGTCCTGCCGGCGAACCGATCCATTCGCAGAGCTCCTTTCGTTGAGTCATTTCCCGTCAAGGTGCGGCGCTCATCGTCGGTACGACGAAGGCTTGGGGGACCCCGCTTTTTGACATCGAGTCGATACTCCATTAGACACGGAATCTGGCTCGATTCCCATGCAACACCCAGGAGGCTCCGATGGCCCGCAAGAACCTGGCGGTGGCAGTCGCAATCTCGTTGCTCGTCTTCGTGGTCCCGGCTCCCGCATTAGCCCTATCGCCTCTCGTATCCGCGCAGGAGGAGTCCGTCCAGGTCATACGCGTCGGGCTGCTGGTCGATCCCGAGACCGGCACCGCGACGCCAGACCAGGTGATTCTCGTGCAGGGCGATCGCATCGAGGCGGTGGTCTCCCCTGGCAGCGTCGACATACCCGCCGACGCCGATGTCATCGACCTGTCGGATCTGACCGTGCTCGGTGGGCTTGTCGATACCCACAATCACCTGGCGCTGACCTACAAGCAGGACCCGGAGAGCAACTACTACTACCTCACCTACGTCATGGACTCGACGCCGCTGCGAGCCATTCAGGCAGTCTCCAACGGTCTGCAGATGCTGTCGTCCGGCTTCACCGTCGTGCGCGACATGGGCAACAACGGCAACTACGCCGATACGGCGTTGCGCCAGGCTATCGAGCAGGGCTGGGTACCGGGGCCGACGATCATCAACTCCGGCATCATCATCGGCGGCATGGGCGGGCAGTTCTGGCCGACGCCGGAGATGGGGCTCGACCACAACATCGTCTACCCGGAGTATCTCGACGCTGACACCAACGACGAGATCGTCAAGGCGGTGCGTCAGAACGTGCTCTTCGGCGCCACGGTGATCAAGATCTGCGTCGACTGCAAGCCGTATGGCTACACCGTTGCCGAAATGCAGCTGTTCGTCAGCGAGGCGGCGAAATCCGGCATGAAGGTCGAGGGCCACGTGCAGACGCGCGACGGTGCCCGCCGCGCCATCGAGGCCGGGCTGTTCTCGCTCGCCCACTCCGAAGTCCTCGACGACGAGCTTCACAAGGCGATGGTGGTGAAGGGCATCTATCGCGCCGGCACCGAGACCCCGGCGATGCCCTACAACGGCACCTCGCAAGAGGACTTCGAGCGCACCGTGGCCGGGCTGCGCAACGCCTTTGACAACGGCGTGGCGGTGACCTTTTCCACCGACGCCGACTACTACGTTCCCGGCATGACGCGCGGCGAGGTGGTGATCGACTTCCTCGAGACCTGGAAGGCGGCGAAGATCCCGGCGCCCGACATCCTCAAGGCAATGACCACTGCCGGCTACCGCTGCGCCGAGGTGTATGACGAGCGCGGCCCCATCAAGCCAGGCAACTACGCCGACCTGATCGCCGTGGTTGGCAACCCGCTGCGTGACATCGACGTGCTCCGCGACGTGCGCTTCGTCATGCGCGACGGCAAGGTGTTCAAGCGCGATGGCGTGATGACGCCCGAGGCGTTTTTCCGCGCCGGGCCGGTGAACGGCTGGCGGATTCGCTAGCTTGTCGATGAAGGTACCGCTTTCAATTGTCCTGTCGCTTCTTGGGTTCGCAGCCTACGCAGTGCCTGGAGTCGACGGCGGGGACAGTACGAGCATCGAGTTGAGATCCGATACTGAGCACGCCAACGATCAGCGCTCGATGATCGCCTTTGATTCCGACAGGGACGGAAACTGGGAGATCTACGCGATGAGCGCCGACGGATCGACTCAGCGAAGGCTCACGGACAATCGCGCCGCAGATCGTCATGCTTCCTGGTCGCCGGATGGTTCGATGCTGGCGTTCGAATCGGATCGGGACGGAAGCTGGGAAGTCTACGTGATGAACAAGGATGGTTCGGGGCAGCGCAGACTGACCTTCAATACCTACGATGACAATTTCCCGAGTTGGTCTCCTGACGGTTCTCGAGTCGCCTTCAGCTCAGATCGCGATGGACACGTTGAGGCATATGTCATGAACCTCGACGGATCAAATCAGCGCAGGATCACCGACAGTGTGATCAACGCAAAAGTTCCATTCTGGTCACCTGATGGGTCTCGAATCATCATCGAATCTGACACAGATCCGAACCTGGGTGGCGACGTCGACATCTGCACAATCCTCCTGGGCGGCACCAATCTGGTGAGGTTGACCGCTAGCTCCGATGCGAACGGGTTTCCGTCATGGTCACCTGACGGCACGCAGGTACTCTTCGATTGGAATCGCATGAGCATCTCCGTGATGGACTCCGATGGGACCCATCAGAAGACACTGTCCACGCCGCTCTACTCGGTGGAGCGACAGCCCGCCTACGAAGATCGCCACGCCCGATGGTCGCCGGATGGCACGAGGATCGTGTTCGAGACCAACAGGCATGGAAATTGGGACGTATACAGCATGCGAAGCGATGGCTCTGATCAGACGAGGCTGACCAACAGTCCGGGTGATGACCGGTCCCGTCCTGGTCGCCGGGCGTGCGATAGCTGCAGCGCTGTCGTCGACGCCAACGGCAGAGGGCTACCGACGCGGAGCTACGGGCTCTCCGGCACCGCCTCCATCAGCAGGGCGAAGGCGTTCCGTAGCCCTTCGGCGCCCGCACGACTGCCCTTGTAGTGGCCGAGGCGGACCACCACCAGGTCGTGTGACGGGATGATCGTCGCCGACTGGCCGCCGGCGCCCTGCATCGAGTAGGCCTCCGCCGGGATGCCGTTGTTGCCGTTCTCGCTCTCGATCCAGAAGAACCCGCCATAGATAGGCCTTCCGTCCGCCACCCAGCCAGGAGCGGGTGTGCTGACGAACTCCACAAATCCTTCCGGCAGGATGCGCTCGCCGTTCCAAACGCCGTCCTGCAGATACAAGTTGCCGAGCCGGGCCCAGTCGCGCCCGGTGCCGAACTCGTAGCCCTGCAGCAGGAAGTTCCCGTACGGATCGGTCTCCATCACCATGTGGCGGATGCCGATCTTGTCGAACAGCTCGCGCTGTGGGAACGAGTGGTACTCGTCGCCGCGTCCCTCGACGCCGAGTCGCACGAGGTAGTTGGTGAGCACCGGATCAGAGTTTCGATAGCGCCCCACGGTGTTCGGCAGGTACTGCTGTGGTCGCGTGGCCGCGTACTGGAACGAGTTTACCGTGCCGGTGTAGACGTACAGGTGGTCCGGGTAGCCCAGCGACTCGTCATAGCCCGGGTCGGCCTCGTTGCGGAAGCGCAAACCGCTCGACATGCGCATGATGTCGGAAATGCGGATCTCGGCACGTCGATCATTGGCGCCCTGCCACTCGGGAATCGGCGCCGGCTGGTGCAGCTCGTAGACGCCTTGCTCGATCAGAATCCCCATCAGGGTGGCGGTCAGGCTCTTGCCCATGGACCAGCTTTCGAGCGGTGTGCTCATGGTGATGCCGTCGCGGTAGCGCTCGCCGATGATGCGCCCCCTGTGGGTGACCACGAACGCCGCCGTCATCCCTTGCGCCGGCTCGAATGCGGCGTCTACCGCTTGTTGGATCTTGTCGGCATCGAGCCCCGCGGGGAGCGGCCCGTCGGTCGGCAGGTCTCCCATTGGCCAGGGTTGGGTCGACGGATCGGGCAGGGTGCTCGGTATGTCGATCGGAGTGAAGTGGACGTCGTCGGCACCGATCGGCAAGGTCACGCATCCTTGATCGGCCAGGTACCTCGCAGTACGGACCGTGCCGTCGGGCAGCGTCAAGCGGACTTCCTTCCTCTCGGTGTCGACGACACGCTCGGTTACCTCGGCGCGCTCCGCGTAGTGGCTGCTGAAGTAGCCGATGTTCTCGGCGGCGAAGTCGGCGTCGAGGCCGGTGATGAACACCGCCGAGCAGAGAATCTTGGCGAAGCCCGAAGTGTGGTGTGCCAGCGCCTCCCCCGGAGGCCCGATGTATTCGCCCTCGAGTTCCAGCGATGCGGCGCGCGCCAAGCGCTCCTCGGTGTTGGAGGGGATGGCCGGCGGCGCCTCGTCAGCGGGCGGGCTCTGGCAGGCGGAGACAACCAGCACGAGGACGAGACAGACTGCCTGGAGTGCCGTTGCCGGGGCGTTGCCGGGTCTCATGGGCGAAACTCCTTCAGGGCTGCGGGCTGCGGGCTGCGGGCTGCGAGGCGAGGATAGACCGTTAGATGCTGCGGTGGGGTCCCTTGTACTCCTGAATCGTGTTTCCTCCATCGACGACGATCGATTGGCCGGTCACGTAGCTGGCTCCCTCGGAGGCCAGGAATGCCACCACCGCGGCGACTTCTTCTGGGCGTCCCGGTCGGCCAATGGCCGAGTAGCTGCCGGCTTCGAGCTCGGCCTCGGACGACGACCCGGTGACGATCCATCCGGGCGCCACGCTGTTGACGGTGATTCCCCTGGTGGCGACCTCGAGCGCCAGGCTGCGCATCAGGCCATCCATGCCGGCCTTCGCGGCGCTGTAAGCAGGCGACCCGATGGCGCTTACCAGCGGACCGGTAACCGAGGAGATATTGATCACTCGTCCGTATCCCTGCGACAGCATCACCGGGAGGGCGGCCTTGGTGGCGTTGAACGCCGTCTTGAGGTTGATGGCGATGCCGCGGTCCCAGTCGGATTCGCTCAGGTCGACAAACGGCCGGTCGGGGTAGGGGGCTCCGATCGGGCTCAGCCCGGCGTTGTTCACCAGAATGTCGAGCCTGCCGAATCGGGACACGACCTCATCAACGAGTCGGTCAGTCTGGGCGGAGTCGGTGAGGTCCGCGACGAAGGCGCCGACTTCCGCCAGGCCGTCGGTCTGCAGCTCGCCGGCACGCGCCCGGATCCGATCCTCGGTTGTCGAGGTGATGGCGATCTGGGCTCCCCGGCTGCCGAGGATCCGTGCGCAGGCGACGCCGATGCCGAGCTCGCTACCTGCGCCGGTAACCAGCGCCACGCGCTCAGCCAACGGCGGGCTCACGCGCCTCAGGCCTCCCACCGAGTGATTCCCCCGACCACGGTACGCACCACGGGGATCTCCTTGATGGAATCCGGGTCGACGTCATGTGGATCGGCGCCAAGCATTGCGAAATCAGCCAGCTTGCCGGCGCTGATCGAACCCTTGAGGTTCTCCTCGAACGAAGCGTAGGCGCCGTGCATGGTGCAGATCTTCAGCGCCTGGTCGACGCTGATGCGCTGGCTCGGTCCCCAGACGCGGCCGTCGTAGTCCTTGCGCGTCACCATGCTCTGGATCGCCATCAGCGGCTCGAACGGGCCCGGGGTCCAGTCGGACGCCGGCGCCACCGGTATGTCGTATTCCAGGAACGAGTTGTGGGCGAACATCCACTCCATCTTCTGCTGCCCGTACTCGACCCACTTGTGTCCGTGGAAATGCGCGTAGGTGTAGAAGGGGGCGGGGATGACGCCGCCACTCTTGATGCGCTGCAGCAGATCGGGGTTGACCAGCGAGCAGTGCTCGATGCGATGCCGCGTATCGTCGCGCGGCCATAGCTGCTGGACGCGCTCGTATGCCTGAAGAACCATGTCGATCGTCACATCGCCGTTGGCATGAACCGCCACCTGCCAGCCGGCGCGGTGAGCGTCCTCAACCGCCTCGTGGATCTCCTCCTGCGACATGTACAGAATGCCGTAGTCGTCGGCCCGTCCCATGTATGGCGTGCTCATGCGCATGGTGCGCTCCGAGGCTGATCCGTCGGCGGCGTACTTCACCGGCCCGAGGCGCAGCCACTCGTCGCCCAGGCCGCTGCGAATGCCTGACGCCCGGAAGCTCGGGTAGGCGTTGGCGTTGGCAAACAGGTTGGCGCGGAAACCGAGCTCCCCGGCCGCTCGGGCGTCCTGGAAAGCGATGAAAGCGTCCGACCCGACGCCGGCGGCGTGCACCGACGTCAACCCGGTGGCGCTCATCAGCTCGGAGATGAGCTTCACCGCCGCCTGCCGCTGCTCGCGGCTCGACGGATCGGGAAGCAAGGCCTGGAATGGGTCGAGGGCGGGCCCGGCAAGCCTGCCGGTGAGCTCGCCGCTGTCGCGATAGATCGTGCCGCCGCGCGGGTCCGGCGTGTCGACGGTTATCCCGGCAGCGTCGAACGCAGCGCTGTTGACCACCGCGGTGTGGCCGCCTCGGTGGCCGACGAACACCGGATGGTCGGGCACCGCCTCGTCGAGGTCGCGGCGATCCAGCGGGCGCCCTTCGCTGAGCTTGGTGTCGTCGTACATGAAGCCGACGACCCACTTGCCCGGCTCGGTCTCTCGGGCTCGTGCAGACAGCGCGTCCTGAATGCGCTGAATGCTCCCGAGGTTGGTATCAACGCTGATCAGTGCCGCCAGGCCACCCCACAGGGGGTGCGAGTGCGCGTCGACGAAACCCGGCGTGACGCACATGCCGGAGGCGTCGATCACTTTGGTCCCCAGCCCGATCAGGTTGGAGACCTCGTCGGTGCTCCCGACAGCGATGAACCGCCCGCGGTCGACGGCGAATGCCTCGGCAAGCGGCTGCTGCGCATCGCCGGTAAGTACCCGACTGTTGGTGACGACGAGATCTGGCACCATGCCCGATGCCGCACCCTGTCCCGTGCCGGTGCCGCTACCTTCCCTGCTACTGGCACTGCCACGAACAGTCGCGCTGGCGCCGCGAGCCGTTGCGATTGTCGCCGTGGCTGCCGCTGCCGCAGCACCGAGGCCGATGAACGCACCGCGAGTCATATCCGTCATAGAAGCTCCTTGCTCAACTTCGGCACATAACCTATCGCTGGCCGTACTAGGCTTTCACCGGCAGTAGGCTGGCCACACTTCCGCCACGGCCTACCAGCCGCCCCAGCCTCTCCGCTACGGGGAGGGCGCGTCAACCGAGGCGCCGTCCGGAGATTTCATGCCCGACATTATCTTCACCATGCAGGACCTCAAGAAACGGGTCCCGCCGAACCGCGAGATTCTGAAGGAAATCTGGCTGTCGTTCTACTGGGGCGCCAAGATCGGCGTGCTCGGTCACAACGGCGCCGGCAAGTCGACGCTGCTGCGGATCATGGCGGGAATCGACACCGACTTCGACGGCGAGGCGTTTCTCGACAAGAAGGCGAAGGTGGGTTTCCTGCCGCAGGAGCCGCAGCTCGATCCCTCCAAGACCGTCCTCGAGAACGTCATGGAGGGGATGGCCGAGGTGAAGGAGCTGCTGGATTGCTTCAACGAGGTGAGCGACAGGTTCGCCGACCCGGACCTCGACCCCGACCAGATGACCCGGTTGCTCGACGAGCAGGGCAAGCTGCAGGACAAGATCGAGGCGGCCAACGGCTGGGAGCTCGAATCGACCCTCGAGATCGCCATGGACGCGCTGCGCTGTCCCCCCGGCGACACCGACGTGGCAACGCTTTCGGGAGGCGAGATCCGCCGCGTTGCCCTCTGCCGGTTGCTGTTGCAGAAACCCGACCTGCTGCTGCTCGACGAGCCCACCAATCATCTCGACGCGGAGTCGATCGCCTGGCTCGAGCGTCATCTCAAGGACTACCCGGGATCGGTGGTGGCCATCACCCACGATCGTTACTTCCTCGACAACGTCGCCGGTTGGATTCTCGAGCTCGATCGCGGCGCCGGCATCCCCTGGGAGGGCAACTACTCCTCCTGGCTGGAACAGAAACAGCTGCGTCTGGCGCAGGAGCAGAAGAAGGGCCAGGCGCACGAGCGCACCCTGCGGCGTGAGCTCGAGTGGGTTCGCATGGCGCCGCGAGCGCGCCAGGCCAAGGGCAAGGCGCGGCTGAGCGCCTACGAGAAGCTTCGTCAGGAGGGCAATGAGCGCATTCCCGAGACGGTGGAGATCTTCATTCCGCCAGGCCCACGCCTCGGCAACGTGGTGATCGAAGCCGAGCACTTGTCGAAGGGCTTCGGCGATCTGCTGCTGATCGATGACCTGTCGTTCCAGCTGCCGCCGGCTGGTATCGTCGGCGTAGTGGGGCCCAACGGTGCAGGCAAGACGACGCTCTTCCGCATGATCACCGGCACCGAAGAGCCCGACGCCGGAACGCTGTGTCTGGGCGAGACCGCGGTGTTCGGCTACGTCGACCAATCCCGTGATGTGCTGCAACCCGATCAGAACGTCTGGGAGGCGATCTCGGAGGGCCGCGATCATGTCACCCTGGGCAAGCGAGAGGTAGCTTCCCGAGCTTACGTGGCGAGTTTCAACTTCAAGGGCGGCGACCAGCAGAAAAAAGTTTCCATGCTCTCGGGGGGCGAGCGCAACAGAGTTCATTTAGCCCGTGTACTGAAGTCGGCTTCAAACGTCCTGCTGCTCGATGAGCCCACCAATGACCTCGACGTGGATACCCTGCGCGCCTTGGAGGAAGCCCTGCTCGACTTCGCCGGCTGCGCGGTGATCATCAGCCACGACCGCTGGTTTCTCGATCGCGTCGCCACCCACATCCTCGCCTTCGAGGGCGACAGTCACGTCGAGTGGTTCGCCGGCAACTACCAGGACTACGAGGCCGACTACAAGCGCCGCAAGGGTTGCGAGGCCGATCGGCCGCACCGCATCAAGTATCGCAAGCTGACCAAGCACTGAGCCGGGAAGTTGGACCGGCTCGCCGCCAGCAGGTAGGTTTGCGGTGATGCTGTGAGGTGTGAGGTGCCCTTGGGAGTAGGAGATCCTTGGCGAAAAAGCGTCAGCACGCAATTCGGTTCTTCGGCTTCGTCCTGGCGTTGACCGTCACCGGACTACCGGTTGCGGGTGCCGGCGCGGTGGCCGGCGCGAGCTGGAGGGCGGCGTCTTCCCTGATGCCGCCTCAGGGGGCGCTGCCGGCGCAGGCGCCGACCTACCGGTCCGCGGTTAGGCGCGTGCGTGTCGACGCCATCGTTGCCGACAAGGACGGCAATTTCATCGACGACTTGAAGGTGGACGACTTCCGGGTCTTCGAGGATGGGGTCGAGCAGGAGATCTTGAACGTCCAGCTCGTCAGCCTGACAAGCGGACAGGTCACCGACGTGACCGCTCACGACGAAAGGGTCACGGCGCGCGCGGAGTCGCTCGCTGTGCCGGCGGAGCCCGTACCCATCCGGCGAAGCCCTGCAAGTCTCGGCGCTGTGGTCTATCTGGTCGACCTGCCGAGCCTGGATCGAAGGAACAAGCCACGGCTAACCAAGACTCTCGAGAGCTTGTTCGAAGGGGAGGGTGACCTGAAGGTGCCACGCAGCATGTTCATGATCGATAGCACGGGCTCTGTTCGGGAGATGGCCCCGTTGACGACCGATCGTGAAGTGCTTCGCAATGCGGCGGCGTCGGTGACGGCGGAAGGGCTGACGACCACGTCTATATTCGCCCGCATGGAGGTGGAGTATCAGCCGATCATGCAGGTGGCGATCGACGCGGCGAATTCGCCGGGAGCGGCGCGCACCGATTTGACCCCGGTCATGGTGCGCACGATTCTCGAGAACATCGAGCGAAAGGCCCAGGTAGATGGCGAGTTCGAGCGTGTGCGTGGCGAGCGGACGCTTCGGACACTTCTTCACTTCACCAACGCCTTGTCGGCAATGGAGGGCCGCACTGCCCTGGTGTGGATCTCCTCCGGTGCGATGACCACCAAGGGGGGACCCTACTCGGCTTTCTCGGCGGCGGTGCATGAGGCGGTCGACGCCCCGATGGGAGCTTCGACTCTGGAAATGTTGGAACTCAGCCAGCCCATCATCGACTTGATGGAGGAGGTGTTCGAAACCGCGAACACGGGCAACGTGAGCATTTACACGGTCGATCCGCGCCCGACCTCGGAGCTCAACAGCCTCGGTAAAAGTGCCGTCATCGGCAGCGGCGTGCTCTCCAGAGCCATGCGACGCTATGTGCGGCAAGCCTATCGCGATCTCACCGTACCGCTTGTGGACCTGGCGGCGAAGACCGGCGGCCGGTCGTTCATCGGCTGGAGCGATCTCGGCCGGGCGTTCGAGGAGCAGTACACCGACTCGACGCAGTTCTAC
>Ga0315339_1002901_pt1 | contig 12520 bp, 13 predicted proteins | sample ASW17metaG_FD_204514 | JGI IMG/M metagenome (GOLD analysis project Ga0315339, IMG submission 204514) | Ammonia-oxidizing marine archaeal communities from Pacific Ocean, United States - ASW #17 | ecosystem: Environmental > Aquatic > Marine > Oceanic | place: USA: California | collected 2016-12-05
AATTGATCTTTAACGATGCTTAAATTGTTTTCCATAAATATTAATTTATAGAATTATCTTCCAAATAAAATTGCTAATAATTGTTGGGGAAAAGAATGTATAATTATTGGATCGTATCAGCTGATGTTACACTGATTGTAATTTCAGCATCAACTTCAGAGTGTAAAGAAATTTTTACTTTAAATTTACCTAAAGATTTAATTTCTTCAACTGGTTGTATCATTGAAGGCTTGATATTAATTTTATTTTCATCTTGAATTAGTTTAGAAATTTCAGTTGGTTTAACTGAACCATATAATTCATTATTTTCAGTGCTTAGTTTTTTAACTGAATATTCTTTACCATTAATTTGTTCTGAAATATATGTAGCTTCTTTGTTCTTTTCACTATCTTTTTTAGATAAATCTGTTTTTATTTTTTCAACTTCTGAAATATTTTCTTTTGAAGCGTATAAAGCTTTTTTGTTAGCAATTAAAAAATTTCTAGCATAGCCTCTTTTAACTTCTATCACTTCACCAATAGAGCCAATTCTTTTTATATTTTCTAATAAAATAACTTTCATTTTATATTAAAGCTAAATTTCTAGCTCTTTTAATTGAAAGAGATAATTCTCTTTGTTTTTTCTGAGAAACATTTGTAACTCTTGAGGGTAAAATTTTTCCATTTTCAGACATATATTTCTTTAAAAGTCTTATATTTTTATAATCTACAGCAGGTGCACCTTTTGCTGATAATGGGCAAGTTTTTTTGAATTTATATTTGTTTGGCTGAAAGATACTTAATTTGGCAAAGTTGCTTTGCTTACCTTTTTTATTTCCACTTTGTCTTTTAGGCATAATTAGTTTTTGTAGCTTTCTTTTTTATCGTGATCATCTCTTTTAGCAAAGTAATTAGCCTCTAGATCAAATTTTTTAACTCTTACAGTTAAGTATCTTAATAATTTTTTATCAATTGATTCATTTTTTTCTAACTCATCGATTACATTTCCTTTACCCTTGATTTTAAAGTGAATGTAGCTTCCTTTTTTATTCTTTCTAATTAAGTATGATAAGTTTAGTAATCCCCAATTTTCAGTTTTTACAATCTCACCTTCATTTTTTTCAACAATTTTAGAATATTTTTCTGTTAATTGCTTAATTTCACTTGGTGAAGCGTCTTGTCTAGCTATAATAGTGTGTTCGTATAAATTCATTTAAGTTCTTTAATAAAAAGTGAGGATATACTATTATAAATGTTCAATTACAATAGTTAAAAAGGCAAAATAAATAGTTTTTTTATGTTTTCAGTAATTTTTCCAGGTCAAGGTTCTCAAATGGTTGGTATGGGAAAGGAATTCCATGACAAGTTTGATCTAGTCAAAAACCTCTTTAAAGAAGCTGATGAAACACTAAATTTTTCAATATCTAAGCTTATATTGGAGGGTCCAAAAGAGAAATTAGACTTAACAGCTAATACTCAGCCAGCAATTTTTTTAATTAGCTATTCAATTTACAACGTAATTAAAAAAGAATTTAATATCGATTTACATAAAGCAAAATATTTTGCAGGACATTCATTAGGTGAATATTCTGCTCTTTCTTGTGCTGGGTACCTAAGTTTTTCTGATACTTTAAAAATCTTAAGAATAAGAGGAGATGCTATGCAAAACTCAGTTCCTAAAGGACAGGGTGGTATGGTTGCGGTATTAGGTTCAGCTGTTGAGGCAATTGAAAAAATATTAAAAGATAATGAGCAAAATTTTAATGCTCAAATTGCCAATGATAATTCTGAAGGTCAAATTGTATTAAGTGGAAAGATAGAGGATTTAGAAAAGTTAATTATAATTTTAAAAGATAATGCTATTAAAAATATTAAGCTTCCAGTGAGCGCACCTTTTCACTGTAGCTTGATGAATAAAGCAACAAACATTATGGGTGAAGAATTAAATAAATTAAACTTTAAAAAGGGTAAGAACAAATTAATTTCAAATGTTACTGCAAAAGAAATATCAGACACAGATGAGCTTAAGGATTTATTAATCAAACAAATTGAAAATAGGGTTAGATGGAGAGAAACTGTAATTAATATGATTAATAATGATGTTAATCATTTTATTGAAATAGGCCCAGGTAAAATTTTGTCAGGTTTAGTAAAAAGAATCAACAGGGAAGTGAAAATAAACACTATTAATAATCAAGGAGATATTGAGAGTTTAGAAATATGAGTAATTTAGAAAATAAAAATATAATTGTAACTGGCGCATCGGGTGGAATAGGAAATTCTATAATTAAAAAATTAAATGAAGCAGGTGCAAATATCTTGGCCTCAGGAACTAGAATTGAAAAGCTAGAAGAGCTTAAAAAAAATTTTAAAAGTATTAAAATATTAAAATTTGATATCTCGCAAAGTGATAAAATTGAAGAGTTTATTGAAAATGCTACTAATGAATTAGGTGGAAGTTTAGATGGCTTAGTAAATAATGCTGGAATAACACAAGATAACCTTGCAATTAGAATGAGCCTTGATGAATGGCAAAAAGTTATAAATATTAACTTAACTTCAACTTTCTTAATGAGTAAATTTGCTATTAAAAAAATGCTAAAAAATAAATCTGGAAAAATTGTAAATATTACCTCTGTAGTGGGACATACTGGTAATTTAGGACAAGCAAACTATACAGCATCAAAAGCAGGGATTGTTGCTATGTCAAAAAGTCTTGCAATAGAATATGCCAAGAAAAATATTAACGTAAATTGTATTTCACCAGGATTTATTAAAACAGCGATGACAGATAAAATTGATGAGAAATTTAAAGAGGTTATTGTATCAAAAATACCATCTGCTCGACTAGGTGAGCCAGACGATATCGCAAATGCCGTGTTATTTTTAAGCTCAGATCAGTCTAATTACATTAATGGAGAGACAATACATGTTAATGGAGGCATGTATATGGCTTGACAAAACAGCTTTTTAAACTAATAAGAATTTATAACAATAAAGGATCAATATGTCAGAAGACGTTTCAAGCAAAGTAAAAAAAATTGTAGCTGATCACTTAGGTATCGATGAAGCAAAAGTAACTGAAGAATCTAGTTTTATAGATGATTTAGGTGCTGATAGCTTGGATACCGTTGAATTAGTGATGGCTTTTGAAGAAGAATTTGGATCTGAAATTTCAGATAGTGAAGCTGAGAAAATTTTAACTGTAGGTGATGCGGTTAAGTTTATCGAAGGAAAAGCGAACTAATATTTTAAATGCCCTCAGAAAATGATGGGGTAATGATTGTTTTATCCTCTCCATCTGGAGCGGGTAAAACCACATTAGTTAAAATGTTATCTAAAATAGATAACTACGAAATATCTATTTCACATACAACAAGACAACCAAGACTCAAAGAAATAAGTAATAAAGATTATTTTTTTGTTAATGTGGATGAGTTTAAAAGACTTATCAACAATCAAGAATTTCTTGAATACGCAAAAGTATTTAATAATTATTATGGAACAACTAGAACGCCTGTAATTGACAGATTAAATAAAGGTAAAAATGTTTTATTTGATATTGATTGGCAGGGAGCAGATCAAATTAAAAATAAAAAATTAGATTATAAGTTAATAACATTTTTTATTTTACCTCCAAGTAAAGAAGTTTTATTTGAAAGACTATCTAACAGAGATATGAAAGATAAATTAATTGTCGAAGAAAGAATGAAGCAATTTGGAAGAGATGTTTTACATTGGATAAACTATGATTATGTGGTTATTAATGACAGTTTAGAAAATTGTTATTCAAAAATTACCAATTTAATTAATGCTGAAGTTTCTAATGGGTCAAAAGATTATGATTTAGAATATATCAGAAATCATGTTGAAAAACTAACCTCTTAAATTTTCATACTCAATTGTTAACTTGTAATAAGTCTCAAAATCTAAATTTTGAGGTCTTAAATTTAAATTAATATTTAATTTATTAAGTAAATCAGTATTTCCATTAAATATCTGATTAAATGGTTTTTTTAGCATTTTTCTTCTTTGACTAAAAAAAATTCTTGTAATTTTTTCTAAGTTGGCTGGATCTTTAATTTTAACAAAATCTTTTTTTGGAGTAAAATGAATTAAAGTGCTTTGTATTTTAGGTCTTGGAGAAAAACTTTCAGGAGAAATATCACAAATCTTTTTTATATTAAGTCTCCAATTAGCTAATATTGATAATCTTCCATAAGCAGAGGTATTAAATTGAGCGATAATTCTATTGGCAACTTCTTTTTGAAACATTAAAATAAGATCAGAAAACCAATAATCATCTTTTAAATTTGTGATCCATGTACTTAATATTTCTGTTGAAATATTATAAGGAAGATTTCCAAAGACTATAATTTTATTCTTAGATAATGAGTTTTCATTAAATTTAAGGATATCTTCATTAAAAATTGTAACTTTTTCATCAATTATTTCTTTTAAAGACTCAGCCAAAAAAGTGTCTTTTTCAATCAGATACATCTTACTTGGTTTATTTCTTAAAATTTCTCTAGTTAAGTTTCCTGTACCAGGACCAACTTCTAAAATTTCATTATCAGTAATAGGTACTGTTTGAATTATCTTATCAATTATATTTTGATCGATTAAGAAATTTTGACCCAAACTTTTTTTTGCTCTAATCACTTAAAAGTCTAGGAATTTTATTGAATTAAATAAACTTAAATAGTTAGATTTATTTTTTCCAAGCATAGCTTCATTGGGACCATGATCTGGAGAAACTCTTATAAAAGGAAGACCAATTGTTATGTTTATGGCATCATATTCATATAGAGTTTTAATTGGGGTAAGCACTTGATCATGATACATGCCAATTATTAAATCAAATCTTTTTCTGTTATTTTTTAAAAATATTGTATCTGCTGGAAATGGTCCTTCAATATTATAATTAAGATTATTTAAATTTTTAATTGTGGGTAAAATAATTTCTTCGTCCTCATTAAATTTATCTATACTTTCACAATGTGGATTTAACCCCGTGATGCCAATTTTAACTTTTCTATTAAACTTTTTTTTCCAAAAGTTATTAATAAGCTTTACTTTATTAATGATTTCTAGCTTATTAATTTTCTTTGAAACATATTTAATTGGAAGGTGAGTTGTCAATGGGCATACTGAAAGATCTTTATTATATATTATCATTGCAAACTTTTTCGTATTAGTTTTCTTTGCAAGATATTCTGTAATACCATTAAATTTATCTTTTAAAAAAGTTTTTTTAGAAATAGGTCCATTAATTAACTTATTACTAACATTATTTTTAAGTAAATTAATTGCTATATCAAAACTGGAAGAAATATAATTATTTGATTTTGATGTAATTTTGCCAAATGCTTGCGATTGTTTAAAATCTACATTTATTAAATTTATTTTTTTTAATTTTTTTCTTTGTTTAATTAAACTTGATTCGTGAATTAAATTAAAACTAACTTTCTTCTTTAAAAATTTAGCTTGGTTTAAAAGTAATTTTTTTGAAGTAATTAAAATAATAGGTGATTTAATCTTTTTTTTAATAACTTTGAAAAAAAGTTCAAAAAAAATACTGTTAGGCTCTCCAGAGACAATTATAATTGGTTTATAATTCATTGATAGCCAGATTTTTTTTAATCTTGTTAAAATAAATTTTAGAATATTGGTTTAATTGAGTATTCTTTTCAAAATTAACTAATTTTTTTAATTCATTCTCAATATTAACTTCAATTTTAGTATTTTTTATTTCGTTAATTTGTAAAATTAAAAAACCACCTGGCACAACTATTGGTTTTGTAAAATCGTTAATTTCCAATTTTTTAATAGTCTCCTTAATATTTTTGTTAAGAGAATTTTCATTTATCCAATCTAATCTACCACCAAGATTAGAAGTTGGGGATAGACTATATTTTAGAGCGGCAAAATCGAAACCTTTATTTTTTATAATCTCACTTATTTCTATAAATTTTTTATCTAAATCTTTTAAATTTGAAATTTCGAATGATATTTCTGACAACAAATAAGATTTTAAAAATTTATTATTATCTCTTTGTATTTTCTTTTTGAGATTTTCTTCATTAATTTTAATTTTTGAAGAAAATTTAATTAAAACTAATTCATTCCACAACGCCTCAATTTCTAATTTTTTTTTTATATTTTCAAAATTAATATTATTTACTTCTAAATATTTTTTAAAATCATTTAAATTATTTATGCCAATTCTCGAATAAACATTTGTTAAAATTTGTTCTAAATATTTTTGAGGTATTTTTGGGTTATTGAAATTTTTTTCGATCTCAATTCTTTTTATTTTTTCTTGAATAATAGATCTTTTAGAAAGTTTAAGTATATCTTCTTTTTTTGAGCTCTTTAAATTTGGATTCAATGCGATCAGATATTTGTATTCATTATTTACATCTAAACTGGTGATTATTTGATTTTCAATTTTTACTAATATCTTATTTTCAAGACCGAATGCAGTAATATTATTAGAAAAAAAAATAAGAGTTAAAAATATTAAAATTTTATTTTTTAACATTTATCTAAACCATCCCTTTAAACCACTAATTCCAGGCGCTTTTTTATAAATTTCTCTTTCATAAGTTGTAAGAGGAATAAGTGTAATTGAGAAAAATAAATCTTCTGTTGGAACTAAATCATTGTCTTGATAAAAAGTTTTATTAAATTTTAAGGCTGCTGTTAAACAATCATTTTTATACTCATAACTTAAATTATAATATTCTGTTAAATTAATTTCTTTATTTCTTCTTGTTGAAAACTTCAGTGAATTACTATCGTTAAATTTATATTCTGTAGAATTTGAAATCAAATGTGTGGAGCCTAGCTCATTTCTTTTTTCAATAAAATTAAAAGATGTAACAAAATTATTTATTGAAATTTCAGTACCAATATTGTTTTCATTTATTGTTTTCATGTCATTATCTAATGAAAAGTTATAAGAAAAATCAATGTTCTCAAACATTCTATTTTCTATTGATCCAAACAGATTAGAATTTTTTCTATTAATAGTAGAGCTCGAAGGAATCCCAGGTTCAACTTGATCTCTCACAACAGTTGCCAGATTAAACTCTATATATTTGTCTTTACCATCATTTTCTTGATTTTGATCAATATCTTGATCATTTTCAAGTTGATCAAACTTATAACCTAGACCTAATGTAAGCGATCTTCCTGCTTCATAATCACCTGAGAGAGCAAGTCTATCTAAATCAAATATATTACCCATTCCAATTGCCGTTGATGAGTCGCTGTAATCATTCATGTTATTTCCAGGATTTACTCTAAAAGAGATTCTGGGTGTTATAGTCTCTTTGCTATTGTCTTTATATTTTATTAATGGAAAGCTGGTATCAAACAATAGCATGCTCATTCCATCGATTTGTGGATATGAGGTGTAAGTTTCATCATTTTTTCCAACAGTATTTGAATTTGCAAGATATAAATTAAAATTATTCTTAATTCCTAAATTTGATATAAAGTCAGGAGAGCTATAATTAAGACTATTATTAATTTGACTTACTAAATTATTAGTATCTTTAAGCTTGTTACTACCATTAGAAGAAAAATTAAGTGAACCAAAAATAGAATTTTCCGAAAGTATAGAGGTCAAGTTTTTTGATAAGTTATAGTATGGTAAATTGTATTGATATCTATCACTGTTTTTTACACCTAAATTTTCATAAACCGTAAATCCAGTTGTAAAATTTTGATCTTCTTGTTCCAGGTAAAATTTTATATTTGAATTCATTGTTCCAAGATTTCCAGGTTTTAAAAAAGTATGAGTATCAAATAAATTATTTTGAAAAACTTTTAGATAAGTATCATTAGTTACTTTTTCAATATGAGCTCCAAACTCACTTTCTAAATAATTTGGAATTTTTAAATCACTGCTGTAATTTAAAAATAAATGATTAGCGTTTTTATATTTGTTGTCTGAAGATCTTTTATAATCTCTTAACATACCAAAATCTGTAATAAGGAAAGAGTCTTTACCTTGTTTTCTAAACTCACTTTGTAAAATATATTTTTCTCTTTCAAATCTTTCAAGTTTTTCAAATAATGTTGGCTTAAATGTTAAATCTTTATCATGACCTAGTGTTTTGAAGTAAGGAATATATAATGATGAACCCAAGGTTTCAGAATTATTAAATTGAGGCTGTAAAAAACCACTTCTTCTTTTAACAGAAGGATCGGGATGGAAAAATTTTGGAAAATACATTACTGGTACATCATAAATTTTTAGAACTGCATTTTTATAAATCATGTCCTTCTTAATTTTATCATGTGTTATTTTCTCTGCTTTAATGCTCCAAGGGGGACAATTATCATTAAGTTTACAGCTAGTAAAAATTGCATTGTTTACAACAGTTTTGTTTTCGTTACTATTTGAGGATGAACCATATATTCTTGGATCCTGATCTATATCTCCAAATACATCTTTATGTGTCTTAATTTTAGTTTCTTTGGATATATGGCTTTTATCTTTAAAATTAAAAAAACCTTCTGAAAAAAAATATTGGTCTGTTTTATTTTCGTCAACTTTAGCTAAGACTTCAACTTTTGTACCTTTTAGCAACTCATCATTAATATTATATGAAAAGCTATCTAATTTATAAATATTTCCATTATCGTCTTCTATAGAAGATTTTTTTTGAGAAGATAAATTTCCGACATTTCTAAAATAAGAAACATTTTCAGAATTAAATTTGTATTTTTTTTCAATTAAAGCTTCGGTTTCACCAGTTGTAAAAATTTTTTCTTCGTTTTTTAAATATGTAATTTCATCTGCATAAATTGTTGTATCTTTTTTTAAATCATTAACTATCGCATCTTTTTTTGCCTTAAAAATATTATTTATTTTATTATATTCAAGACTTGATGCTGTAATTGTATTATTCTCATTTACTGCTTTTGAGTTACCAGTTGTAAAAATTTTTTCTTCGTTTTTTAAATATGTAATTTCATCTGCATAAATTGTTGTATCTTTTTTTAAATCATTAACTATCGCATCTTTTTTTGCCTTAAAAATATTATTTATTTTATTATATTCAAGACTTGATGCTGTAATTGTATTATTCTCATTTACTGCTTTTGAGTTACCAGTTGTAAAAATTTTTTCTTCGTTTTTTAAGTAAATAGCTTTATCAGCAGTAATGACAATATTTTTTGTTTTATCAAAATATTTTACATCTCCAAATGTCTCTAAAATATTTGTTAGTTTGTTATAATAAAAATTTTCAGCAGAAATAGTACTTCCATCTTGAGAAGTTGCAGTACCACCTTTATATCCCTTGATTTGATTTCCATTTTCTAAAATTTCAATTTCAGTAACATCAAATATAAAAGGTTCATTTGCATTTGCACTTTTGAATACAAGAAAAAATATAATAAAAATAAATATATAACTTTTAAATTTATTTCTCATTTATATTTACCAACATTATTAAATTTACTAAACTTAAAAATACGATAGGTGTCCATATGGATACCATTAAAGGAAGTTTTTCAGTCGATCCCATCACATTAAAAAAATTGTTTATATAATAAATTACAACTGAAAAAAATAGACCAATTATTATCTTAACAAATTTGCTATTAGATCTTTTAGTGTTAAGCATTATTATTGAAGACAAAATTGTCATTATGACTAAAAATAAAGGGTATGTTGTCACTTTATAAATTTGCATATCAACATCTACTGTTGAGTAATTTAGTGATTTATAGTTTTGCCTCAAATCTATAAGTTTTAGTAATGATAAAGATGATAAATTTGAAAATAAACTTTCAATTTTCATTTGATTAAAATTTGATTTAAATTTTATTAAATCACTTTTTTTACTTATATTATCTTCAAAAACTGTAACATCATAAATTAACCAATCATTATCTCTTATATCTATCTTGTCACTCTTTAAACTTCTGATTAAATTAAAGTCTTCATCGAAAGTTGTTATAAAAGTATTGGTCAAAAAATTATTATCAATTTTTGAAGAATTTATAATACTAGTTTGGTTGCCAACGACATCTTTTATCCACAAACCATTTTTATTTATTACAGCTAAATACACTTTATCATCTGAAAACTGATTTTTAATTTGTAGATAGTAATGCTGTAAATTAGAGGAAAATGAGTAAAATATTATGATAATTAAAACACCTATAAAAAGACTAATTATACTTAATATATTAATTATCTTAATATTTTTTAGTCCAGAGTATTTGAAAATATTTATTTCATCATTATCAAATAGTTTTAAAAAAAAAAATTGAGTAGCTATTAAAAAAATGAAAGGAAACATTTCAAAAATAATAGACGGTGAACTCATAAAAGATAAATAAATTGGATAAAATGAATTTACATCTTTATCGCTAAAGAACTCAATCTCTTTAAGAATATTGAGAATAAATACAAGACCAATCATTATAAAAAAGACATTTAAAAATGACTTTATGAATCCGTTTAATAAAAATTTTGTATATGTTTTCATCTTATAATTTTTTATTAAATAATCTTAGTTTATAAAAAAAAATAAAATATATGATTGAAATTAAAAATATAGGTAGAATTAAAATCAAGCTATTGTTAATTAAATTATTACTGATATAACCAAGTGAACTTTCAGATAAAATAATTATCCCAAATCCTATAAAAAAAATTGTATACTTGTTTTTGCCATATTTAAGGTTTTCTTTTGAAGTTAAGATTAATAATAATGAAATTAAAATTAAAACTGGCAAATAAAAAGGACTTATCAACCTTCTAATCAGTTCTTTATAAGCACCTCTAGGCTCATCTTTATAGCAATTAATTATGTTATCATATTTTTTTATCCCAAAAAGAGATTGCATACATTGCATCAAAGATATTGTTGATTGCTCTTGAATTTTTTTATGAGTGGTAAGGTGTGACTCCATATTCGTTAATCCAAAATCTGATTTAGAAAAATCAAAACTGGTAACATTTTTTCCTTTTTGAGTTAATGTTTGTCCATCATAAAGTACCAAGATTTTTTTATTGCCTTTAAATTCAAAAACTCCTTTTTTAGCAAATGTTATTTGAAATCCTTCTTCAGAACTATTTTTCTTAATATAAATATTTTTAAACTCACCGTTAACATTTTTACCTTCAGCAAAAATAGTGAGCCCTTTTATAGTGTCATTAAATTTTTTTGGTTTTATTAATCCTTCAAAATAATCAACATTTGAATTTCTAAGCGTTGATCGAGCTATCTCCTGAGATTTTGGAACAATTATTGAAAGAAGTATAATTTGGATCAACATAATTAGTATTGAAATCCAGAAAAAAAAATTAACAACATTTATTTTATTAACCCCATGATTCCAAAAAATAATCAATTCGTTGTTAGTCTCATATTTAATAAAAGTGTAAGAAAAACTAAAAAACAATGCAAAAGGTAAAATTCTACTGATAATTTTTGGAAAATTTAGTAATGTATAACTGAAATAAACATAATAATTTCTACCATCCTCAATCATAATATCTAAAAAATTTACTGCCTGAAAAACCCAAATAATTGCACTGATCCCAAATAATGCTAGAAAAAAAAATGTCAAACAGTCTAACAATAGTTTCCTAAAAATAATTTTTTTCATTGAAATATCTTAATTTTAACAATATATAGCACTCTACTCGCGTAGAGTGTATTTAAAATTTATGACTGTACAAATTAATTATAAAAGTAGTAGTTTTAAAAAAAATTCAACAAATTATATCTTATTTGTTGATGAAAAATTCAATATTAATGGTTTAAAAAAATATATTTCAAATTCTGAATTTTTATACATTTCAGATTTATTAAAGACTAGTGATTTAAAAAAAGACTTACTTTTTTTTAAAATTAATTCAAAAAAAACAATATTTTTAGTATCCATTAAGAAAGACATAAAAACCTCTGACATAGAAAGTTTAGGAGCCAAATTTCATGGTTATTTGGACTATGATAAGAAATATGATTATTTTGTAAATTCAGACACTATTAAAAGTAAAATAAAAAATTTTGTAGGATATTTTTTACATGGGTTAAAATTAAAATCTTATGAATTTAATATCTATAAATCGAAAAAAAATAAAAAACTTGTTTCTATAAATGTTATCGGAAGTAAAAATAAAATATCTCCACAGGATCAATTAAGATTTAAAGCATTAGAAAAAGGAACGTTTTTTGCAAGAGATCTTGTTTCTGAACCAGGTAATATTTTACACCCTGATGAATATGCAAAAAGAATAAATTCGCTTAAAAAATTTGGTTTAAAAATAAATATATACGATGATAAGAAATTAAAAAAACTTGGTATGAATGCTTTGCTTGGAGTTGGTCAAGGTAGTATTAGAGGATCGTATCTTGTCACAATAGAATGGAATGGTGCAAAAAATAATTCCAAACCTTTAGCATTTGTTGGAAAAGGTGTTTGTTTTGATACAGGTGGTATTTCACTGAAACCTGCTAAGTTTATGGAAGATATGACTTATGATATGGCAGGTTCTGCTACAGTA
>Ga0315339_1002902_pt1 | contig 12519 bp, 14 predicted proteins | sample ASW17metaG_FD_204514 | JGI IMG/M metagenome (GOLD analysis project Ga0315339, IMG submission 204514) | Ammonia-oxidizing marine archaeal communities from Pacific Ocean, United States - ASW #17 | ecosystem: Environmental > Aquatic > Marine > Oceanic | place: USA: California | collected 2016-12-05
CGGATATCGTACCCCAGCACAGGTACGAGCAGATCAATGCCGACTTGAACACAACGCGGTGGACGGTCTAAAGTTTGCCGCTTGAATAAGCTCAGACGGGTGTCTCAAAACCGGGCCGCAGTACATGTTGTCCTATTCGCTATGGCCGTAGTGCCGGTTGCAGGCGCGCAGGAGCCCTTGCCTGAAATTGTCGCTCCGGCAACGCGCGACGTGACACCACCGGGTATTACGCCGGGTCCGTCGGGCAGCAGTCCACTGATCCGCGAGCCGACTCCCCCTGCCCCGCCAAAACCGCCGCGCTGGCGACGCTTCCATCTGCCCAAAACCACCGACGCAGCCACTTTCCGGGTCGATAACCGGACGATTAGAATCGCCGGCGTCGCGGCGCCAAATCCCGATGCGTCTTGCCGACAAACAAGCGGCGGCGAATGGCCTTGCGGCCGTACCGCGCTTTATTCGTTTCGAATGTTCCTGCGCGGCCGCGCCGTCGAGTGTTTTTTTCCCAGTGCCGACACCGCGGTCGAGATCACTGCGCCATGCCGGGTAGGCTCTACCGATCTTGGCCTATGGCTACTGTCGCAAGGTTGGGTCACACCGGATGAATTGGCGACCGAGGAATACAAACGCACAAGCAACGCTGCTCGTTGTGCCCGTCGCGGATTGTGGCGCGGGAGCGACCGTGACCTATCCTGCCGGGGCTCCGCACAGGACTAAATGCGTCATTGGCCCGCATTGTTGTTGAAGTGTCAGGCGGCGAGTTCGCCGGCAAGCGCCCTGGCGATCAAGGCGCGGGTCTCGTCTATGCCGTATATAGCGACAAACGAGCCGAAGCGCGGACCGCGCTCCTGACCAAGCAGGAGTTGGTACAGTGTTGCGAACCAGATGCGCGAGACCCCGGGCCCGCCGTCCGGCCCTTTGCGCTCCGCATCCTGATAACGCGGGATGGCGCGGGCAACGTCGAGAACCGCGCTCTGGATCAATTCGGCATCGGCATCGGCCGGCAGCGCCGAGAGCTTCCCGTCGAGCCCGGCAAGCGCTTCACTTTCGGTCGCGTCTGGGCATCGGAAGACATTTGTCGGTTCGACAAAATCCTTGTAGTAACGCACCGCATAGCCGACCAATTCGTCGAGCTTGGGATGGCTTTGCGGCGTTACGCCCTCGACATGGCGAAGGATGAAGCCCCATAAAACGCTTCTGTCATGCGCGTTCGAGGCGCTCGCCAGATTGAGAAGCATCGAAAAGCTGATCGGCATTTCGATCGTCGGCAACTTTCCGCTATGAATATGCCAAGCCGGATTACCGACCTGTTGTTCGACCGGCTGGCGGGGAAAAGCATCGAGAAACGAGAAATATTCGTCAACCGCCTTCGGAACGACATCGAAATAAAGCCGCTTGGCCGCCTTCGGCCTTTGAAACATAAACAGCGACAGGCTTTCCGGCGGAGCATAGGTTAACCACTCGTCGACAGTCAGTCCGTTGCCCTTTGACTTCGATATTTTTTGGGAATTCTCGTCGAGGAAAAGTTCGTAGTTGAAGCCATCGGGTGGCGTGCCGCCGAGCAGCTTGCAAATCCGGCTCGACAATCTGACCGAGTCGATAAGGTCCTTGCCCGACATTTCGTAGTCGACGCCAAGTGCCGCCCAGCGTAGCGCCCAATCCGCTTTCCACTGACATTTCACATGACCGCCGGTCACAGGCACTTCGAGAAGCCTGTTGTTGTCGGGATCGCGGAAAACAATGGTCCCGGCGTCGAGCTTGCGTTCGAGGATCGGCACCTGGAGGACCGCCCCGGTCGACGGGCTTAGCGGCAAAAACGGCGAATAGGATTGTTGACGTTCCTCACCAAGGCTCGGCAGCATGATCGCCATCACTTCGTCATAGGCCTCAAGCATCCTGAGGAGCGTGTTGTCGAAACGACCCGATTGATAGTAATCGGTGGCGCTGGCGAATTCGTATTCAAAACCGAAACGATCGAGAAAACTACGCAGTCGCGCATTGTTGTGCTCGCCAAAGCTTGGATATTCACCGAACGGATCAGGGACCTGCGTTAGCGGTTGATTGAGATGTGCCTCCATCATCTCCTTGTTCGGCATATTGTCGGGAACTCTGCGAAGGCCGTCCATATCGTCGGAAAAGCACAAGAGCCGGGTCGCAATCGTATCGCCCGTCAAGACCCTAAACGCGGTCCTAACCATGGTGGTACGCGCCACCTCACCGAATGTACCGATATGCGGCAAACCGGACGGGCCGTAGCCGGTCTGGAGGAGCACTTCCTTTTTCTTCGAATCATTGTTTTCGATACGCGCGGCGATTTTTCGCGCTTCTTCGAAAGGCCATGCCTTCGAATTATCCGCCGTGGCGCGAAACGCGTCGGCGATCTCGAGCGGCGGCACCGGAGCGTCAGACAAGCTAATTTCCTCGATTGTTGGCGCCGCGGACCCTAGAGCACTTTTTAAGAAGGCGAAACCGGTTGACCGGGTTGCCGGAAACATTTGGAAGTCATAGTTTGCCGTGAAGAGTGCGCGCCGCGCACTAAAGGAAGCGTTTGTGAGCGAAATGACAAAATCGGCCTCCCAGCAAGAAGCCCTGATATACGCGATGGTCACGCTCTCGGCCGCCGACAGCAGGATGACCGACCCCGAGCTCGCCAAGATTGGCGATATTGTTCGCGGATTGCCTATCTTCGGCGATTTCGATCCCGAAAAGCTCGTGCCTACGGCGGAAGCCTGCGGGGCAATTCTTCAGGAAGAAGACGGGCTAGATCGTGTTCTCGAAGTGGTCGCCGCATTGCCGACCCGGCTGCATGAGACCGCCTATGCGCTGGTAGTCGAGGTGGCCGCGGTCGATCTGCATGTCGAACAGGAAGAGTTGCGCTTTCTGCAAATGCTCCGCGACCGGCTAGCTCTCGACGCCCTAACCGTTGCGGCCATTGAGCGCGGGGCCCGGGCGCGGTATCGATCAATGTGATCAGGCTGGCGGGTCAGGTTCAAAAAAATCCGACCGGGAAATAGCGCAGATAGAGTTCCGCGTAGACGCCCTTCGTATAAATCGACTTCAGCGCCGCGTTGATAGCGTTTCTTATGTCGGTCGCCCCACGCGGAACCGCGATTGTCAGCCCACGACCGAAGAAACGGGCCTCGAGATAGGGGCCGCCGGCAAAGGCACAACAACCGGCGGCGAGTTCGCCCTGTAGCCAGAAACTAAATTGCATTCCATCGCCGAAATGAGCATCGACCTGGCCCTGCTTTACCGCCATGCGGGCATCGTCGGCGGTCTGAAAGAGCCTCCGTTTGACTTCGGGAAAGAACGCGGCGAGATAGGCCTCATGCGCCGTGCGTGCGACAACGGCAAGCGTCTTGCCCTTGAGACCATTCGACGTGAACCTGATTGTCGGCGTGTCGCGACGAATGACAAAGCGTGCCGGCGATTTTAGATAGACATCGGAGAAATCAAGCGCCGACCTCGCTGCATCGGAAGTCGCAATGCCGGCGATCGCCGCGTCGGCATTCTCTCCAAGCACGGATTCGACGAGATTGTCGAAGGACCGGGCCTGGATCGTGCAACCAATCACAAGCTCAGCGCAAATGGCACGGGCGAGGTCTACGTTAAAGCCGGTCAGTCGTCCGTCCGAGTCGAGAAAATTGAATGGGGGAAAATCGTCGGTTGTGACGAAACGCAGGACTTGCACCGAACCGGTCGGCGGGCGTTCGACACGCCGCTTCGGATCCCAATAATTGGGAACGCTAACGGCGTGTGGTGCCTCCTCGGCAAGACTCGCTTGCACCGCGCCATATCCAAAAAGTAATAAGACCGCGGACACGGCAAGCAATCGGCTGCCGACCGCGCCAAACCCGTCAGAAATCCTCATAAGAACCATTTGCGTGCGACACTCAACGAATGATGCGCTCATCAGAGGGGTTACATTTCCAGGCGACTATAGCGGACCAAAGCCGGTTTTAGGAATGCCACGCCACTTTACGAGTCCGTTATTGATTGCCGCGGCACGGTCGATGAAACGCTTTTGACCAATTGCATTCCGCGGATCGAAGAGTAGACCCGCGATGAAATTATCGTCACGTCGGTTCACGCTCGCGTAAAGACCGTCCCCTAATTCATTCCTGGAACGCGCTCTTCCGAGAAACAGTAAACCGAGACCGGCAGCACGAATACTGAAATCATCGAACAATCTCTTGGTCCCGAACCAACTGTTGAAATTACCGATAATCTGGCCTTACCAAATCGCAACTGTGCCGTATAGTCTATCGCCCAGCCTCGCAATTGCGTCGGCCCTGCGCCGTTTGACGCCGAAACTTCGCGTAGACCAATATTGCAAATGGAACACGGCTAATGAATCACCAAAATCCCAAGGCCGATGCCCTCACCGAAATGACTGCGCTTGAAGCGCGCGAGCGTCTTATTGGCGGTACATTGCAGGCAAGCGAGCTGACCGACGCTCTCCTTGAGCGGATCTCGGAGCGCGAGGCCGACATCGGTGCGTTTGCATTTCTTGACCCCGAGCAAGCTCGCCTCGCCGCAAAGCGGGCTGACGACTATCGTGCTACCGGTAAGCCCCTTGGCGCGCTTCATGGCCTTTCGGTTGGTATTAAGGACATTGTCGATACCGCCGACATGCCAACGGAAAATGGTACGCCGATCGATGCGGGGAGGAAGCCACGAAAAGACGCCACGATCGTCACGCGGCTGCACGCGGCCGGCGCAATCGTCATCGGCAAAACCGTGACCAGCGAATTCGCGTCGCGTCAGCCCGGAAAGACCCGCAATCCTCACAATCCTGAGCATACGCCGGGCGGCTCATCGTCAGGATCGGCTGCTGCCGTCGTAGCCGGCATGGTGCCGCTTGCAATTGGTACTCAGACTGCTGGATCGGTGATAAGGCCAGCTTCGTTCTGCGGCGTTGTTGGTTTCAAGCCGACGCATGGCTGGATCCCGCGCACCGGGCTTCTTGCCCATGACCGAGCGCTCGATACCGTCGGTGTCTTCGCCCGAAACGTTGCCGACGCTGCACTGATCGCCGACACTCTCGTCGGCTACGATCCGCTTGATGCCGATACACGGATCATGCCGCCACCGCGTCTTCTTAATTCCGCGTTGAGCGAGCCGCCAGTGACGCCGGCTCTCGCCTTCGTTAAGACGCCGCTTTGGGATTTGGCGGATTCGGAAACCAAGGAGAGCTTCGTCAAGCTGGCATCTACACTAGGAAATACTTGCGCCGAGGTGACTTTACCGGAAATCTTTTCTGATGGGGATCGGGCGCAACGCACGTTGATGGGAGCAGGCATAGCGCGCAATCTCGGCCCCTATTATGAGCATGGCAAGGATCAGTTGAGCGACTACATGCGTCAGGCAATTGAAAAGGGCCGAACCATTCCGGCAGTCGAGTATATCGAAGCGCTCGAAACCCGCGAAACGCTCAATGACGGTCTGGATAATTTGTTCGATCGCTACGACGCAATCCTGACTCCGGCGGCGCCCGGTGAAGCGCCACACGATCTAGGCACGACAGGTGAACCGATCTTCAATGCCCTTTGGACAATGTGCGGTGTTCCAGCGGTGACGCTGCCGCTCCTGCGCGGCCCGAATGGGTTGCCTGTCGGTGTCCAGCTTGTCGGACGGCGGGGTGAGGATGCAAGATTGCTACGCACAGCACGATGGCTGACCAGCGTCGTCGAAACGGCATAAAAAAATCGGTCATTGGTCGGTACTGTCATGACGGTTATCGGATTTGTTATCAGGCTGATGCTTCGCAACCGCCAAGTTTGCTGATCTCCACAGGCCGTTGAGGGTTGGTCTGATCAATCGGCGGCACGACCGCGCTCGCTCCGGCCAATCGATGATCGGCGTCCGCAATCGGCAACCAGGAGCAGTTCGGTCAGAGCATTATAGCTCCTCGCTTCCAGGCCGGTGATATCGAGGATTTTCTGAAATCGCGTATAGATCGTATTGGGATGCACCTTAAGTCTCTCCGCCGCCCTCAATGCATTCATATCCACATCGGCATAAGCGCGCAGCGTGGCCACCAAAGCACCGCGCCCCTTGGTGTCGGCGGCTAAGAAGTCGCCGGTCCAGGCCGGCAAAACCCGCTGGAACTCATCGCCGGCGAGATGCAGGATCAAGCGCTGCATGGGAACTTCGGAAAACTGGGTGACGCGCTGGGTGACGTCGGCCAATTCGAGCGCCAGTTGAGCCTCGCGATGCGCGGTCGGGATTTGCGAGGTCGATAACGCATCATTGCTAACACCGATAAGAGCTGCAGTGCCGACAACAGCCAGTTCGGCGGTCAAACGTCCGGCAAGGTCGATTTGCGGGACTGTCCAACCGGATACCCGGCATATATCGGAACAGATGATGGTCACCTTGTTGTCGCGCAGATCGATCAGGCGCCGCGTTGACAATCCTTGCAAGGTCTCGTCGATCGCGTCAGCCAGTCGGCGGGCGCGAATAGGGTTCAGCATTTCGGCGGGATCGATCGATTGCGCCAACGCAACGCAAAACGACTGACGCCCTTCCAAAAACCCCGCATCGTGCAATATCTCAGCGACGCGACCATCCGACTCGTCATAGCCATCGAGTAAAATAGCCAGAAGCTCGGACCGCCGGTCACCGGCGACTTCAGCCAGCAAACGAATTTGCGAAACATAGGCGCTGGCGGAGATGGTGCTGACCGCGTTAGTGAATTCCATCGCAAAATCGGCGGCCGAGGCAACAGATTGACGGGCATCGACCGATGACGAAATTGCCTCCAGCATTGCCTGGCGCAACCAGCCGGCAAATACTTTGTGCCCGCAACGATAGGCGTGAAGCGTCGCCTCCAGGGGAAAGCGCTGGTCGGCACGACGCTCGGCATAGTCGCAGACGAATGCGAAATCCTCGACCGACCCGCCCCGCAGCAATCGCATGATCTCGCGCGTCTGTTCGGCTCCGTGCTCAGCCAAATCAGGAAGCAAGCGCGGGTTCCTGGACTCGGAGAAGGCAGGGATTTCGGCGAGTACCGTCTTCTGGAAATCGCCGTTGGCAGTGCTCGCCGTTTCGCCCATTCGCGCGACGATGGCCGGCATGAACGAGCCGGTGCTCAGGCGCTCCAACGCCTCAGCGAGGGCGTTGGTATGATAGTCCATCATTCATCGCTATTGTGAATTCTCCACATTATATAGGAAAAAATACCACTATTTTACCCATAGAATGGAGGTATTTACCAGTCTAGTCTCCATTTCATCGGGTCTTGGCAACTTTTCGAGGCTTGGTGGCCTCACCCCAGCAGCCAGCCCGACCGCGTTCAAAACCAACGACAGGAGACTAGAATGTCGAAATATCTGTTCGTGTATCATGGCGGCTCGAAGCCAGGGTCAAAGGAAGAAATTGCCAAGGTGATGGACGCCTGGGGGCAATGGTTCGGATCGATGGGCAGTGCGGTTGTCGATGGCGGCAATCCGGTCGGCCCCTCGACGACAGTGCAAAGCAACGGTTCAGTGGTCGATGATGGCGGCGCAAATCCGGCCAGCGGCTTCAGTCTTATCGAAGCCGCAGATCGCGACGACGCTGTCGCCAAGGCGAAAAATTGTCCGATTCTTGCCGCCGGCGGATCAGTCGAAATCGCCGAAGCCTTCGACATGTGAGAGTTGTAACAAGGCACTCGCGGCCTGCGTGCGTCGGAGCTCTTCAGGCTGCCGAGTGTGGTGCCCGGACCGGATGATTTCGGTCTGGGCGATAGTCCACCGATCAAAGAACGCCGTGTTTCGCCAAGGCCGAAGCCAACCGGGAGATTGGAAGATGTCAACAACGGTCGTACGTTACAAAGTGAAGGCTGATCACGCCGAGGAGAACAGGAATTTCATCCGCGAGGTATTCGCGGATCTCGAGAACAACAAGCCACAGGGCTTGCGGTACGTTTCCTTCAATTTAGAAGACGGCGTATCCTTCGTTCACGTCGCTATTGTCGAAACCGCCGACGGAAAGAATCCACTCCCTGAAACTGCCGCCTTCAAGCAATTCGTGGCGAATATTCGCGACCGCTGTGATGAACCACCGGTGGCAATGACGGCCGACATGATCGGCTCGTACGGATTCATGTAGACCGAATGCAGGGAACGGCGGGAACTCGGATTGGAAAAGCAACCGGCGGAAATGCAATCACGGGAGCAAAATTTTGTTAGGATTGCTGGAATAATCGGATAGATAAGAAGGTGGCTACAAAACTCGCCCCAACCAACAACCCACCGTTGGACCACAAGATCAAAAGACAAGCTACCCTTCAAAGCTTCGATGCAGAGACCGTACCGAGCATACGTTGTGCCAATGCCATCGTGTGAGGACGGCAGCGACCACTTGCAATTGCGCATCCGCGCCGCGCCGAATACAGAAGACTGACCGGCATGCTCGGCGCCTTCCTCGCACTGTTGTCGGCCGCGACATTCGCCATGAACATCACGGCCCTGCGTCGTGGCGTCCTTGGCGGTTCGGTCGTTCAGGCAATCGCGGTGACGAACGCTCTCGGCGTACCGCTTCTGGCGTTGATATGTCTGGTATTCGGGGCGTTTGGCGAATTCGCTGATATATCAATCGCCGCTATAGCGTGGTTCGCCTCGGCCGGTATTGTTCACTTCGTCATCGGACGCTACGCCAATTACCGGGCAACGCGAGCGCTCGGCGCGACGCAGTCCGGACCGATCCAGCAAGTTGGCCTCCTGATCTCGCTTACCCTGGCGCTCATGTTTCTTGGCGAAAGTCTGACACCTTTGCGGGCTTTCGGGATATTCCTAATCCTGCTTGGTCCTGCCCTAATCCTGCGCCAGCGAGCCAAGCAGGGAGAGGTAACAACCCGCTCGGGTATACGGCTCAATTATTTCGAGGGCTATTTCTGGGGCCTGGTCTGCGCCGCTTGCTTTGGCACCAGCCCACTCCTCATCACATACGGGCTTGAGGATGGTGGACTTCTAAGGGGGATCGCCGGCGGCCTTGTCTCCTATTGTGCCGCCGCGAGCGTCGTCCTCCTGTTGATGGTGTTTCCCTCGTTCCGATCCGATGTATTGTCAGTCAGTCGGAGTTCGGTGAAGTGGTTCAGCGCCACGGGTCTCTTTGTCGGCCTGTCGCAATTGTTCGTGTTCATGGCCCTGTCGATCGCACCGGTCAGCGTCGTACAGCCAATTCAACGTACAACGTTGATGTTTCGGGTCGCCTTTAGCTGGGTGATCAATCGCGACCATGAAGTGTTCGGGCTTGCAATTCTGATCGCAATCGGCCTGTCGATGCTGGGAGTTCTGGCGGTGACGATCAGCAGCGAAGCGCTGCTCGATCTGATTCCGTTGCCGGATTGGATTGCTGATTTCGCGCGCATCGAATGGCCCGCCGATTGAGCAAGGCCAAAGATCGCTCAGCCCGATAGCTCGCGACCAAGCACGATCGGCTGGCCATGCGGTGTCGCGCGGGCCGCCCGATCCCAGGCGTCGCGCCGATCGTTGAGTTCCGAAGCAGCGGCAATATCCTTTTCCGTAATCAGTTTTTCCAGCGCCCGGAGCCAATGGTCGTAATAGGTGTCGCCAAGATCCGGATCACCGGCGCGTCGTGCGGCTTCGATCTCGGCACCGAGATGTTCGGCCCATTCGGGCCACGTGAATATCCCGCGTTCGTATAAAGTTACCGCCATGGCAAAGGCTTGCGCCTGCCACGCCGCGGCGAATACCGGACTACCGTCGTCACGCGGCAAATCGGGCAGAATTGCCGCGCCCGGATCATCCCGCCGCGCAACCGGCTTCACGGGGCAGGCTCCAGATAATCGTCCCAAAGATCGACCATGACGCTGTCTCGCTGCGAGACTTCGTCGCCCCACAATTCGGCGGCGGCAAAACGAACGGCGTAAACATGCTGAGGTTTCTGGGTACCATCGACGGCATGCGTGTCGGGGAAAACAAAAATTCCATGATCGCGAACGATCTCGCCCGCGTGCCCACGAACATAGCGCGGCGCTCTGGTATGGCCGCGCGGATGACGGTTGATCACACGCACGCTTTCGCCGATTCTAAATTTTGGCGCCACATCGACGTCGACGCGAGCCGAAGAACCCCGCGCCGTCACTGGGCTAACCATATCCGCGGTGAGAGGCGGATCGGCGATTTTCTCCGCATGACCACCGGCGCGCGCCGCTTCGATCTCCTCACGGGAAATAAACCCTTTTTCAAGCAGCAGAGATTCGGCCCCGTGAAGCCAATTCTCGTAGTAGCTGCGGCTGAGATAATCGACTGCCGGAACGTTCTCGCGCGCAAAGCGAGCCATATCGATATTCCAGCGGCGCCACGCGGCCATGGCAAGAAAAATCGCCAACATCCGGCGTTCCCATTCCGCATGGAAGACCGGCTCGTCGACTTCGGCATCGACCAGGCCCATGCCCTGCATGCCGCCCATATCGTGAGCACCGTTCATTGGCCGGCACTTTCATCCGGCACGGTAACAAGGCCAGTTCCGATCATGGCGTCACGCTCAACGATTTTGGAAAGTTGCTCTTCGCTCCAATCTTCGGTCCCTTTCGGTCGCATCGGCAAGACCAGGTAACGTAGTTCGGCGGTGCTATCCCAAACGCGCACTTCCGTTTCGTCTGATAGCGCGACACCGAACTCGGCAAGCACGGCACGCGGCTCGGCAACGGCGCGGCTGCGGTAGGGCGCCGATTTATACCAGACCGGAGGCAGACCAAGCACGGTGATCGGATAACAGGAACACAGCGTGCAGACGATCATATTGTGTACCTCGGGCGTATTCTCGACGACTATCATGTGCTCACCCTGGCGGCCGGAATAACCGAGTTCAGCGATGGCCGCCGTTGCATCGTGGCGCAGGCGATTCAGATAGTCGGGGTCGATCCACGCTTTGGCGACGACGCGGGAACCATTGCGCGGGCCGATGCGGCTTTCGTAAATCTCGACAATTTCGTCAAGTGCGGCGGGGTCGATCAAACCCTTCTCGGTAAGCAGCGATTCAAGCGCCCGGACCCTCAATTCGGTCTCGCTCAATTCCGAACTTTCATGATTGTGGTGGTGATCGTCGCTCATATTTTCACGCCTACGTTTGGAACGCCTCAAAATTTGCAAGGATTCGATCCTAGCAAGTCCCGCCCGTCTTGTGCATATCAAAAGGTCAATTGCCCAAGTTCCGGCTAAATGGGGTAGTGTCGACCTGATTGCATCAAACCGGAGATCGTACAGTGACACGCCTACCAGTTCTCGAATCCGCCCAACTATCGCCAACCCAGAAAAAAATCCATGACCAGATTGCCAGCGGCCCGCGCGGCAACGTGGCGCATATCTTTCGCCTGTTACTCAATAGTCCTGGTTTGACCGATACCGCGCAGCGGGTCGGCGCCTATCTTCGCTATGGTTCGAGCCTCTCCGATCGTGTGCGCGAGTTTGCGATCGTCGTCGCGGCAGCCTATTGGAAGGTCGATTATGAGTGGCGCGCCCATGCCCCGCTAGCACAGAAGGCCGGGATCCTAGAGGCAACCCTTGAAGAAGTCGGGCTCGGGCGCCGGCCGAGCTTCACCGACGATACCGACCGGATCGTCTACGATTATGTAACCGACGCAATCAAGCAGTCCGGCATCGACAACGCGACGTTCGAAGACGCCCGCCGAGTTTTTGGCGACGAGCAGATGGTGGATCTCACCGCGATCGCAGGCTACTATACGATGCTGGCGACATTCATGAATGCCTTTGAATTGCAACCCGAGCCCGCTGATCCAAAAGCACCCTGGCGAACCGCCGGTTGATTGTCGGCGAATAGGTCAGCGGTCTAGGTAATTTGGGATCAAACTTCGGCCGACGAACCTGTCGTGGTCTTAAGCGACTCAAGACATGGCCAACAGAGTCCACCGGACCCATAGGACAGCAATCCGCGATCTCTGGGATTTGCCCGCCCGGAGCGAGGCGACGGGTTTCAACGTCTATCAAGCGATAGGCGAATGGTTCCAAGAACTGAATATGTCGGCCGCTTATTCCATTTGAGCGGCGAGCAATCGTATTATTTATCAGGCGAAGATAAAATCATCGACGTCGATTTTGGTGGCTTTCTGGTCGATGAGGGTTATCGTACCACCGGGATCGGCGCCGCCATCGACGGTGATCAGCGTATCGCGGCCATCTTTGACAATCGAGACCCTGGACCCGAAATTGCCGGCGTCGATGCCAAGCCCCGAGATGTCCAGCAGGTCCCCATCGAAATCCTTAACCGTGTCGTCGCCGAAATTCGTCGCGAAGACAAAGGTGTCTTTGTGCTTGCCGCCAGTGAGGATGTCGTTACCGGTGCCGCCGTCGATCGTGTCCTTGCCTTTGTCGCCCTTGATCTGGTCGTTGCCGGCGCCACCGTCTATCGTGTCATCACCTTTGTCCCCACGGATCGTGTCGTTGCCGGCTCCACCATCGATCGTGTCATCGCCTTTTCTGCCTTTAATCGTGTCATTGCCACTGGTCGGGAGTGGCTGTCCCCGGGCTGTCGTCGTGGGATTGATAATATCAG
>Ga0315339_1002903_pt1 | contig 12518 bp, 9 predicted proteins | sample ASW17metaG_FD_204514 | JGI IMG/M metagenome (GOLD analysis project Ga0315339, IMG submission 204514) | Ammonia-oxidizing marine archaeal communities from Pacific Ocean, United States - ASW #17 | ecosystem: Environmental > Aquatic > Marine > Oceanic | place: USA: California | collected 2016-12-05
TCGGCTCGCGGCCGCCGTTCCGCCTCGAGCGCGCCAGCCTGACCGAGTTGCAGTCCGCCGGCCTCGATGGCCGCGATTTGATAATCCTCAACGACGTCGGTGCGCTCGGGGCCGGGGCCGGGGCCGGGGCCGGGGCCGAGGCGATTCTGCAGGAGTACGTCAGCGGCGGCGGCGGCGTGCTCGTCAGTCTGGCCGAGCTCAGCAGCGCCGCCCCCAACGGTTGGCTGCCCTTCGGAGCGGGGGGCGAAGTCGATCGTAGCCGCGATCTCGGCGCTACGCTCGCCTACGTCGATACCGACCATCCTGTGTTCGAGGTGTTCCGCTCTGCCGACAGTGCGGACCTGGCAGCGGCCCGCTTCTACCGCTACCGCCTCCTGGAGCCGGTTCCGCAAGCCGGCGTGCTGGCCCGCTACGACGACGGCTCGCCCGCACTCGTCGAGGTACACATCGGCGCCGGACGGGTGCTGGTCTGGACGAGCTCGTTGGATACGTTTTGGTCGGATCTGCCGCTCCAGTCAGTGTTCTTGCCGCTGCTGCACGAAGCCTCGAAGTACGCTGCCGGGTACCGCGAGACCGACGCATGGATCCCTGCTGGTCGCGGGCTGAGTGACGCCGAGCTTGCTAGAGCCGCTCGCAGTGGGCGCGCGGTGGAATCGCTCGGGAGTCTGGAAGTGCTCTCCGAGACCGGCGCCCGGGTCGAGCGTCTCGCTGGCGACCGCGTCCGGCTGAGTCCCGGATTCCACAGTGTGTCCTGGTCAGGTGGGAATGGCAGCGTCGCGGTTAACCTGGACCGCGCCGAAGCCGATCTTGCATCGCTCGATGAGGAAGAGCTCGCTGCCGCACTCGTTTGGGGCGGCGGCGGCGAGGTAGACTCGAATGAGCCTCAGCAGGCGACCAGTGCCGAGATCGAGGGCCGTCAATCGCTGTGGTGGTACCTGCTGGTGGCGGCAGCGCTGCTGTTGATCGGCGAGACGGTCCTGTCCAATCGCCTGTCGCCGCGCTCGGGTGTGGGCAGAGTGCACGATTCCCCAGTGTCGTGAGTGATACCGGAAGGTGCCGATGAAGCGTAGGGTGGTCCGCAAGCTGGGGACAATCGAGTCGATCGAGTACCAGCGTCTGCTCGGTATTATTCGGCGTGTGCGCAATCGCTGGCGCTTGCGGGTGATGCTGCGCGGCCTGGCTATTGCGCTGGTAGCGGCCCTGGCAATCCTCGCGTTGGCCTCGTGGGGAGTGGGAACGCTGCGATATCGACCATGGGCTGTTATCGGCCTCAGCGGTCTGATGTATGCGGGGCTGGCGTACGGACTGTACCGATTCCTGCTGCGGCCGTTGCGGCAGCGGGTTAGCGACGAGCAGGTAGCGCTGTATGTCCGGGAGAACACCGGTGTTGATGCAGCGTTGCTGTCGGCCGTGGAGTTCGGGTCGCCGGAGCAACGCCGTGGCGACGCAGACGTATCTCCGCAGTTCGTCGAGAAGCTCGTCGAGGAGGTTGTGCTACGCGCCCCCGAGATCGGCTTCGGTAAGAGCGTCGAGACGAGCGAGTTGCGCAGAGTGTCAGGGGTGCTCGGAGCCGTTTCTATGGCGGTCGTGGCGGTGGGGCTGTTGAACCCGGCCTTCTTGCTCGACGGTGCTCGACGGTTGCTCACTCCGTTCGCGCGCGTCGCCGCCCCAGAGCCCTACACGATCCAGGTCATGCCCGGCAACGACGAGGTCGCTTGCGGTGGTGATCAGCTCATCGCCGCGGCGCTTTACGGATTCGATTCGGATCAAGTCGAGATCTCTTTCAAGGTAGGGGACGGAGACTGGGACAGGCAGTCGATGGCGGCTGATTCGGCCACCGGGGCGTATCAATTCATGATGTTCCGACTCGCCGCCGACGCCGAGTACTTCGTCGAGGCAAGCGGTGTTCGGTCGCCGCTGTACCGGCTCGAGGTCGTCGATGTGCCGTACGTGGAGCGCATCGATCTGGAGTTGCTGTTCCCCGAATACAGTGGCCTGTCACCCCAGCTGATCGAGGACGGGGGCGATATTGCCGCGCTGGCGGGAACCAGAGCGCGACTGCACATCACTCCAACCGTTGATGTTCCGGGCGGCAGTGTGCGCATCGAGTGGCTTGCTACTGACGATGACGATGATGCGTCGTTAGTGGAGACGCTGCCGCTGCAGGCGGGAGCCACCGGCCTGCGCGTCGAGCTCGAGGTGTCGCGATCGGGTTACTACCGTGTCGAGCTGACCGATTTTGACGGCACCCCGCACGAGGCGTCGTCTGAGTACCTGATCGAGGTGCTCGCTGACCAGCCGCCGACCATTGCTTTCGACACACCGGGTAGAGACGTGAGCGTCACTTCGATCGAGGAGGTTTTCACGGAGGTGTCGGCGGAAGATGATTACGGTCTGGCGAGTGTCGATCTGATCTACTCGATCAACGGCGGTGACAGGCACACCGTGCCCCTGTTGCAGAGCTCAGGTGCCAACCCGCGTAGCCTCACGGCGGGGTACACCTTCTATCTCGAGGAAGAGACGCTCGAGCCCGGCGACTTCATCGTCTATTTCGCGAGCGCGCAGGACAGCCGTGCCGTGGGCGAAGCCCGACCAAGAACTACCGACTTGTACTTCCTGGAGGTGCAGCCGTTCGACCGCCGTTTCCAGCAGGCCGATGCCGGTGGTGGTGGTGGCGGCGGCGGCGGTGGCCAGGGAGGCGGACTCGGGCTGGCGCGGCGCCAGCGCGAGGTGGTCTCGGCGACATTCAAGATCGCCCGCGATGCCGAGGGGCTCAGCGACGAGCAAATGACCGATGACCTGGAGTTCCTGGCTGGTGTCGAGAGCGATCTTCGCGAGCAAGTACAGCAGGCTCAGGCTCAGGCGCAGTTCGGTGGGCTCGGAAGCGATGAGGACTCACTGCGTGGGATCGACTACCTGGCGGAGGCGTCGCAGGCGCTCGGTGAAGCGGCAGGCGAGCTCACCGGACACGATGCCGACGGGGCGTTGCTGCCCGAGCAGCGCGCGCTTCAGCAACTAATGCGCTTCGAGGCGTTATTCGTGGACCTGCAGGTTTCGATGAACCAGGGCGGTGGCGGCGGAGGCGGGGCCGCGGGTGACATGTCCGAGCTCGAAGAGATGTTCGAGGGGCAGGCGGACGAGCTCGACAATCAATACGAGTCGGTGCGGCGGGAGCGCCAGGACGAAACCGACAACGCCGTCGACGAAGCCATGCAGCGGTTGACCGAGCTTGCTCGGCGCCAGCAGCAGGAAATCGAGCGTCAGCGAGCGCAGGGCGCGAGAGCCCCCAACCAGGGTGGCGGGCAGGCCCAGCAGCGACAGATCGCCGAGCAGGCGGAGGAGCTCGCGCGTGAGCTCGAGCGCTTGGGCCGACGCAACTCGCAGCGCGACCTTGAAGAAGCGGCCAACCGTCTGCGTGAGGCAGCCAACGCAATGCGTCGCTCGGCGGCCAGCGGCGGTGATGCCAGCGCTTCAGACAGCGCCAGGGCGCTGAACGATCTGCAGAACGCGCGTCGGTTGCTCGATCGCAATCGCGAGGGCCGTCTGGACCGCGACCTGCGAGACGCCCAGCAGCGAATTGCCGAGATGCGCGAGGACCAGGCGGGGATCGAGAGCGAGGTCGAGGCAATGGACGGTGGCGGTGGGCGCAACCAAGAGCGAATTGACGAGCTGTTCGACCGTAAGGATCGCCTGACCGATGAGATCCGTGGCCTCGAGCGCAACCTCGACGACATGGCGCGGGAGTCCCGCAGCGAGCAGATGGCCGCCTCCCGGGCTCTCCAGGAAGCGGCTGAGTGGGTGCGCGATGAGAAACTGGCTGACAAGGTGCGGTACTCGAAGGGCGTTGTGCAGGAGCGTGACCCGCGTACGGCGAGGTCGTTCGAGCGTGAGATCAGCGATGGCCTGGCGAGCCTCGAAGGGCTCATCGATACTGCCGCCGAAAACGTCGAGAAATCGCCAGGAGAGCGCCTCGCCGATGCAGTTGAGGACACTGGCGACCTGATCCGGCGTCTGGAGTCGTTCGAGGATCGCTTACGTGACGCTGCCGAGGAGGGAGGGCGCGGCGACCAGGGTGAACAGGGCGAGCAGAGTGGACAGAGTGAGCAGGGCTCCGCAGCGAGTCCGGGCGACGGGGCCCGCGGCCGGAACATGCCCGGTGGCTCGACGTCGGGTATTCCCGGTGCGCGACAGTTCGGCCGAGAGTTCCGTGAACGAGTAGGGGATGCCGAGGAGTTGCTGGATCGGCTCGCTGCGCATGGTTTGCAGACTACCGACCTCGACACCGTGGTGGAGGCGATGCATGATTTCGAACAACAGTTTCAGGGTACGACGCGCGGGCTCGACGAGCTCAGCGCTGACGTGATCGATGGGCTGAAGCTGTTCGAGTTCTGGCTGCGGCGAATAAGCCAGGCGGAAGCGGGCGTGCGACCGCAACTCGCCGGTTCGGATCGCGTTCCCGAGGAGTACCGTAGCCTGGTCGAGGAGTATTTCCGGGCGCTCAGCCAGGACGACTCACGCTAGCAGGACACTAGTGTGCTGAGTCGCTGTCCCAGCCACGCTGCGTGATGAGCTGCCGGTAGGCCTTCAGGTGTTTGAGCGCATCGGGCTTCCGACCTATCCGCCCGAGCACGCCGGCAAGGTTGAAGTGTGCATCGGCGTGATCGGGGTCGGCGAGCAGCGTCTCTCGATAGGCAGCGCGTGCCTCCTTGAGCCGTCCCAGGTCTTCCAGCGCGACGCCGAGGTTGAACAACGCCGTCAAGTCGGTGGGGCGCACGCCCAAGGCCGCACGGTAGTGGCTCTCCGCAGTCTTCACGTCACCCGACTCGTGGAGTAGTCGACCCAGATTGACGTGCGCGTCGGCCGACTCCGGGTCGGCCTCCAGTGCTCGCCGGTAGGCGTCGCACGCCTCGCCGGGGGAGGCTATCTCGAGATCGCAGCCGATCTCGAACCAGTCATGGGACGGCAACGCCGGCTCGAGGTCGGCGGCTCGGGCCGCAGCGTCGCGCGCCAGCGGGGCGACTCGCCTGGCGAGGTCGGCGACGTCGAAATCGAGCACCGTCTGCTTGGTCTCGGGGTCCCAGATCTCCCCGTCTTGCCGGACGACTACGCGCGTTCCATCCGCCTGCACACGAACTCCGGTGAGCGAGCGCCCATCTGGCAGCTGGTGCTGGAGGTTGGCGAGGGAGCGGCGGACGCGGGCGAAGGGAACGCCGGCGGCAAGCAGGTCGCGCGCCGTGCGCATGACTATCAGATCGGTAAAAGAGAAGCGGTACTCACGCCGCCTGCCGCGTCGGGGATTCACCAGACCGGCTCGAGCCAGAGCACGCACCCGGCGTGGCTCCAGATCGAGCACACGTGCTACGTCGGCGGTGCCGTATCCGCTTCGGGTGATCGGCTCGTTGATGACTATTTCTTCTCAGCTCGTTTAGTTGCGGCTTTCGCCCTGGTCGCCTTGCGGCGCGCTGATGTCTTGCGTTTGGCGTCCTTGCGGCCAGTAGCCGCGGAACTTTGTTCGCTCGAGTAGCCCGCCAGGCTGCTCTTGAGAGCCTCCATCAGGTCGATGATCTGGCCCTCCGGCTCCTCCTGCGGAGCGGCGGTGATCTCTTTGCCCTCGACCTTCTCGGCGATGATCTTCTCGAGCCGCTCGATAGCCGTGTCGCAGTACTGTTCGGGGTGAAACTCGTCGTTAGAGATCTGGTCGACGATTTGCCTGGCCAACTGAAGCTCGCCCTCATCGATCTCCGCCTCGCCGACCTCGATGTCGCTGGCGGCGCGAATCTCGGTATTGTAACGGAGACCCTATCAGCTACTCGCTCGGGTCATGCGAGACAAGGGATGCACGAGGCGGTCGTGTATACATCGATGCCGTGCAGAACGGCGCCGGGCGCCTGCTGGTGTCGCCGCTGTCTCGCACCCCTTCACGAGGTCTTAGCGCTCCACTAACTTGTCGGTGGTCGGGTCGCCTCGGCGCCTTCCATGCCGACCTAGCCTGGTGCGGGCAGCGCTCCGACGAACACGGCTGTCGCGTCGAGGGCCTCTTGGAGGTTGCCAGCCAGCGTGCGACCCGACTTCACACGCGGCTTGAACGAGTGATCGCCGTCCTCCAGCCATTGCACCGAGATCGCTGGGGACAGGCCGTAGCGCTCCACCTCGGTGGAGTTGCCGAACGGATCGCGTGTGCCCTGGACAACCAGGGTCGGCGTGCGCAGGCCGATCAGGTGCGCGGTCCGGAGCTTCTCGGGCCGCCCAGGTGGATGGAACGGGTAGCCCAGACACAACAGGCCCCGCGCGTTGACCTTGTCGGCCACCATGCTGGCGATACGGCCACCCATCGATTTGCCTCCGATGACCAACCTGCTCGCCCCTCCTAGAACCTCGACCGCCTCACGCCATGCGTCAAGGAGCTTCGCGGAGCGGTCCAGTCCGCCGCGAGTGCCAGCCTCGCGCCGACGGCGCATGTAGGGGAACTCGAATCGGGCGACGTGCAGTCGGCGCTCGGCGAGCCCAGCGGCGAAGTCATTCATCCAGTCGGAGTCCATGCCGGCGCCAGCCCCGTGGGCGAGCACTACGGTGCAGCCGCCGGGCGCGCCGTCGAAGATGAAGTCGTCTACGGTCATTCGGCGCATTGTGAGTCCTCACGGAAGGCTCGTCCAGCACAGCCTGCTAGCGTCTGAGGTTTCCGGTAACTCAGCGAACCCGTCCAGCAAAGACAAGCACGACGGCTGGATGGGCCGTCGCTCTTCCGAAGCCGTCGGCTGACGACTACCGTACGCGAGGACGTCAATGCAGGAGCAAGCTATGCCGCTTTCCGAGTCAGAACCTGGCGCCGGCCGGGCATCGGTTAATGTTTCCGGGACTCGCGCCTCGGTGCCCTGGTGGCGGCTCACGGTCGGAGCTGTCGGGGTGCTGTTACTACTGGCATTCGGTAGCCAGGTGGCCGAGTCCGTGCCGCGGTTCGCCGAGTGGGTCGAAGGACTGGGGGTCTGGGGCCCGGTGGTCTTCATGCTCGGCTATGTGATCGCCACCGTGGCTTTTATTCCCGGGTCGATTCTGACGCTGTCTGCCGGCGCCATCTTCGGGCTTGGGCAGGGTGTCCTGTTCGTCTTCGTCGGCGCCTCGGTCGGCGCGACGGTGGCGTTCTTTCTGGCGCGTACGGTCGCTCGAAGAGCCATCGAACAGAGGCTCGAGAACGACTCGCGATTCGCCGCCATCGATCGTGCCGTCGGCCGCGAGGGGCTGAAGATCGTCACCTTGTTGCGGCTATCACCGGCGTTTCCTTTCAACATGCTGAACTATGCGCTAGGCCTTACGCGCGTGCGGCCGCGTGACTACATGCTGGCGTGTCTGGGGATGCTTCCGGGCACGCTGCTGTACGTCTATACCGGCAAGGTCGTCGGGGATGTCGCGGCGCTCGCGGGCGGCGTCGCTGCCGACCATGGCATCGGCTATTGGATCGTCGTCGGGGCCGGCTTCCTTGCCACGGTGGCCGTGGCGGTGCTCGTCACACGCACGGCCAAGCAAGCGATCCAGGAGATAACAGATGCCTGATGCAACGCCGGCAAGTCCCCCAGGATCGCTAGACGAGATGCTGCGCATGGCGCCGTTCGACGACCATAACCAAGAACTGATTGCCAACGTGCATCCGCCGGATTGGACCAACCCAGAGCCTGACGGCCGCTACAACCTCGTGGCGATCGGGGCCGGAACAGCAGGTCTGGTTTCGGCAGCGGGCGCGGCCGGGCTTGGTGCCCGGGCCGCGGTGATCGAGCGACGCTTCATGGGCGGCGATTGCCTCAACGTCGGGTGTGTCCCGTCCAAGGGCGTGATCAGTGCGGCGCGCGCCTGGCACGCCGCCCGTCGAGCCCGCTCCGAGTTCGGCGGTCCCACCTGCGTCGACGATGCAGACTTCGGTGCGGCGATGGAGCGGATGCGTCGGCTCCGCGCCGGTATCAGCCACCACGACAGCGCTGAGCGCTTTGCTGGCCTTGGCGTCGACGTATATCTGGGACACGCACGGTTCACGAGCTCAGATACTCTCGAGGTGGACGGGAAACAGCTGCGGTTCCGTCGAGCGGTGATCGCCACAGGCGGTCGAGCCGCCGCACCACCGATCCCCGGGCTCGGCGAGATCGATTACCTGACCAACGAGACCATTTTCTCGCTGACCGATCTTCCCGTCCGACTGGGAGTGATCGGCGGCGGTCCGGTCGGCTGTGAGATGGCGCAATCAATGGCGCGCTTTGGCAGTCGCGTCACTTTGTTCGATATGGCTGACCACGTGCTGCCGCGCGAGGATGCGGACGCCGCCGATGTCGTACAGGATGCCCTGGTCAGCGACGGCGTCGAGCTGGTCCTGAATGCCCGCATCAACGAAGTCGTAGCCAGTGGCGCAACGAAGCGGGTGCGCTACGAGCTCGACGATGGTGTGGTGCGAGAGGTCGACGTCGATGCATTGCTCGTCGCAGTCGGCCGGAAGCCCAATGTGGAGAACCTCGGCCTTGACGTCGCCGGGGTGAAACATGGCGCGCGAGGAGTCGAGGTCGATGATTTCCTGCGTACCAGCAATCGTCGCGTCTACGCATGCGGTGACGTGGCATCGCGACACCAGTTCACGCATACGGCTGACGCACAGGCACGCATCGTTATTCAGAACGCCTTGTTCCACGGGCGAGCCAGAGTCAGCAAGCTGGTGGTGCCGTGGTGCACATACACCAGCCCGGAGATCGCTCACGTGGGGATGTATGAAGGGGAAGCACGCGCTGCCGGCCGCCAGGTGACGACGATCACCGTTCCGTTCGCGGAGGTCGATCGCGCAGTCCTTGACGGCGAAGGCCGGGGGTTCTTACGCGTCCACCATGAGAAGGGCCGCATCCTCGGCGCCACGATGGTCGCCGAGCACGCCGGAGACATGATCGGTGAGCTGGCGTTGGCGATCACCGTCGGCATCCGGCTTTCGCAGATCTCGGGAACGATTCACCCGTACCCGACTCAGGCCGAGATCATTCGCAAGGTAGGGGACGCGTACCGTCGCACCGGCCTGACGCCGCTAACCAAGAAGCTGCTCCGGGTCTGGTTTCGCCTTTTCGGCTAGGCGGCCACGTAGTCCACAGCGGTGAGCGTTTCCCTGCGCAGCAGCTCCTCGGCCTTGCCGGCTTCCACCGGCATCGAGAACAGGAAGCCCTGCGCCATCTCGCACCCCAGGTCGAGGAGCCGGTTCGCCTGTTGCAGGGTCTCGACGCCCTCGGCAACGACGGTCAACTCGAGGCTCTCGGCCAAGGTAATGATCGCCTGCACGATGGCGCGGTCCTTCTTGTTTTCCTCTAGCGAACTGACGAAGGCATGGTCGATCTTGAGTAAATCGACCGGGAAGTTGCGTAGATAGCTGAGTGAGGAGTATCCGGTTCCAAAGTCGTCGACTGCCATGAGTACTCCGAGCTGCTTGATCTCCTGCAGAAGCGTTATTACGCCTTCTCCCAAGTCGGTCATCACGCTTTCGGTGATCTCCAGACAGAGCCGCCCGCGGTCGATGTCGCAACTTGCCAGCCGACGTTCGAGCTTCTCGACGAACCGCGCCTCGCCGAGTTGTTTGGTCGAGAGGTTGACGCTCAAGGTGAACGGTCGGTCGCCGACGAGCCTCTCCCACTCCTGGAGTTGGGCACACGCCTGTTCGATGACCCACCAGCCGATCGGAATGATCAGCCCTCTATCCTCGGCGATGGGAATGAAATCGCCCGGCGAGACCAGGCGGATTCCCAGGTGTCGCCAGCGGATCAAGCCCTCGCATCCGACCATGCGTCCGTCGGTGAGCGACACGTAGGGTTGGTAGTAGAGGATCAACTCGTCGGCTTCGATCGCCCGGCGAAGCTTGTTCTCGAGCTTGAGCTGCGCGATCGCATGCTTGTGCATGCGCTGATCGAACACCTCAAAACTGGCCAGGTCGCGTTGCTTGGCGCGGCACATCGCAGTATCGGCGTCGCGGAGATAGTCCTCGGGTCGTGTCCGACGCGGGTCGCTCATGGCGATACCCATGCACGCGGAGGTGACGATCTCGTGCCCGTCGACTATTGAAGCTCTAAGGGATGGCTCAACCCCTTTAATGGATATTAATAAGTATTATCAAGCAGCTTTGAATGCTAATGACCGTTATCAGCCTGCTTAAGCGACGGATCGCAAGGTTTGATGTCGCCCCCCAGGCAGAGCAATATCGGGGCATGGCCGACGCTGATGCAGAGCGAGTTTCGCGCACAACGGCGAAGGTACGCGCCGACCCGGAATCGGGCGAGGCCTTGGAGGACCTCCAGGGGCTGGCGGCGAAGCTGGCGGCCCGGTTGGCGTTGCAGCGCGCCCTGACCTTCGTCGATCTCGAAACGACCGGCCTTGACGTAGCTGGTGATCGTATCGTCGAGATAGCGCTCGTTCGCGTCGAACCGACGGGGGAGGTGGAGAGCTTCGCGACGCTCGTCAATCCAGCCACGGCGATTCCCCCACCGGCCACTGAGGTGCATGGCATCGGCGATAACGATGTGGCCGAGGCCCCGACTTTCGCCGACGTGGCCACTACCCTGTGGGGCTGGCTCGCCGAGTCTGATCTCGGGGGCTACAACCTGGCGCGCTTCGACCTTCCGATGCTAGAAGCGGAGTTCGAGCGAGCTGGCCGTCGTTTCGAATGGCACGAGGCCCGGATCATCGACGCCTGCGCGATATTCAAGCAGATGGAACGGCGAGATCTCGGTGCGGCCTATCGCTTCTACTGCGCCTCCGACCTCGAAGGCGCTCACACCGCTAGCGCCGATGTTCGCGCTACGATCGAAGTGGTGCTTGGTCAATTGGACCATTATTCAGAGCTGCCGCCCGAGGTTGCAGGGCTGGATGCCGTGTGGCGCCCGCGTCGCCGATAACGTGAAAAAAACGTCGCCGTCGCATGCTGGAGCCGACGCGAGCCGGTAATCTTGTTCACTACGCGCCGCTCGCCAAGATGCGGTGTGTCCGATCCAGGTTGCCGACCCGATCCGTCTGACGAGTGGGCAGGAGCGCGCCATTGACTTTCCGATCCGTACGATCCGACTCACGCTACTCAATCTCCGCCGTGTTCCTGGCCGTGGGGGCCTTCGCGACGCTGTCGGTAGCCGGATGTGCCAGCGAGGTCGGGTCACAGGAGCCCTCGACGGCGACATCCATGGCTCCAGCGTCGGCGGCTGACGTCGACGCCGTGCTTGCCACGATCGACGGCACACCGCTCCGTCTGATCGACCTCGGCGAGGCGGTCACCGATCAACTGGCGATACTTGCCTTCGAGTACGACACGCAGCGATTCCAGCTCCTCGAAGCGGGAGTGAAAGACGCGGTGAGGCAGCGGTTGCTCGACGCCGAGGCGACGCTGCGCGGCACCACCACCGGAGAGATGCTGGAGGCCGAGGTCGACTCGGAGATCGAGGTTACCGAGGCAGACGTGCAAGTCTGGTATGAGGCCAACAGTGGTCGCCTACAGGGGCGGCCGCTCGAGGGGTTGCGACCAGCGATCGAGCAGTTCCTCTTCGAGCAGCGGCAGGAAGAGGGCATAGAGGCGCTTACTACTGAGCTGGCGGTGGATCGCAACGTTGCGGTGTTGCTGGAGCCGGTTCGCGCCGATATCGATACCGAGGGCTATCCATCCGTTGGTCCCGCCGATGCGCCGGTGACGATCGTCGAGTTCTCCGACTTCGAGTGTCCGTTCTGCGGACGTTTCGTGCCGACGGTGGACCAGGTCAAGGACGCCTACGCAGGCCGTGTTCGCCTCGTGTATCGCCAGTTCCCGCTGCGCGAGATCCACCCGAACGCGCAGAAGGCCGCGGAGGCGTCGCTGTGCGCCGAGGAGCAGGGGAAGTTCTGGGAGTTGCACGATCTGATGTTCGAAGAGCAGGACACCCTGACCGTCGATGACCTCAAGGACAAGGCGGAGCGGCTCGACATGGATCCCAGAGCCTTCGCCGCCTGCCTGGACTCGGGTCGATATGTGGATGCCGTCCAAAGTGACGTGCGAGCTGGCCAGCGCCTGGGTGTCAATGGCACGCCGGCCTTGTTTGTCAACGGCCGTCCGGTTCCCGGTGGAGCCGTTCCGTTCGAGGCGTTCGCCAAGGTCATCGACGAGGAGCTCGGCCGAGCCGGACGCTAGCAGGCCGTGGTGGAAGCGTGGCGAGCTTGGCGACAGGGTCTTGCGAGGCGGAGGCAAGGAGAGAGGAGGAGGCGATGGGTACCCCATCGTTGACGACGAACGACGTAGCATACGCACGCAACCCCCTGTCGCCCGAAGGGTTACGACGATTCGGGGCCATCTGCGGCGTTCGCCTTCCTCGACGATGGTTAGCAGGCCGTCGTGGAAGTGTAGCTGGCCTGGCGAGAGGGTCTGGCGAGGGGGAGGCGAGGAGAAAGGAGGAGGCGATGGGGTACCCCATCGTTGACGACGAACGACGTAGGATGCGCGCGCAACCCCCTGTCGCCCGAAGGGTTGCGGCGATTTGTGGCCATCTGCGGCGTTGGCC
>Ga0315339_1002904_pt1 | contig 12516 bp, 12 predicted proteins | sample ASW17metaG_FD_204514 | JGI IMG/M metagenome (GOLD analysis project Ga0315339, IMG submission 204514) | Ammonia-oxidizing marine archaeal communities from Pacific Ocean, United States - ASW #17 | ecosystem: Environmental > Aquatic > Marine > Oceanic | place: USA: California | collected 2016-12-05
ACAAAATCTATGGATCGAAAAGCTTTAATATTCTCATCCGGATTTCCATCAACTGCAATAATATCTGCAAAATAGCCTTCTTTTATCTGACCCAACTCATCATTTTTACGAAGCAGTTTAGCGCCCATCACCGTGGCAGAATGGATCACATCCATGGGCAACATACCATAATTGACCATACGTTCCATTTCGCGCCAGCCCTCGTCATGGGGCATAGAACCGATATCCGTACCAAAAGCAATTTTGACCCCCTTTTTCATGGCACGCCGGAATGATTTCTTATGTTCAGCTACAATACGATTATGGAATCGAATATCTGCTTCACTTGCACCTTCATCGGGAAGATAGACTGTCATAGTTGGGCACCAGAATGTGCCTTTCTTAACCATGAGCGTCAGTATTTTATCATCGAGGAACATACCGTGCTCGAGACTGTGAACGCCGCCTTTTACAGCATTATAAGCGCCGCTACCCCCATAGGCGTGGGCGGCCACATCCATACCCCATCTGCGCGCTTCATTCACCATAACTTCAACTTCATCTGTACTGAGTTGGGACAGGGGCTCCATTGTTTCTCGATTGATATGCCGCAATGTGCCTGTGGCATATATTTTGATAAAGTCCACGCCGGTTTTACGCTGGTCACGAATTGCAGCCACCATATCATCAGTATTATCAGCAATAATGGCCAATTGTTCAACTTTTTTGTCTATGGATGGACGTAATCCAGTCAAATTCATGTGTCCGCCAGTGATACTGATCGCCCAGCCAGAAACAAATATCCTGGGTCCAAAGAACATGCCTTCATTGATCGCATCACGGACAGCAATATCAGCCATATCTGCACCTTCATTATCAACATCTCGTATCGTAGTAAAACCTGACATTAGTATTTGCTTTGCCGCTTTAAAGGCTTCCATAGTGCGATAAGTATTTGTTTTATAAAGGACTGGCGGATTACTGCTGTAATCAGGGGTTAAGCAAATGTGTGTGTGGCTATCAATTAGTCCTGGAAGAACTGTCTTATTACTCAAATCAATAATGGAGGCTGAAGCAGATTTCAGGTTTTTCCCAACTTTGATGATTAGATTTCCCTCCACTAGAATATCTACATTCTTTTTGACAGTTTTCTGGTTTGTATCAATTAGTCGACCGGCGCGGATCAAGATCGACTGCCCTTGAACGGCAAAAGTTGTCAGTAATAAAGCTGACAGCAGAATTAAAAATTTTCTAAATTTCATTTCTCCTCCTTTATTTTCCCCAGAGGCGTTTCATTTTAGTTACCCTGGTATGGATCGGTTTCAATCGACCAATTTAAACACCTTGTCATGCCGGCGGGTTTTGTGAGGGACCTTGACGCCAATGTTGTCACCTTTCTTGACACTATCCACTGGCTCGTGGTCCACCTGCATGGATTCAATTTCTACATTAAAATCGGTGGTGTGGCCTTTAATATGGATTGTATCACCGATATTTAATTTCCCTGCAGTAATTTCAATTGCAACAACGGATATCTGTCCAAAAAATTTAGAGACATATCCAATTTCCTGTTCCTTCATAACTTACTCCAAGTTTGATTTAGTTGAATGTACTCTTTGATCAGGATAAAATAATAGTATAATAAAAACTGTTAAAAGGCTATTTGAGCCAGAGGCGTTTCATTAAACTTGTTTCCAAAATGTCATTATAGGTTTTATTACAGCTAATAATGCAATAATTAAGTACCAATACCAGTCTAAATAGAGTATTGGCGCCCAAAGTTTAGCAATCATCAGTCCAAAAGCCAATCCTGCTAATCCCGTTAACCTAATGTCAATATGTGGAAATGTAAATTTCCACATCCTTACCAATAAATTCTTCTTCATTTTATTCTCCTTTATTCGACCGAGAGGTATGTAATATAATTACATTCACCTTTAGTCCATTTTGTAACGCATGAATTTTCAGCAAAACAACCATTTGAATAGGTTATGAGCTATAATTACCTGAGAACCTGTCCTAATATTTCTATATCTGAAGCAAAAGATTCTGGCTTTAAGGGGCCGAAAGAAAACCTGAAAAATTGACGTAATGGTGATTGGTCACCCATCCGGGCCATATCGCAGTCAGTTCCTTTTAAGATCGCAGCTCCACGGGTAAATAGTCCAACATTGAGTTCAGCAGCGGTAAGATCACCGGGGAGTTTACACCAATGGTAGAAGCCACCATGGCCGGAAAACAAATCTAACCCAAGATCCGAGAATGCTTTGCCGTACCGATTCCGTTGACTGGCATAAAATTTAGGGATAGCTTTGTGAGATAAATCTGTTCGATTTTTATCCAAAAGTTGCATGGCATACAATTGGGAAGGGAGGGACACACCGCCCATGCCGAATGAAGAAAAATTCCCTAAAATCTCGATATTCTTTTTTGCGGCGATCACCCAACCAATCCGAATCCCTGGAGCCTGGAGCCCCTTTGTGGCGGCTCCGCTCACGAATAAATTAGAATCTTCAATATTGTCCATATATCGCAGGGCACTCACCGGCGGTTCGTGGAACATTTCGTAGGCCTCATCAACCAGTAGTCCGGTCTCTTCATACGCAGCACTAATCACCAGGTTCTTCAGTTCATCTCCAGATTTGGTTACCCCGGTTGGATTGCATGGATTGCTCATCAGTATCAATTTCCGGTTTGCAGTATCTGTCCCCAAATAATCAGATACTGATGGGGAGAATCCATTATTTTCTCCACTTACCACCAATTCATAATTTCTTTTCAATAAGCTCAACATATCATAATAGGGCGTGTATTCTGTAGACGCGATGCGAACGGTGATGTCTGATTCTAAAAATAATAACAATGCCACAAGCCCGGGACGGCCACCGGCAAAAATCATTACATTTTCCGCTTCAATTTTGGCACCATGATAATGGTTATAATATGCGGCGATCGTTTCCCGCAATTGAGGTTGACCCCATGCTTTGGGGTACATCAAATCCGTGGAATCAATATCCACTTGTTTTGGCATTTTCGGACCGCCGGGAATTTGGGTAGTGAGGGGGAAGCCCTGGCTCCATGGATGGGTACCCAACTCACCCATAGGTGTGCCGAATACATCCTGGAATGCATACAATGTTTCGTAGATACCCATGGGTGAAACATGGTTTAAGAATAAATTCACTTTTATAGGTTCCTTTCTTCGAAGTCTAAGATAGCGAGAGTTGTTTGAGATTCTTGGGTCGTTATATTTGAGAGGGTAAGGGTTAAAGCAAATATTTTCAAGTAGTGCTTCATAGTATAACTTACATATAATTACCCAGCAATTTGGGGTTCCCTTTTATAAACAAAGACCCCCGGTGAAGAGGTTCTTTTTAAGGAATGGTGATAAAAGACTTTATTTAAGCAAAAAGTGCATTAAGTTATAGGATGGTTCCTGATATAAATAAAATCATGGTGGCCCTTCTTTGTAGCGATGATGAAGGTGTGGTTCTGGACCAAGCAGTGTTTTTCGCGGAAAAATTTGGTGCGTCTTTAATTGCCATCCATGTTAATGGTCCCCATGCAGGTGAAATGAGTATGATGATCGATAGTCCAGGGCCGAAAATAACCGAAGATGTGATCAAGGATATGTTTGTACAACATGGCTATGAACAATGGTTGAAGAAGCTAGAGATCAGAATTCCAGTAGGTGCGATCGAATCGAAGACAATTGCAGAACATGCTCAGGATGTTGATATGTTGGTATTAGGTCACCGCAAAATGAATAAATTCAAAGCAAGTTTTATGGATTCCGTAGATGAAGGGATTGCCAACTTGGTTTCTTGCCCTGTAGTGGTGATTCAAAAAAATTAACGTATATAAAAACAAGCTATAAGAATATTGTAAAGTATAGAAGACTGATTAGTGTCTTAGTTCTCTTCAAAAGAGAAAATAGTTTCAAACCAAGTACTACCAATAAATTATATCTACAGTATACAAATTACCGATTAGCTTTTTTTAGTCTCTTTGCTGCTTTTTTTTCTTTTGCGGTTTTAGCTGGTGCTTTTTTAGTGGCTTTTTTAGCATCTTGACCTTTTCCCATTTTTCACTCCTTTTGTTTTCTTGAATTTATAAAAAATTACCCAAAAATGTGTGGGGCTTTTTATTTTAAATAGGTGATTCTTTGATTCAGAATAGATTGAAGTGCTTCAACCTGGATAATGTAAGTCCCTGACGCCCAACCTTTTGGACCTAATATATAACGGTGAAATCCACTAGGTTTAAAGCCTAAATCTTTTTGCATCACTATGCGTCCTGTAATATTGTAAACGGTTATCTTTACTTGGCTTCCTTTTGGTATTTCAAAACGGATTTCTGCTGTTGGATTAAAAGGATTTGGGAATGCAGGGTGGAGTTTAAATTCAGATGGAATTGCCGTTGGATGGTCAGTGGTAAGTGGAAAGTTAATCACCCGGATAGCATCGTAAGATTCTTCCAAAACTTGGGTCACCGTGTCTACAGCCAAGCCAAACCAATCTTGCATTATGGTGCTGTAAATTTGTCTGTAATCATGCTGAATAGAAATATTTCCCGAGTTTAAGTTAAATAAATCCGGTTGGTTTCCAATAATATCTCCCCGGAGAGATGAACCATATAGAAAGGTAGGGCCTGCCGTTCCGTGATCGGTGCCCATAGAACCATTTTCCTTAACCCTTCGTCCAAATTCTGATGTTGTGACCACCAGAACCTTATCCAGTAATCCCTGGCCGCCCATATCTTCAAGGAAAGCGAATACTGCCTGATCCAATTCTTTGAGCAATGCTATATGATCATTCCATTGATTGTTATGGGTATCAAACCCACCATGATTCAATCGATAGATCGGTGTGGTTAATCCGCCTGAGATTAATTTGGCTGCCACGGCCAATTGTAGTCCGATTTTGGTTTCGGGATATTCAACATTATTTATCCCTTTTCTCCCAGCCTCATTTATGATACCGGAAAACTCATAGGTACTTTCATCAATTCCCCGGACATAATTGAGTTCTTCCCCACCGTAAGTTTGAGGCGCGGGATCTGTTGAACCGGTAATATAGTTTTCATCAATAATCTTATAAAGTGAATCACCATTACCCATCATGGTAGCCATATTGGTATTTTCCGTCTGAAACTCTAATAAATTAGCACTTCCCATTTGGATGCCGATGGGATGATCTGGAATATTAGCAGGATAATCGGGATAATCATTGGTAAGCATTCTTCCTAGCCACCCGGTGTTCCAAACCCGGTCTGCACCTGAACCAGTCATCCAAATATCAGATGAGCGGAAGTGGGATAAATTACTATTACCGTATCCTACTCCATGAATAATGGACATCATACCCTGTTGAAATAAGCGTTGAGAATTGACCAAGGAAGGATGAAAGGCTGTATCATATTGAATGGGCAATGCATCAGAAGCTTTTATTCCTAAATTAGGCCTTTTATTATAATAATTAATATCTTGAATAGGAATAAGGGTATTTAAACCATCATTTCCGCCATTAAGTTTGATGAGGAGGACGATTCGATCAGATCCCCAATTTCCACTGGATTTCCGTAAATGTTTTGGTCGTGTCAATGCCATGAGAGGCATTTTTGTCCCAGCGATGGAAAGGGCAGTAGCCGTCTTAATAAAATCGCGACGTTTCATGCTAATTGTGCTTCCGGGAGACGTAACATATATTTCACCAGTTCTTTCAGGCGATAGTCCGCTCCACTAGCGTTGATATCCCAATCGTACTCGGCGGCACCATCCATAAGAATTTCAACCAGTTTATTTTCTAGGTTTTCTGATAGAGGAAGTCCAAAAAGGATAAGTGCAAAATCTTTAACAAGACTCCGGGCATCATTGGGATCCGATTGATTATTTGCAAGTTCAATAATGTTAATTTGAAATTTGAGTTTTTTATCCGTATCCGGGTCTATCAAAATTGATGATAGTTGTTTCCGCATTGGTAATGTGATAGAATTGATCCATGCTCTGTGGCCAATCCAGCCATTCACATCTGGTGGGTAAAAAAGTGTCATACCCATATCTCCGATAGAACGCTGGAGGTATTTATTCGGATATTCCATATTATGGAGGTTCAACTTTCGGATGAGTCCCAATATTTGAGACACAGGGTTTAGGATTTGTGAACCTCTGAAATTGATATCGTAAAAATGTTCTGATGTGAGCAAATATTCCATTACCGGTTTTATCTCATAATTGCCATCTCTTAGAATAGTTGCCATTTGGTTGACAAAATTTTCATCAGGAATTTCATAGACAAACCATTTATAGATTTTTTCGCAGATGAAACTTGCCACCACGTCTTGCTCAAGAATGATCTCTATAATATCGTCTCCGTCAAAACTGCCGCTCTTTTTTAAAAATTCCTTGTGGTTAAAATCATGATGCTTCTGCCAATATTCTCCATCTGCCCGTCTCGCTTCAAAGTGGTAATTTGTTATATACCCATCAGTATTATACCCAGTGAAGGCTTGGGATGCGGCCACCACATCATCTTGGGAATAGGTGCCAATTCCCATAGTAAATAATTCCATCAGTTCCCTAGGGAAATTTTCATTAGGTGCTTTTTTCTTACTGCGTTTGGAATCTAACCATATCATCATGGCTGGACCAAAGGTCACCTTCCTGAGGAGGGTTCGAAAGTTTCCGAGACAATTTTCCCGAATAACATCATTTTGTTCATATATGGCCTGAGGGAAATAAACTTTTTGTGCATTGGTTGCAAAATGTTCATGCCAAAACAATGTCATATTCTCACGGATAGAAACCTTATCTCTCATGATGAGATTCATCCACCAGTCCACCAGCATTACCCGTCGTTTCCGGTAAAGGGTTTGATATTCCTTTCGTTGAGAGGCCGTCATATCTTTAAAATTTGGGATCGTTTCTTCCACCCAATCACTGGGCTTATCAGGTTTTGGGCGAATTTTAAGTATTTCGGAAACCGTCGCATTAAGTCCTAAATCATTATATTTTTTTATATCAGAAAAGGTAGTACCGGGGTGAATGCGATTTAGTAAATGAGTTGCCGTTTCCTTTTTCCAGCTATTTTCCGATAATTTAGATAAGGATGATGTAGCATTAATTTTTCTCGGGGGATTATTCGGGGGCTCCAGTTGAAATACATAGGGCTCTAATTCAATATCATTTTGATGAAGCCGTGCCATTTGAGGCGTAGGCCATTGAGGGTCAATATGGGTGATTTTTTTTACGATTCCCTTATTGAATTGGAGGAAGGATCTTCTATCGATGAATTCAGGCATACTACTTACAAATTTACTTCTATAAAGTTAAATGAATCCGAAATAAAATTTTTGACAATTGGATATATTATTTTTGGGATTTTATGAACTGCATCATATCTTTCAAAATGAACGGGATTGCCCCGTATTTTAAACAGTTCATGTGCTTTCTCACTCGCCGTCACATGGATAATCTCATCCTGGTTTCCGTGAAGTAGAAGTACGGGTGTATTCTTACTTTCTTCTGTGGCTTCATTTGCTAGGATCTCTTTGAATTTGATAAATCCAGCAATGGGGACAATTCCACCGATAGCAAAGGGGAGTCGTAGAGCAATCTCCATAGCGAGGCTGGCACCCTGGGAAAAGCCAATCAGAAAAATATTTTTGGGTGAGAATCCCTCTGATCTAATATCTGTTAATAGTTGGTGTACTCCAACCCTGGTTTTTTCAATATCCCATCCCGTTTCATCTGTACCACTGAACCACGAATACCCTTTTCCTGAATCTGCTTTGTATGGTGCTCGAGGAAAAAACCATTGTGAATCATCAATATTCATCATCTTGGCTACTGGTTCGAAAACATGTTCATCACCGGTCCAACCATGGAGACCAATAATGGCTTTTGTTGGTTGATCAGAACAACTAAATATTCGGGTGACTAATTTAGAGTTCGCAGCAGCAGTCATCAACAATGGATACGGTATTTACATTGAGTTCTTTTTCCAAAATATAGGCTCGAATACAAGCGCCCACATCGATGCCTTCTAAAGCTGCCAGTCCTTCATATTTAGCCAGATCACTTGCCGTTACTTTCATGTAAATAAACCCGCCTAATAGATCACCGCAACTATTGCATTTAGTATCTCGATCACAAGAACCGATAAAAACCATCAGTACGGTGGGCAGGATCCACTTTATAAATTTATTTTTTATCATAGATTGCTCTCTTGCTTCATTCATTGAAATTGGCTTCCGCCATTAATACCCATTTTGCATTACCCGGTGAACGGCTCGGCTCCAATCGATAGAGTTCTCCCGTTGCCGTATCCAGCATATAATGCCAATGGGTCCGTTCAATTTGAAAGGACTGGAGTTGAAATCGCCCGGCTGCTTTATCTTTACCAAGCTGGTCTTGGACAAATGTATCTAATTCGTTCATGATTGTCTTCAAACTATCATCTTTGGTCTGAGCAGCGCCCATGATTGTGAAAATCATAGTGGTGAAAAGTAAACCACTTATGATGCCTGTTATTATTTGTTTCATTATTTCCTCCGTGTGTTAATTCTCAAAAGTGCGCTCAACCTCATAATCCGCCATTCGTTGTACAAAATCGTCTTCATCCTCTGCCTGGAGCAAGGGACTCAGCACAATATTCTCATCAATAGAAATGGTCATTTTGGGGCCGTAATCATGGCCGGGATAAATAATGGTATGACCGGGAATATCAAAAATGATATTATAAACCGATTGGTAAAGTTGGCGTGTGTCGCTTCCATTGCTCACGGTTCTCCCTGTTCGACCCACAAAAAGCGTATCCCCTGTAAACAAGATGCCATTCAAAAGATAACATACAGAATCAGGGTAATGCCCCGGCGTGTGGAACACTTCCAAACTTAATTGTCCCACCGTGACAATATCTCCATGTTTAACCGGCCGCTTTAAAGTGGATTGAATCTTATCCTCAGAATCCTTATATATCATAACCACCAAATTGGGGAAAGCGTCCACATATTCATCCATATAAGCGGTATGGTCTCCGTGCGTGTGGGTAATAAAAAGGACGATTAGTCCTTTTTTGCTCACAAAGGGCAGAATCTGTTTCAGGGGTACAGATGCATCCATAAGAAATTGGTTCCTTGTACGCATGCAGGTCACCAAGTAAGTGAGGTTATCATCATAACCGCCCTTGAAAGATCGAACTGAATAATCTGTTTCAGGCATTACGGCAGGAATTTAATTCTCTTTTTCATGGGAAAGGATTCTCTTTTTGGAACTATTTTTAATCAAGTATATTCAATGATCATAATAATGTAATTGGGAGGAATTATGGAAGTTAAACAAATTGGAATGTATCTTATTATCGCCGGAGCCATAATTTTGGCACTTAAGTTTATCAATGCCATTATCAGTTTTATTCTCAGTGATTTTCTGCTGGGTTTAGGAACACTTTTACTCCTGGCAGGCGTCGCCATGCTGGCCATGAAATTTATTAAAGAAAACCGGGATGATGCGAAAGACGAACCGTTTCAGGAGGTCGACAAATGACTGCGGCCACAACCGAAACCATAGCGGGATATGTAATTACGAAAAAACTTAAGAAAAAATAATTATTTCTCCGAATTCCAGAAATCGTTTTCCATCAATACATCAAACGCAGCTTGTTGTTTTTTAAGCCGGTCAGATAATACTTGATACACTTCAATCTGCTGGTTGGTAGGTTTGAAATCTGCCCCATATCGCGTTAAATCACTGCCCAATGCGGATAATCTTCCATATATTTTGGTAGGATTACGGAACGCATCTTCCCGCGCTCCCGTAAGCTTTATATCGAATAAATGGCTTTCAATTTCGTAAAGTCGAGCATCCATATCCCGTGCAGTTTTTTCTTCATCTCTCGTCTCATAATCATTTTGTAGTGAAAACCGGAGGTCTTCAACTTTATTGATGAGGGCCACATTTTCATTGATGGTTTCCCGCAATGTCATGAGGAATTTGAATTGGGCTTTGATATCCTTCATTGTTCCTGCCGTATTGGGATCTTTCAAAACAGGAAATGACTGAGTGAACTCTTTCCCATCCACGTTGAGGATAGCTTTGTAATTCCCTGGTACAGCTTTGGGCCCCAGTTTCCCGCTGTTTACATCAATGTCCCAAGTGCGAAGAGGACGCCAACCATCTTTATTATAAGTGACCCAATCGACACCGCGGGGATTTACCCTAAGTTTAGCAGTTTTCGTTTTTTCATAACGCAAATCCCACATGACACGATTGACACCTATTGTGGTTTTATTCGGTAAGAGCTTTCTAATCTCATTTCCATTCATATCTTGAATTGCAATGGATATTTTTTTTGCATTTGTGTCCGGGAGGAAAAAATCTAAATTGGCGCCGTAGGAAGGATTTTGTCCACTGATGAGGCTGGTGCCGTCATTTTTCATACTCTGGATAGTCTGGAATCGATAGGCATTCTGAACCGGCATGAAGTTCACTTCCTCTTTGTTGGCTTTGGCTAATTCCCGAAATGGACTGATATCATCCAGGATATAGAACCCACGGCCATACGTTCCAACGACCATATCATCAAAATGCTCCTGGAGGCTGATCCAATAAACTGGCGCTGGGGGTAGGTTGTTTTTGATGCGCATCCAATGAGCGCCATCATCCAGAGATACATAGACACCATTATCTGTTCCCGCATAGAGGACGCCAGGCGTTTGATGATCTTCTCTTACCACATGTACAAAACTGGAATAGGATTTTGGAATATCACCGCTGATCTTTTTCCATGATTGCCCGAAATCTTCAGTTTTATATATATAAGGGTCGAAATCACCCATTTGGTGGAAATCCACAGAAATGTATGCGGTACCTTTATAATATCGGGATGCTTCGATATTGGAAATGGTTCCCCACGGAGGCATATCAATACTTTCGGTGAGATTATCCCAACTGCGTCCGCCATTTTTGGTGAGATGAATTTGGCCATCATTACTTCCTACCCAGACAAGCCCCTGTTTAAGTGGCGATTCAGTAATGGCAAACAACACGGATCCATCAAATGTCATGAGATTATCAATAGCGATGCCTCCAGAATTCTCCTGGTGACTTTTCAGATTTAAGGTAAGATCCGGCGAAATGACCTCCCAGCTTTGGCCAAGATCAGTTGACCGGTGAACGTACTGGCTGCCCACATATACGGCATTTTTATGCTTAGAAAGGTGGATGGGGAAGGTCCAGTGCCAACGATATTTCAGTTCTTTTGGCGCCCAGCCATAGGCGGCTTCGGGCCAAACGCGGACGTTACGGGCATGGCCTGTTCTTACATCATACACTTCTAATCCGCCGTCATAACATCCAGACCATATTATATTATTATCGTTGGGATCGGGGATACCAAAGCCAGATTCGCAGCCGCCGAATGCCCGCCAATGTCCCAGTGAAATTCCCCGTTCTCGACTATTACTGGGCCCACGATAGGAGTAGCCATCTTGACGATTCCCATAAACATTGTAAGGGATCTGATCGTCAACATGGGCGTGGTACATTTGGGCGATAGGGAGCACCACACGCTTAAAGGTTTTGCCATCATTGGCGATGGAAGCGCATCCATCATGGGCCACCATAATTCGGTTTCCATCTTCAGGATCGATCCAAATATCATGATTATCGCCACCAGCGCGATACCCAGATTTAATGGTTTTACCACCATCTTCAGAAATACTGTATTGCACATTTAATATATATATTTTTTCAGGATTATCCGGGTCTATGGCCATGCGCATATAATATGGAGCACGTTCTGCCAGAGTATGATTCCTCGTAACCAGTTGCCATGATTTTCCGCTATTATCTGTTCGATAAAGTCCCGGATGGTCCTCTTCACAAAGGGCATACATGGTGTTGGGATTGCTCTGGGATATTGCGATTGCGATTTTACCTACAGGTTTCCCTTTACCCCCGGGGAGGCCGTTCTTATCCTGCCGTTTCCATGAGTCACCCCCATCACGAGAAATGAAAACACCGCCAGCTTCACCGCCGCTGTTGAGTCCCCAGGTGTTGATGTGAATCTCCCACATGGATGCGAGGAGAAAATCAGGATTATTCAGATCGATGGCAATATCAATACCGCCAGTATTTTCATTGATAAATAAAACGTGTTCCCAAGACTTTCCACCATCGGTGGTGCGGTAAATCCCCCGTTCTTTTTGAGGACCGTGGGCATGACCCAATGCTGCTGCATAAACAATATTCGGATTGGTTGGGTGAATGACAATGCGGCCGATTCGAGCTGTTTTTTCTAATCCCATATTTGTCCATGTATCGCCGCCATCGGTGGATTTATAAATCCCATCTCCTATTGCATGTGCAGGGCGAATGAGAAAAGTCTCGCCTGTGCCAGCCCAAACAATATTAGGATCTTTTTGTGAAACGGCCAGAGCGCTAACGGATGAGACATCCTGGTCATCAAAAATGGGTTGCCAGGAGATACCATTATTTTTCGTGCGCCATAAGCCACCGGAAGCAGCACCTACATAGTA
>Ga0315339_1002905_pt1 | contig 12514 bp, 13 predicted proteins | sample ASW17metaG_FD_204514 | JGI IMG/M metagenome (GOLD analysis project Ga0315339, IMG submission 204514) | Ammonia-oxidizing marine archaeal communities from Pacific Ocean, United States - ASW #17 | ecosystem: Environmental > Aquatic > Marine > Oceanic | place: USA: California | collected 2016-12-05
TGGCCGATATACCTGATATGGGCGCATCGGTGTATGTCGTCGCCGACGGCGACCGCGCGCTGGCGCAGGACGCAGCCGACGAATTGGGCGCCTGGCTCTTCGAGCGTAGGGCTGATTGGCAGTTGGTTATGCCGCGGACTGGGGATTTGCTGCCAGCGGCCGAAACGGCTGGCTTATTTCCCGTGGTCTTCGCCGATCGCAACGACAATCCTGGTGGTGGCGCCCCTGGCGACAGCACCGGTATGTTACAGACTTTCCTGACGGCTAAATTGCAGGACGCCTGTTTGCTTTATATCGTCGATCCGGAGGCAATCGCCCAATGCCAAGCGGCCGGTGTCGGCGCTAATCTCGAATTGATGGTTGGCGGCAAGTCTTCCCCCTTGCAGGGCGCACCCTGCCGGATGCATGTAGAAGTCGTGGCGCTTTCGGATGGGGCTTTCGAATACGACGGACCGATGTACGCTGGTTTGCAAGGCCGGATGGGCCCTTCGGCCCATATCCGTCAAGATGGTGTGCATGTGATTTTAGTAAGCGAAAGAGAACAGCCCTTTGACACGGCCTTTGCGCGAACGTTGGCCTTGGATCCGCGATCGATGCTGTATATTGGCGTTAAATCGGCGGCTCATTTTCGCGCCGGTTTTGAGGACTGGGCGGGGGCAGTACATGTGGTCGGAGAGCCTGGAGTACATGATATGGAGACCGCCGGCTTGACTTTTCGCCATTTGGGTCGCAATGTATATCCTTTCGATAATATTTGATTTGCGATCCAACAGGAGCCAATAATGAGTGAGGAAAGCGAACAGACCAGAGCTGGCAAATGGCTTGGTTACCGGGAAGAAATCAAGGTCATCGACGTGACGATTCGCGACGGCGGCCTGATGAACGACCACAAATTCGACGATAAGGTGGTCATAGCCGTCTATGAAGCTTGTGTTGAGGCGGGCATCGACTATATGGAAATCGGTTATATCAACTCGCGGGACCAGTTTCCCGTCAACGAGTTCGGGCCGTGGAAACACAGCCGGGAGGAAGATATCCGCCGCATCGTCGGTGACAATGACACTTCGCTGAAGCTGGCGGTGATGGCCGACGTAGAAAAGAGCGACTACAAGACCGATATCTTGCCTTCTGCCGATAGCGTGGTGGATATGATCCGTGTCGCGACATATATCCATCAGATGCCGCTGGCGCTCGATATGATCAAGGACGCGCACGACAAGGGCTACGAATCGACGTTGAACCTGATGGCGGCCTCCACCGTGCCCGAATCCGAGATCCGCGGAGCGCTTGAGATGTTGGTGCAGTCCGAGGTCGAGGCGATTTATGTGGTCGATAGTTTTGGTTCGCTCTACGGCGAACAGATCAATGCGCTCTACGATATGTTTATGGAATACTGCAAGGGCACCAAGATCGAAGTTGGTATCCACGCCCACAACAATCGCCAGTTGGCTTTTGCCAATACCATTGAGGCGACGGTCCGGGGTGCGAATTGCGTCGACGCGAGTTTTGCCGGCCTGGGCCGCGGCGCTGGCAACTGCCAGATGGAATTGTTACTGGGGTTTCTGCACAACCCGAAGTTTCGTCTGCGCCCGGTGCTCGAGTGCATCGAGCAGCATATCGAGCCGATGCGTGCAAAGCTTATGTGGGGTTACGACTACCACTATATGGTCACCGGATTGCTCAACGAACACCCGCGTTCGGCGATGGCATGCAACGCCTCGAAGGACCGTGGCAAGATCGTCAAATTCTTCGATCAGATGCAAGAAGGTCAGTAGACTGCTCTAATCGATAGAAAGGTTCGTTAGCCGGATCGGATCTTTCCAGTAGGCTACTAGATAAATCGCCCCGTCAACATTCGACGGGGCGATTTTTATCTAGTAGCTTACTGGGTTTTCAGAGAAGAGGAACTGTTGTTGATTGGTTTGGGGCCGTGATTTATTTAGACTACATTTTATTGAAAAATAATCGATACAGGGGAAGGTGAGATTAGAACTGTGCCCACCTCTTTCTTATTAGACCCCGCTGAACTGCGGGTGTTAAAGGAGAAGATGCTGTGAAAGAACATTCAGTCGCTCGCTCACAGGCTATCCACGAGCGTGCCAAGGCCTTGATCCCCGGGACAACCCAACTGATCAGTCGCAGGCCCACCCGGGCCGCGTTGGGGGTCAGTCCGATATACGCCGAGCGGGCGAAGGGCTGCCGGATCTGGGATGTGGACGGCAACGAATATATCGATTGGACCAGTGGTGTCGGGCCGGTAATCCTCGGCTATGCCGACGATGTGGTCGACGATGCGGTACGTGTCCAGATCGACCGGGGGTCTATCTACAGTATCGTCCAGGAATCAGCGGTGGAATTAGCGGAGGAATTGGTGCGGATCGTGCCTTCCGCTGAAATGGTCCGGTATTGTAAGGGGGGAGGCGAGGCATGCACGATCGCGGTGCGTATCGCGCGCGGAGTCACCGGGCGCGACAAAGTACTTTTTTGCGGATATCACGGCTGGCACGATTGGTATCAGGCGGCGAATATCGGTACCGAAAGACTGGCAGACCATCTCTTCAACGGAATTGAGCCGATCGGGGTGCCGCGTGCTTTGGAAGGCACGGCTTTGCCCTTTGCTTACGGTGATCTCGAGGGGCTCGAAACCTTGCTCGTGCAGAACGACGGTGAAGTGGGCTGTATTATTATGGAGCCCATGCGTTCGGAGGAACCACCAGCGGGTTATCTCGCGGGTGTGCGGGAATTGGCTTCGCGTTATGGTGTCGTCCTTATTTTTGATGAAGTATCGTCAGGGTTTCGCATCGCCTTGGGCGGTGCGCAGGAATATGCCGGGATCACGCCGGACCTCTCCGTATTTGCCAAAGCGCTCTCTAATGGCTATCCGATGGGGGCAGTGGTTGGCAAGCGGGAGTTTATGGAACCGGCCACGCAGATGTTTATCTCGAGTGCCTATTGGGATGATAATATTGGGATCGCGGCTTCGGTGGCGACTTTGCGTGAGCTTGAACGGCGCGATGCCGTCGGCCATTTTAACCGCATAGGAGACCTCTTTAAACAGCAAATCAACGAGGCGGCGGATGCCGTCGGCCTCAATGCGCGCTGCGAAGGAGTGGCAGCTCATCCGGGTATTCGCTTTAATGTCGGGGATCCTGTCGACGCGGCAAAAATCAGCACCCTATTTATTCAAGAAAACGCCCGCCGCGGTGTTATACTCTCCAATGGCTTTATGTTCAACTGCGCCCACGGCGAAGCGGAAATTGAGCAGACGGCAGCGGTGGTGCGGGAGAGCTTTGCAATCATCGCCAAGGGTATAGACCGGGGGACGTTGGACCAGTTGCTTGAGTGCCCTATACAGGAGGAATTCTTTCGCCGGTTGGTGCGCTGAGTGGTGGTGTGGCGGATCCGTGTTGGCTGAAGCTCGTACACTGGTCGTCGAAGACGAGGCGATGATCGCGCTGGATCTGCAGAATATGCTCAAAAACCTGGGGTATGACGTGTCCGATCCGGCCAGTTCTGGTGCGGAGGTCCTAGCGTTGGCAACGGCGGAGATCGATCAGGCGCAATTTTTTTTGGGCGTGGATTTTTACAAAAACCGCTAAGCCCGGCGGTGATTGCTCGCGGGTTACCCGACGTGCTCGATGGTTAATTGGCTATCTCGGAGAAAACGGCGATTAAGCGCGGAAAGAACGAGGCGAAGGTCGGGTAGGCTTCTCGGTGGTTCTCGTATTCTTCAAGGCGTCGGGCTAGTGCATGTATGTAGCGGAAACCGCGCCCGGATTCATCGCGCAGAGCTTGGCGACCTGCCTCGGCTCCGATATGGTGGTGGGCTAGGCGTGCGGTGACGGCGCGAACAAGGTGTTCATTGGCGCAGTCGAGCCAACGGGTATAGCCGATCTGGTCCATCTGCTCACTCAGCAGTGTATATAGGTCTTCATGGCGCATCAGTTCCGTATAGTGTCTCTGGCTAAGGGGATTGATAAAAGCGTGACTAAACTCGTGCCAGATAATCTGCAGCAGTTGATCCGGTGGACCGTATTCGGGCACCCCGAGCAGTGCACCGGTGGGACCGAGCAGGGTATAGACGTCAAAAGGACCGCGGGGGCTGCCAATATGGGGGCCAAAGCCGCCGTGGTGAAGAAGCGGACTTAGCAAAAGGTGATAACTGGCTTGCCGCGTACCGAAGTAGGCCTCGGTTAAACCGACGAGGTCAGCTTGGGCAATACTTTCGTTAAGTTTATATTTTAAAAGATGATAGAGATTTTTCTGTCGAGCGAAAAATTGATTATAATGCGTTTGGCGGGCAAAATCACGCAACGCTTGCACAAAGCGCAAAAAGTTTTCCGGGCCAGCGAATGCGTGATAAATATATGGGGGGATCGGACCAGTCACTTCTAACTCGGGTGGAGCAGAAAGATAGAGCATCGCGGTTGGGTATATATCGGACCAACCTTGTCCTGAGTTTAAGTTGCGAAAAATGGATATTGCTTGATGATGTTGATATTTTGAGAAGTGGATGATTATATCGCGGGCGTAGTCGACCCGATAGGGAGTTAAGTAGCGATATTGGCTGAGCAACTGCACCGTGGTAAGTAGCTCAATTCGCGGGTCGACGCCGATATGGAGAAAGGGTACTGTTGCCTTACGGGATGCGTGAGTTTCAATAGGTTCGGCGTTTGCGTGGGGAATCAAGAAGGAAGTGCTATAGAAACAAGCAATATAAAAGCCGGCTCGTAAAGAGTCGGCTTTTATATTGTTAGGACAGAAGGCCTGCGGTTTGATCACTGAGACCAGGAGCCGCCCTGTGGTTGACTATTGGCAGCTGGCGTCGCTTCCGGAGCTGGAGTTGGAGAGCTAAAAGGCGCGGCATTTGCAGCCGAATTTTCCGGGCGGATACTGTGCAGAGCTTCTTTGAGTTGCTTGCCTGGCTTGAAATGCGTTTTGCGACGCGCGGGCACATAGACCACTTCGCCAGTGCGAGGATTGCGAGCAGCAGGCTTGGGTTTCGTGTCCTTAACCTCGAGGACGCCGAAGCCTCTGATTTCTATACGGTTGCCCTCAATAAGAGTTTCCCGCATAGCCTCGAAAAGACTGTCGACCATCTGCAGTGTCAAATTGTTCTTGCATCCGATGGCATCGGCTACCGAACGGGCCAGGTCTTTCTTGGTAATCGTAGCCACTAAAAACCTCTCTCTATGAGGGGGGGGGAGGTTATAGACAAAATAAACCTGCTTTGATTGTAAATAAGATATTGTGTTTACTGTGACTTATATTATACGAAATCCTGGAGCCGAATCAAGGAAAAAATGCATATTTAGCTACATGAGACACAGGGTTTGAAATAAAATTTTGGCCCTGGAGAAAAAAGAAAACACTTGATATATGCTATTATAGCTTAAGCGAAAGATAAAAATAAAATAGAATTATAAGCCATTGTTTACAAATGACCTGGGCTGTAAGTGGGCGATTTGCTGCCTATGGTCTATTGAATTGGGGATCAGAGAGTGTTTTTAGAAAGCTTATAAGCGACTGTTTTTCTTTAAGGTTGAGGTTTAATTCTGGTCGAATAAGCATTTGAGGGTCTGTGAGATTGCTGCGATGAAAGCCGGAATTATAGTGTTCGATGCCCTCTATGGTAAGCGGGTTATCGGCGGGGATCTCTGGTCTCGGAAACCCCGCCGGTACATCGAGGGCGTAGGGTGTTGGATTGTGCGGAGAGGTAGGGGTAGTGCCCTTGTCCCCCCCCACTGCAAGCGCTCAACAGCAATAGGGGTAGCGGCCAATACTTCATCGCTTAATCATCGGCATGTTCTTCGTGATTTTGCTCTTCGCCAGCTGTTTCTTCGTGGTTTCCCTCGCCCTAATGCTCGTGTGCGTCGTGGCCGTGGCGACCCGCGTTAGAGATGGAGAAGGCGGCGGTTCCGTTTTCTTGCAGGGTGAATTGCGCATCCGCATTGCCCATGATGCTTCCGTGATCATTGAAGTCATATACCGTGGGTGCGTCATACCAACTAGTTGGTGTCCATGACTACGGTAATTCCCCAGGAGCCGCCGTTGACCGATAGGTTCAAAGGAAGGGAGACGTCGAAGGAGAAGTCGGCACCTCCAGAGGGGCCGGTGTGGGTGAGGAAAGATCCTTCGCCGTCGGGGATGCGAAAAAGACCCTCTATGCGCATATAGTGATACCCGCCTCCCATCGGCGAGGGCCAAGCCATATTATTGAAGTGTTCGAGACTTGGCAACGCGCCGGTCTCGTTTTTGCCGCCGTCGATTCCGAAGGTGAAATGTAAAACGCTATATTCTCCACCGGGTATGTGCGCCGAGAGGCTGCGGGTCGCGTTGGACAAGGCGTTGCGGTAGTGAACTTCGGTCAAGTCGACTCGTTCCCCGGCGGCGGTTTCGAGGATAATATCCGAAACAATATACTCCAGTCGGGTAATGGCGTACTCATTGCCGGCGGCATTTGTGTAGCGGATTTCCGAGGGGACGAGCTCCGCTCCTGCGATTACGTGATCAAAGTTGACATGGATCTCGCCTCGATCACTGTCAGAATTGCTGCAAGCATTGAGCACGAGGCTACAGGCGGTGGGTCCGTGGTATAGAAATTTCATATTAAGCACCTATTAAAATAAATCGAGTTCGTAGTCACAGCCGAAAAGTAAGTTGCGGTCAGCGGTGAGTTGTACTTGGTTCAAGTCTTCGTATATGGGATATTGATAATAGCTGTAAAGGGCTATTAACCCGCGGAACCGGTAGTGCAGGCCTGGGCTGAAGTAGAGCCCGGTGCCGCCGGTCGCGTCGGTGTATTCACCGGTGGAGCCGGCCTCGTCGCGGTCGGCCCATGTGCTGACAAACTGTCCCAATAGATCAAAGCGTTCGTCAATCGGATAATGTCCGCACGCGTGGAACAGCCAATGCTTATGTTCGCCGTGGTCGTGGCCGGCAACCGCAATATGGGCATGTCGGCGCTGGACGATGGGCAGGCTTAGAGTGGTTGAGAATCGCCCGGTAAAATTATAATCGAGGCACAAGAGAAAATTGCGTTTAATGGTCTCGATTTCGTCGTGGTTCGGTCGAGTTATTTGTCTGAAGGTAACCTTGTCTGTGCCGGCGCGCAGGCGGTCCTGTGCGATATGCTCGAAGGCGATTAGCAGTCTGAGCGGGTGTACGTGTACTGTGCTCAGATGTAACGGGCCAGTCGCGGTGCTGCAACCTGCCTGCACTGTCTCGGGTGAGGATAATGAGATAAGACTGACTAGGGCTAGCCATAGCATGCAGCGATCCATAGTGTCTTATTTCATTTTGATATAATCGGGGCCGGTTATTCCCCGAATGGTGTTTGGCCAGATCGGTGGTACGGTGTGCACCTGTCCCGCACGAAGAAGCGAATGCCCTACATGCCGGGAAGCGATGGGCTCGGCGTGGAATCAGACCACTGTGATGGGGATTTTTTTCGATGGGATAATTGTGCGGGGGATAGGGTACAGGCGCCCCATTGCGAATAGCGAGATCGGGGCTTGTAAGGGCCGGGGCAATAGTATAGTTCGTGGCCAACTGTTTATTGTCGCTGGTCGTGATGAAGGCGGCTTCTGCTGGGCCGGAGTTGCAAGGCGCCTGCATCAAGCAGGGAGACGTCGAAAGCGGTGCGGTTGTTGTTTTGCAACAGCAACAAGATCCACTGGCGATAGAGTTTACCGAGCAGCAGGCTTGGTTGGTCGTAGGATATTCTGTATTCGATACAAGCAAATAGCCACTTGCCAGAATTATAGCCGACAGACAAGACTAACGCGGCGATGCGCCGGCGAATGAATTTTATTTGCTTCATATTTATAATTTATCCGCTATTAAAAAATATAGGATAGTGTAACTATGCGGAGCCAATGGGACACGTTTGACGGACTGGGCTCGAAGGCGTGTTTTTGTGGTGAATGATACCACAACGGGATGCCATTTTTCGGTCGCATGCAATCCTGCGGTTGATTACTTGTTGCGAGCAAGTGGGCTGGCGAAACCTTTGCCGATGATCGGGGTCCTACGAATGAGGGTCTACTCGTTTGGGGCAGGGTTGCCGAAGGTGCTATGCAGCGCTTGTCTATCTGATTTTAAGGCAATAAATTATGGGCGGCATGCGCGAATTCGTTCAATCTGCAATAACAAGACAAATACCAGGCGAACGACCACGGATGGGCCAGCCGAGGACTCGTATCGGCCACAAGCTCATATTGAGTTTTGTGTTGCTGGTCATGGTCGTGGTGGGTATGTCGGGGTGGGTGCTATTCGAGTTGACTCGCCGTAGCTTAGAGTGGCAGATGCGGATTCACCTGGTCTCCGTGGCTAAGTTGGTCAGTACCAGCCTGTCCGGTGATGTGCTGCGCTATCTTCGGCCGGGTCGCGAGCACTCCAATCTCTACCGGACTTTGATGGGCAAATTACAACGCGCAGAGCAAGGGGTTGGAGCCCGACATGTTTTTGTCTTCGACCGCCAACATCGCTCGCTATTGGATACCGACGGCCTGATGCCGATTGGCCGAGAATACCCGAAGCTGCTTTTTGACCGGCGGGAACTGGAACGCGTATGGAGCGGGCATACGGCCTATTCGGTATTGTTCTTCGATGACGACGATGTGCCGTATATGACGGGCTACGCGCCGATTTTCGCTGAGGGGGAAGTTGTCGCCGCGGTTGGGGTCGAAATCGGTGCAGCTTTTATGGATACGATCCGAGTATTTGGTCGGTCGGTATTGGTTTTCGCTGGGTTGGGGGCTTTACTCACCGTTATCGTTGCCTGGTTGCTGGCCCGGACCTTAACGCGGCCGATCCAGAAACTCGTTCGGGCCGCGCGCGGGATCGGTTTGGGCCATCTGAATCAGGAGGTCGCTATTTCGTCCGACGATGAAATCGGCTACTTGGGCGAGACGATGGAAGAAATGCGGCGCAAGCTGATGGCGCGTGACGCGCACCTGCGCCAGATGTTGGGCGGTGTCGCTCACGAGATCCGCAATCCCCTGGGTGGAATAGAAATTTACGCGGGTTTAATCGCCGATGACCTGCCCGACGGCGACGAACGCAAGCAACATATCCAAAAAGTGATCCAGGAAGTGCGCAAGCTAAACCACGTTATCGCCGAGTTTCTCGATTTCGCCCGGCCTTCGCCTCCCTTCCCTCAAGTGACGGCGCTCGCCCCTCTAGTCGGGGATGCAGCCTTTCTATTGGCACCAGAAATGCAGAAAGCTGGGATTGACTATCGACAGCAGGTAGCTCCCGGGTTGAAAGCCTATATCGACGCTGAGCAGATCAAACGGGTGCTGGTCAACTTGATGAAAAACGCGGTCCAAGCCATGCGCGGCGGTGGCGTATTGGTGGTGCAAGCTAGTGAAGGAGAAACCGAGATGGTGATCGAGATCGTCGATGATGGACCAGGTATGTCCGCCGAGGTACGCGAGCGTCTTTTCGAACCTTTTTTTACCACGAAGGAACAAGGTTCGGGTTTGGGGATGGCGGTCGTGTCCATCGCAATGGAGGAAAATAGAGGGCGTATCGAGATTGATAGTCCGGAAAGCGGGGGAACGGTGTGCCGGTTGCATTTGCCGCGGGTATCCGAAGCTGAAGCAGAAGAGGTGTTTTGAGATGAGCCGTATCTTGATCGTCGACGATAACGATACGCTGGGTAGTGGGATAGTGCTGATGTTGCAGCGAATGGGCCACGATGGGGTTGCAGTTACCAGCGGCCCGGAAGGACTTGGACGGTTGAAGGCTCAGGCCTATGATCTGGTCATCACGGATTATCGCATGGACGAGATGAATGGCCTGCAGGTATTGGAGGCGGTTAAGGTCCAGTCGCCGGAAACCGATATCATGATGATGACGGCCCATGGCACGATCGAGATCGCGGTGGAGGCGATGAAACTCGGCGCCGTGGATTTTATAAGCAAACCTTTCCCCTACGATGAATTGCGGCTAAAGATCGAGAAGGTGCTTGAATTCCAGGCTGCCCGCCGCGCAAGCGAGCGGCTCGGTGAACAGAATCGCTATTTGCGCGAAGAAATCGACGGCCGCTACAACTTCGGCGAGATCATCGGCGAGGACGAGCAGATGCACTCGATTCTCGCCGCTGTGCGCAAAGTGGCAGCGACAGATTCGTCGGTGCTGATCTATGGAGAGAGCGGTACGGGCAAAGAACTCGTCGCGCGCGCGGTCCACTACCAGAGCAACCGCAGCGAAGGGGCCTTTGTCAAAGTCAACTGTGGCGCACTGCCCGCCGAGTTGGTCGAGAGTGAGCTTTTTGGCCACGAGAAGGGTGCGTTTACCAGCGCGGTTCGCCAGAAGAAGGGCAAGTTCGAATTGGCCGAGGGCGGGACGATTTTTCTCGATGAGATCGGCGATGTGCCCTTGGAGACGCAGGTCAAGTTATTGCGGGTCTTGCAGGAAAAGCAATACGATAGGGTTGGCGGTGAACAGACGCTCGATGCCGATGTGCGCATTGTCGCAGCGACCAACAGGCCGCTCAAACAGATGGTAGAAAAAGGCGCGTTCCGCGAGGATCTCTTTTATCGACTGGAAGTTATCCCTCTCTATTTGCCGCCGCTGCGGGAACGCCGGGGGGATATCCCCTTGCTGGTCGAGCATTTTATGGTAAAAAAGTGCGAAGAAATGAATATCATCCTAAAGCGGCTAACAGATGAAGCGATGACGGGGTTAGTTCGTTATCCTTGGCCGGGCAATGTGCGCGAGTTGGAAAACGTAATCGAACGGACGATTGTGCTCTCAGACGGAGAGCAGGTCGATTACCAAGACCTGCCCTTGATCTTTGACGAAGTGTCGGTTGACCGCGAGCGCCAAGGTACAGGGGGATCGATTGCCCTCAACGAGCGTCTAGACGATATGGAACGCGATCTTATTGCCCGGGCGATGGATGAAGCAAACCACGTCAAGACCAAGGCGGCTTCGCTGTTGGGGATCAAGACCAGCGCGTTGTACTATAAGTTGGATAAATATGATTTGGAATAAGCGATGCCGGTAAAATTCATGCTATTGTTGTCCTGGATTCTCTTTGCGGAAGGGCGGATCTATGGGGAGGCGGTGGACTTGGGGGTCTTGAAAGAGCATTATCGCGCGCTGGATAGTCAGCACGATTCGCTTGAGGTACAGCGTTTGCTAGTAGCCGCCGAGGCCGAAACGCTCTCGACTCGCGTAGACAGTCTAAAGTTGGACGAGGAGAACGCGGAGGAATTACAGGAGTCTCTGCGATCCTCCCTCGGGTTGGTGCGACGGATGGTGGATATCGACCGCAGGCTCGTCGCATTGGACGCACGGCAGGATAGCTTAGAGGAAAGATTGCGCCTGGGCTATGATTGGGAAATTGGTGTGCTGATCCAGAAGCTTTCGGCGCAAGCTGACAAGGGGCTTTTGACGCAACTGATGGTTTATCAAGACGCTCGAGAACAGTTGGGCGCCAAAATATATAGCGCTAGCTGGCGCTATGGCGAGCAAATGTTGATAGCAGTTGACGATGGACCGGACGAGATCCAACAGAAGCTAGAATTGATGGAGGATATCGATCATCGATTGGGGGTTGAAAAGGTCTCTGCCGCCGAGTTATTGCTGCGTTTAGAGGAAGAGTTTCGCCTGAGGACAAGTTTGGGAGGGGGTAAGGCGGAAGGTCTGGTGACTGACGGGCCGGTTGGCAAAACGCTGGTCTTGCCCCGCGGGGATCAGCCCGGTGGGCAGGTGCGGTTTCGCGCGGTAAGGAGCCTGGGCGGCGAATCAGAACTGGCGGGGACAACGGTTGAGGAGGTCGTGTTGGAAATACAAAAACTGAAAACCCGGCAGCAGGAGGTCCGCCAACTCCAGGCGGTAGTGCAGGAGCGGGCGAAGGCGTTTCGGCTGTATTTGCGCAATATGCTCGAAGGTGAAGAATAGGGCGCTATTCAATCCTCAGCGCCAACTTCGTCTATTAAACCACGACCAACTTCCACCGCATTATCCCGCCCTGCGCCAAAGGCACGTTTGAGGCTTTTAAAGGCGAGCCAAGGGTCAATGTCGCTGCCGCAGGTAAACAAGTCAATCGCGGCGTAGCGACGTTCGGGCCAGGTGTGCAGGGCTATATGGCTTTCTTGCACGACAAGCACTCCGGTCACGCCATGCGGGCTGAAGCGGTGGAATACCGCGCCGAGGACTCGGGCTCCTGCGGCTTCAGCAGCAGCATGCAGTTGGGTTTCGATATACTCCAGGTCGTCTAAGAGGCGCTCGTCGCAATCGTAGAGGTCTATGAGTAGGTGTCGGCCGAGCGCCTTCATGCGTCGGGGGGCCGTCGGATGGTGATCAGCGCGATTTCAGACGGGGCCCCAAGTCGAATGGGCGGGCCCCAGTAGCCCGTGCCTCGGTGCACATAGATCCAGCTTTCGCGATATTTGTGCAAACCGGCTACGAAGGGCTGTTGTAATGGGATGAGGTATTTCCAAGGCACGAACTGCCCACCGTGGGTGTGCCCCGATAGTTGCAAATGGCATCCGGCCTG